>OGPS01002887.1_pt1 | contig 10088 bp, 6 predicted proteins | sample 1552931 | NCBI WGS metagenome assembly OGPS01 (sample SAMEA2580252, study PRJEB22360) | human gut metagenome | biome: human gut; feature: human-associated habitat; material: faeces | place: Denmark | collected 2008/2010 | reverse complement strand
TGCCTTCTCTGCTTCCTTCGCCGCCTTGTCCGCCGCAATCTGTTCCTTCGTGCGGCGGACGCGCTTGGGCTTCACGGGCGCTTCGGGTTCTTCCTTCTCATACGGATACGGGACGACCACTGGGTTCGCCTCCGCGTCGTCATCAGAAGATGCTTTCTCCTGATTCGATGCGGAGTCATGGTCGAAACGCCCGCCCACCAAGCCTTCGTACAGTTCCATATATTTCTTAGAGGAGTTCGTCCAGCTGTAATCGCCAGTCATGCCGCGCTGCTGGAGCGTGTGCCACACATCCTTGTGGTTCTCGTAGTAGTCGATGGCACGGTTGATGACATTGAGCATGTCATTGGCGTTGTAGTTGAAGAACGTGAAGCCATTGCCGTCGCCGGTGTACTCGTTGTAGGACAGCACCGTGTCGCGCAGACCGCCCGTCTCGCGGACAATCGGCACTGTGCCGTAGCGCAGGGCAATCAGCTGGCTCAAGCCGCACGGCTCGAACTGGCTGGGCATAAGGAACATGTCGCAGCCCGCATAGATTTGATGCGCCAGCGCGTGGTCCATCGCGAAGCGCGCCGCGACCTTGCCCTTGAACTCGCCCTCTGCCCACGAGAACAGATTGACATAGCGGCTCTCGCCCATGCCCAGCACAACCAGCTGCACGTTCTCGCTCATCAGGTCGCCGATGATGTAGTCCACAAGGTCAAGTCCCTTCTGGCTGCTCAGGCGGCCCACCATGCCGATAATCGGCACATTCGGGTCAACAGTCAGACCGAGCTTTTCCTGCAGTTCCGCCTTGCACTTTGCCTTGCCGGACAGGTCATCCGCGGTATATTCCGCCGGAATGCGCGCATCCGTCGCGGGATTGTAGTCCGCCATGTCGATGCCATTGAGCACACCGAACACTTCATGCTTGCGCGCGCGGAGCAGTCCATCCAGCCGCTCACCGTAGTATGCCGTCTGAATTTCCTCGGCATAGGACGGGCTGACGGTGGTGATGATGTCGGAATACACCAGCGCAGCCTTCATGAAGTTCGCGCAGCCGTAGCACTCCAGCTTATCGGCCGTCCACAGGCTGTCGCCCAGGCCCAGCACGTCCTGCACTTCGCGGATGCCGAACACGCCCTGATACTGCAGATTGTGGATGGTGAACATGGTCTTGATGTTCGCGAAGAACGGCAGGTGGGCATACTGAATTTTCAGCAGTGCGGGCACCATGCCGGACTGCCAGTCATGCGCATGAATCACGTCGGGCTGGAAGTCCAGCAGCGGCAGGGCGTTCAGCGCCGCGCGGCAGAAGAAGCCAAAGCGTTCGTACTCGTCGCCGCCCATGCCGTAGATATACGGACGGCCGAAATAGAACTTGTTGTCCACAAAGTAGAACTTCACGCCATCCTTTTCCAGCAGCTCAATGCCGCAATACTGACGGCGCCAGCCCAGCGCAACCTCAAAGTCGGTCACATGGGTCATCTGGTCAACATACTGCTTCGGCACCGCCGCATACAGGGGCAGCATCACGCGCACGTCGTGACCCTGCTTCGCCAGAACAGGCGCCAGCGCGCCGACAACGTCCGCCAGACCGCCAGTCTTAATAAACGGGACGCACTCGCTCGCCGTAAAGAGAATCTTCATCGTTTCTATCCTCCATCAGAAATATTTCCTGCCGGGGGCAAGGGAAAAAATTACGGGAAATAACAAACCGCACCAACAGTATAGCACATATTGGCGCGGTTTGCAAATCCGAACCGCGTCAGTGATTCAGGCGATTCGTTTGTTAGATGACAACATTCTTCGCGATAACAATCGGGTATGCCGCCGGGCCGATGAGCCGCGCGCTGCGCTTGATGACCGTTTGCTTGTCCAGAATGCAGTTTTCGATGGAAGCGTCGTTGTGCACCTGACCATCCTGCATGATGATGCAGTTCTTCACATGCGCACCGGGGGCAATGCGCACGCCGCGCGCCAGCACAGAGTTCTCCACCGTGCCTTCGATAATGCAGCCATCCGCCACCAGCGAGTTGACGACGGTCACATTGTCGCCATAGCGGGCGGGCATCTCGTCGCGAACCTTGGTGTACACAGGCAGCTCCGCCGTGAACAGACGATGGCGAATCTGGGTATCCAGCATATCCATATTGAACTTGAAGTAGCTCTGCACGGAGTCCATGCGCCAGCACAGACCAGTGTACGCCCACGCATTCACGCGCGCCGTGCCTTCCGTCACCAGACGGAGCAGCACATCACGGTTAAAGTCATGATAGCCGTGCGCCACGCCCTTGTCCACCAGCGTGCGCAGCAGCTCACGCTTCATCACGACGACCTCCATGCTCGTCAGCGGCAGGTTCGGATGCGTCGGATCAACTTCCATGTCCGTCACCATGCCGCTTTCGTCCACCGCCAGATAGCAGCCCAGTTCGTCGCGCTGCATGTTCGGATCAGCGGTGTACATGATGGTGATGTCCGCGCCGCTGTTCTGATGATACGCCACAAACTCCGCGATATTCGCGTTGTAGATAATGGTGGAGTTGCTCAGCACCAGATATTCCTGCTTGGAGCGGGAGAGATAGTTGGTGTTGGAGCGCAGCGCATCCAGCATACCAGAGTACACGCCAACATTCTCGCGCGTCAGGAACGGCGGCAGCACCTTGAGACCGTCATTCTTCCCGTGCAGATCCCACTCCTTGCCGGAGCCGATGTGATCCATCAGGGAGTGATAATTCTTCTGCATGATGACGCCGACGTTCTTGATGCCGCCGTTGACCATCGAGGACAGCAGGAAGTCAATGACGCGGTAGCGGCCGCCCACAGGCAGCGCCGCGATGGCGCGGGTCAGGGTCAGCTCGCGCAGCTTGGCGTCATTTTCGCCGGTGTAGATAACACCCATTACGTTTTTCATTTTCTTACATCCTTTCCGCTGCTGTGATTATCAGAATTTGGTGTTTTCGTCCACCTGCTGACCCGCGGTCACGCTGACACCGGCGGGAAGGGTGACACTCTGACCGACGACGGCGATATTGCCCGTCTCTTCGCCGACCATGCAGCCCGCACCAATCACGGCGTTCTCCGCCACAATCGCCCGACGGACAACCGCGCCGCGCTTGATGACCGCGTAGGGCATGATGACCGAGTCAATGACGCTTGCGCCCTCTTCAATGGTCACGCCTGCGAAAATCACGGAGTGCTGCACAGAGCCGTAGACTTCCGAGCCTTCCGTAACCAGCGAATCGCTCACAACAGCGCCCTTGGCGATGTAGTGCGGCGCAAGGCCCGGATTCTTGGCGTAGATGCGCCACTTCTTATCGTGCAGGTCAATCGGCATGGGCACGCTGAGCAAGTCCATGTTCGCTTCCCACAGGGACTCAATCGTGCCGACGTCCTTCCAGTAGCCCTCGAAGTTGTATGCCACCATAACCTGCTTGTCGTTCAGCATCGCGGGGATGATGTTCTTGCCGAAGTCGTTGGCGGATGTCTTGTCTGCCTCGTCCGCGGTCAGGTACGCGCGGAGCTTCGCCCACGAGAAGATGTAAATGCCCATGGACGCCTTGTTGGACTTGGGCTGCTTGGGCTTTTCTTCAAATTCAACAATGTTGTCGTCCGCGTCCGTATTCATGATGCCGAAGCGGCTCGCTTCTTCCCACGGCACAGGGCGCACAGCAATCGTCGCATCCGCGCCTTTGCGGATGTGGTACTGCAGCATGGCGTTGTAGTCCATCTTATAAATATGGTCGCCGGAAAGAATCAGGACGTAATCCGGGTCATACTGCTCGATAAACGCCATGTTCTGATAGATGGCGTTTGCCGTGCCGCGATACCAGTCGCCCGTCTTGCCCGTCTGATAGGGCGGCAGAACGAACACGCCGCCGGTGGACAAGTCCAAATCCCACGGTGCGCCGGAGCCGATATAGGAATTCAGTTCCAGCGGCATATACTGCGTCAGCACGCCCACGGTGTCAATGCCGCTGTTGGTGCAGTTGGACAGCGGGAAGTCAATGATGCGGTACTTGCCGCCGTAGGGAACAGCCGGCTTTGCCACCTTCTTAGTCAGGACACCCAGACGGCTGCCCTGTCCGCCTGCCAGCAGCATGGCAACACAGGTCTTCTTTTTCATGATGAGAACACGCTCCTTCATCCTTGTTTCTTGCGAAGCGCACCGACCGTGCAGGATTCGCGCCGCCCTCGGTGCATCAGGTGGCACGATGATGTATGTGAAACAGCGCTTTCGCTCCTCCCCTGATTGCGGCGAGCGCCGCTTCAGCCGATGGAAATGGAATTGGCTTTGCCGGCGGACTTTTCCGGCAGGGGCTGCGGTTTCTTTGCCGTTTGGGATGCTTTCTTTGGCGGCACATCCGCGATTTCCGGGATAACGCGCGCTTTCTTCGCCTTCTCCGGCAGCGGGTCGCGCTGGTAGGTGAAGTAGACCGTTGAGAGCGGCGGCACGCAGATATCGCAGCTGTATTGGAAATCCTGAAGCTGCTCTTCTTCCGTGCGAATCGCCCAGTTGTTGTACTGATTCGAGCCGCCGTATTCCTTGCGGTCGGTGTTGAAGCACTCCGTCAGCGTACCCATCTGCGGCAGCCCGATGCGGTACTGCGGATGGAACACAGGCGTGAAGTTCGTCACGCACAGGAGCGAGTTGCCCCGCTTATCCGTGCGCAGGAACGCAACGATGGAGTTATCGCTGTCGTTCGCCTGAATCCACTGGAAGCCGTCCCAGCTGTCATCAATCTGGTAGAGTGCGGGCGTCGTGCGGTAGATTTCGTTCAGGCGCTTGCAGCACTGCTGCACCTGCGGATGATTCTCGTACAGCAGCAGGAACCAGTCCAGCTGGTCGTCATACTTCCACTCGATGAAGTGCCCAAACTCGCCGCCCATGAACAGCAGCTTCTTGCCCGGATGCGCCATCGTGTAGCCGTACAGTGCGCGAAGTCCCGCGAACTTCTTCCACAAGTCGCCCGGCTGCTTGTCCAGCATCGAGTGCTTGCCGTGTACCACCTCGTCGTGGCTAAACGGCAGGATGTAGTTCTCCGAAAAGGCGTACATCAGCGAGAATGTCAGCTTGTCGTGGTGATACTTGCGGTAGACCGGGTCGAGCTTGATATACGCCAGCATATCATTCATCCAGCCCATGTTCCACTTGAACCCGAAGCCCAGCCCGCCCAGATAAATCGGGCGCGTTACCATCGGATAGGCGCTGGATTCCTCCGCCACCATCATCACACCGGGGAAATCGCGGTAGACGGTTTCATTCATCCGGCGCAGGAAGGCAATCGCATCAAGATTCTCGTGTCCGCCGTACTTGTTGGGCAGCCATTGCCCCGGCTCACGGCAGAAGTCGTACATCAGCATGGACGTGACCGCATCCACGCGCAGCCCATCGGCGTGATACCACTCCAGCCAGAAGCAGGCGTTGGAGAGCATGAACGAGTTGACCTCGCCGCGCGCATAGTCGAACATGTGCGTCCCCCACTGCGGCATATCGCCGCGCCGGGGGTCGGGATGCTCGTAGCAGGGCGTACCGTCGAAGCGGCGCAGTCCCATTGCGTCGCGCGGGAAATGCGCGGGAACCCAGTCCAGAATAACGCCGCCTGATGCAGCGCGTCAATGAGTGCCATCAGTTCCTTCGGTTCGCCGAAGCGCGCCGTTGCCGCATAGTAGCCGGACACCTGATAGCCCCACGACATATCCAGCGGATGCTCCATCACCGGCATGAACTCCACATGCGTGTAGCCCATTTCTTTCAGGTACGGCACGAGCTGTTCGGCAATTTCCGTGTACGTCAGGAACGTACCATCCTTGTGCCGCCGCCACGAGCCAAGGTGCATCTCGTAGATGTTCACTGGACTGTGGTACGGGTCGTAGGACTTGCGCGCCTCCATCCAGTCCGCGTCGCCCCAGCGGTAGCCGCTCAGGTCGTAAATACGGCTGGCAGTGTCGGGGCGCATCTGCATGGCGAACCCATAGGGGTCAGCCTTGTCCTGCCACGTTCCGTCCTGCGCCTGAATGCAATATTTGTAGGTTGTCAGTTTCTTTGCAGCGTCGGGATAATCATAGCGTTTCGGGTCACTCTTCACGTCGAAGGTTTTCGCGGGCAGCCGCACTTCCCATGTACCGTCGTAGACCTTCTGCATGGGCGTTTTTTCCCTGTCCCACTGGTTGAATTCGCCAATGAGAGAAACTGCCCGCGCGTTCGGCGCCCAGACAGCGAAATGCCACATTTCCTGTCCGTCCTGCGTCACCGGGTGCGCGCCGAGCATCTCATAGGCTCTGCGGTTCGTTCCCTGATGGAACTGGTCCCGCACTGCGGCGGTCGGGCCGTTGTAGCGCATAGTTACACCTGCCTTTGCTTGCGTTGCGTTCCTCCGCCTGCAATCACGGAGAGCCGCGTTTGCTTTCTTCACTCTTTTCACTTACTATTGAATCACTTTTATGCATTTTCGTCAAGTCATATTCAGCATTTTCTTCTGCATTTTTTGCGATTTTCGGAAAGTGCGTTCATTTTGACCGTAGACGATGCGGTAAGTATTTCGCCATTGCCGACATAAATTCCTGCTCATGCACGAAATTTTCCGCGCATAAACTGGTTTTGCGCCGTCGGAGCGAAAACTGTTTCCCGCGTGCGGCAATTTGTGCAATCCGAACATTTCCCGAAATTTCTGCGAAAAGGTTGTGTGCCCATGAAACAAAAACAGCTGTTGTCGTTTCTTGTGTGTATCCTGATGCTTTCTTCCTGTGCCGCGCCGACCGATTCCGCGCGTGACAGCGGCTTAACACTCCGGGTCTACTTCGCCGATGCGGAGGAAATCCGTCTGCTGCCGCTGGAAGACTACGTTTTCGGCGCATTAGCGGCAGAGATGCCCGCGAATTACGCGCCAGAAGCGCTCAAATGTCAAGCCATCGCCGCCCGTACGCGTGCCGTCGCGCAGAGCCATGCGTTCGGCGGAAACGGGTGCGTCCGCCACCCGGACTGCGATATCTGCACGGACAGCGCGTGCTGTCAGGCATACCAGACGGATGCGCATCTGCACGCCCGCTGGGGCAGCGAGTACGTCGTCCTCCGCGCGCGCATTGACCGCGCGGTCCGCGCAACAGACGGCTTGCTGCTCACCAGCGGCGGCTTGCCCATCGAAGTGCTGTACCACGCCTGTTCCGGCGGAAAGACTGAAGATGCCGCCGCCGTGTTCGCGTCCGCCAAGCCGTATCTGGTCAGCGTAGACAGTCCCGGCGAAGAGGGGTACGCCGGATTCCGCGCTGACACGTCCTTCACCTGCGAAGAAGCGGCAGATCTGCTTCTGCGCGCTTTTCCCGGCTGCAGCGTGACAGCGGACACGCTGCCCAGCGCGATTCGTCTGCAATCCACGACCGCTTCCGGGCGCGTCGCGACGCTGCTGGTCGGCAGCCAAACTGTCCGCGGCGCTGATTTCCGCAAAGCGCTCTCCTTGCGAAGCACCTATTTTACTTGGGAGGCGGATGGCGACCGCATCGTTTTCCACACCGTCGGATACGGGCACGGCGTCGGCTTATCGCAGGCAGGCGCACAGGCGATGGCGGCGGACGGCGCGGATTTCGCGGAGATTTTGGCGCACTACTACCCCGGCACGCAGCTGACGCGGATGGATAAAACAGGTTTTTCCGGCTCATAATAGGAGAAAACGCCCTACACGGCATGGTTGAGGTGATTTTCTCATGGCTGACCGTCACTTTCGTTCTCTTTTCCGCGCGCTGCATCTGCGCCGGGAGCAGTGGACTTTTCTGCTGATGGCGCTGTTGTGCGTCTCTGTGATTGTCGGCACGGCGCTGTGGACGCGGCAGGGGGTGACGCCGACCCCGCCTGTCTCCGGCGACATATCCGCTGCGCAGCTGCTCCAGCAGTCGCTTGACAGTGCGCAGACCGCCACGCCTACGCCGACGACCGCCCCTACTATCCGCAGCGTTACCACGCCGCTCGAAAGCATGACGCTCCTGCGTCCCTTCGACAACACGCGGATGCGGCAAAGCAGCGCCACGGGCTTGTGGGCGCTACACGATGCGGCGGATTACGCCGGGGCGGAGGGCGCGAAAGTCAGCGCCATGGCAGACGGCACCGTCATCAGCTGCGCGGACAGCGGTGTTTTCGGCGCGTATGCGGAAATCGACCACGGCGGCGTCATCGTGCGCTATGCGAACCTGTCGATGCTCTACGCGATTCGCGCAGGCGATCCGGTTCGCGCCGGGCAGACGATTGGCTTCATCGGGCGCACGATGCCGGAGGAATGTGATCTGCCCGCACACCTGCACCTGCGGATTGCCGTCGGCAATACGACGGTTGACCCCGAAAAAGTGCTGCAAAACGGCGTTTTTCCTGACCCGTAAAAAAAGACGCACATGGGTGTTGCATTTTCATCGAAATCAGCGTATAATACAGCAGGTTGAACTTGTATTATAACGTCTTATTTGACTCGGAAGGAGCGATTCCCTATGTGCGGCATCGTTGGCTATATTGGCGCGCAGCAGGCGCAGGACATTTTATTGGACGGACTTTCCCGATTGGAGTACCGCGGCTATGACAGCGCGGGCATTGCGGTCATGGACGGCGGCATCATCCGGCTAAGCAAGGCGAAGGGACGGCTGGCGAATCTCGCCGCGCGGGTGGCATCAAATCCCCTGCCCGGCACCATCGGCATCGGTCACACGCGCTGGGCAACCCACGGCGAACCAAACGACATCAACGCCCATCCGCACACGGACATGAAAGGGCATATCGCCGTCGTCCACAACGGCATCATCGAGAACTACGAGGAGCTGCGCGCTCAGCTGAAGGCGAAGGGCTGCGTATTCGTATCCGAAACGGACACGGAGGTAATCGCCCATCTGCTGCATACGCTTTACGACGGCGACATGCTCTCGACCATTCTGCGCGCGCAGACAATGCTCGAAGGCAGCTACGCATTGTGCGTTCTGAACGCCGAAGCGCCGGATACGCTCTACTGCACGCGCAAGGATTCTCCGCTTGTCGTCGGGCTGTCCGACGGCGCACAGTACGTCGGCAGCGACATTCCTGCGCTGATTCGCCACACGCGGACGGTGGAGCTGCTCGATGAACGCGAAGTCGCCGTGCTGACCCGGAGCGGTGTACGCGTGTACGACCATTTCGGCAACGAGCGCGCGCTCAAGCCCATTCACGTTGATTGGGACGTGGAAGCGGCGGAAAAAGGCGGCTATGCGCACTTCATGCTCAAGGAGATTCACGAAGAGCCCGCCGCACTGAAAAAGACGTTTTCCGCCCACGTCGACGCAGAAAAAATGGCGATTCGCCCCGGCGCGTTCCAGATTTCGGCGGAAGAAGCGAATTCCCTGCGCACGCTGACGATTGTCGCCTGCGGCACAGCGTACCACGCGGGCGTTGTCGGCAAATATGTAATCGAGAAGCTGGCGCGGCTGCCCGTGGTGGTGGATGTAGCATCCGAGTTCCGCTATCGCAACCCGATTCTGGGCGCAGGCGACTGCTTCCTTGCAATTTCGCAGAGCGGCGAAACGGCGGACACGCTGGCCGCCATGCGTGAGGCGGAGCGGCTGGGCGCAAAAGTGATGGCGCTGACGAACGTCGTCGGCTCATCGATTGCCCGCACCGCTGGGGATTGCGTCATGTACACCTACGCGGGGCCGGAAATCGCCGTCGCGAGCACGAAGGCATACATCACGCAAGTAGAAATGATGGTGCTGCTGGCGATTGACCTCGGCGTGAAGCGCGGACATCTAACGGAGAGCGTAGAATCGGAGCTTCTGCGGCAGATGGCGGACATTCCCGCACTGGCGGAGCAGGTGATGGCGCTCGAACCCGCGGTGCAGCGCTTCTCCAGCCTGTACCACGACCGGCAGCATGTGTTCTACATCGGGCGCGGGCTGGACAACGCGCTGGCAATGGAAGCGTCGCTGAAGCTGAAGGAAGTCAGCTATATCATGTCCGAAGCGTATGCGGCGGGCGAACTGAAGCACGGCACAATCGCGCTGATTGAGCAGGGCACGCTGGTCTGCGCGCTGCTGACGCAGGAGCATCTGGCAGATAAAACGCTCTCGAACGTGCGCGAAGTAAAGAGCCGCGGCGCGAAAGTCCTCAT
>OGPS01002886.1_pt1 | contig 10089 bp, 6 predicted proteins | sample 1552931 | NCBI WGS metagenome assembly OGPS01 (sample SAMEA2580252, study PRJEB22360) | human gut metagenome | biome: human gut; feature: human-associated habitat; material: faeces | place: Denmark | collected 2008/2010 | reverse complement strand
CCTTCGAGCTTGAGCAGAACGATCGGGGAGTTGACCTCACGCTGCAGCAGCTTGGAGGGGAAGTACTCCTCCAGAGTGCGGCCGTTGATGGTCCACTTGCCGTCACCCGGAACCAGACGGACACGGGCGACAGCCTCCTTGCGGCGACCGGTGCCGTAGCCCGGCTCAATCGCGGAGGTGCCGGTGCCAGCGCCAGCGTTGGTCTCGGTGGTGTAGTTGGTGAGCTCCTCTTCGGTCTCGACAACCTGGGAGTCGTTGGTGTTTTCAGCCATGATTCTTATCTCCTCTCAGGTTTCACTTGGCCTGCTGCGAGACCTGGGCGATCTCGAAGACCTGGGGCTTCTGCGGGGTGTGCGGGTGCTCGGCGCCACGGAAGATACGCAGGCGGTCGAGCTGCACCTTGGCCAGACGGTTCTTCGGCAGCATGCCCTTGACAGCGTTCTTGATGATGCGCTCGGGGTTCTTCTCGAGCAGCTCGGCGTAGGAGTCACGACGCAGACCACCGGGACGGCCGGAGTGCGAGTAGAGTTCCTTGCCCATCTTGTTGCCAGTCAGAGCAATCTTGTCGGCATTGATGATGATCACGTGGTTGCCGGAATCGGCGTGCGGAGCGTAGGTCGGCTTGTTCTTGCCGCGCAGCAGGATTGCAGCCTGGGTGGCGAGACGGCCGAGCACCACGTCGGTGGCGTCGATGACGTACCAGTCATGAGTCAGATCAGCTGGCTTCGGAGTGAAAGTTTTCACTGGATTACCTTTTCTATATTGTGTTCCGGGTCTCAGCTGCTTGGTGTGGCTTGGTCAGGGCCGCATCCAAGAGGCGTCGAACCTCATTATCCGTGGGCTCCCTGAAAGTCCTCGATGGCGAGTGGGATAGCGCTTTGAAGGACCCCTTAGGGAAACACAACAATCCACTAGTATATCGCCGGGCTTGACATAGGGCAACTGGGGACACTCCATTGGGTTTATGGCTTCTCTTCCCCTATTTATGGTTTCTCTCCCACCCACTTCGGCTAACCGACTCACCTACGGTGAGGCAATTCCCTGCCTTCTCTCAGCTATCGCTTCTTTCAGGCCTCGTCTACGGACAGTCCACTGGACTGTCCGCTTAACGACTCGGCTCGTCAGAGGGAGGTAAAGCGGGTCAGGAATTGAAGATTTGGGCGAAGCGTTGGGCACCGGGGGTGTCGAAGAGGGTTTCGAGCGGTACCACGTTGCCCTTGGCGTCGGCCAGTGGGATGCGCCAGTTCGGGTATTCGTTGTTGGTGCCCGGCTGGTTCTGCGCACGCTTCTCCCCCACCGCGTCGGTGATCGAGGCGGCGAGCAGCTTGCACGGCGAACCCTTCAGTGCGCGGTACAGCGCGTCGACGATATCCGCCTCGTGATCCTCACGATGTTCGGCAAAGTCGGCATCAAGATAACCCTGCTCGACCAGCATGGCCAGCATCGCATCCTGCTCGGCCTTGGCGGAGGCTTCGAATTCCTCGGCCGGGCCGGTCAGCAAGCCCAGACGCTCACGAATCTTGACGTGCTCGTATTCCAGGTAACCGGCGGCCGGCGGCAAATCGTGCGTATTCACGGAGGCCAATGCATACGGACGCCACTGGGAGGGGGCGCGGAACACGCCGTCGCACTGCTCGAACCATTCAACGGCGCAACCGAGAATACCGTGGCTCGACAGGGAATCGGCCACATGGTCCGGCACCACGCCGAGGTCCTCACCTACGACCACGCCGCCGGCACGAGAGGCCTCGATGGCCAGAACGCCCAGCATGATGTCTGAGTCGTAGTACACGTAAGCGCCATCCATAGCCGAACGGTTCTCGGGAATCCACCACAGGCGGAACAGACCAAGGATGTGATCGATGCGCACCGCACCGGCACGGGCGAACATGCCATGCACCATATTGCGGTAGGCCTCGTAGCCGGTGGTCTCCAGATTGATCGGGCTCAGCGGCGGCTGGCTCCAGTTCTGGCCTTGCTGGTTGAACATGTCCGGCGGTGCGCCGACCGTGGCTCCCTTGGCGAAGCGCTCGGGATTCCACCACACGTCAGCGCCGGAGGGGTGCACGCCGACGGCCATATCGGACATGATGCCGATATGCATGCCGGCGTCCTTGGCTGCCTGTTGGGCGGAGGACAGCTGCTCGGCGGCAATCCATTCCAGCCAGCGGTAGAAGTCCAAAGTGTCCGGGTACTGCTTGCGCAGATTGGCGATTTCCGGGGAGTTGCGATTGAACTTGCGCTCCCAGTTGCTCTCCTCGCCGTTGGGTGCTCCCCACTTGTCGTAGCACAGGCACCACGTGGCATACGCCTCCAAGTCGGAACCACAGTCCGCCTTGAATTGGTCGAATACGCTTTGGCGTTCGGCGGTACGGCCGGCCTTAAAGATAATCCACAGGGCGTGCATCTTGCTGCGCCACATGGCGTCACGGTCGATGAGCTGGGAATCACCGTTCAGCGGTTCGGTGTCGGCATGCAGTCCGTCGACGGCATTCTTGTCGCCCTCGCTGAGCGTGGCATATTCGGCGATCGCCTCAGGACGGATGTACGTGAAGTTGATCAGGCGACGGCTTACCGGCAGATACGGCGACGGGGTGAGCGGGGACACCGGCTCGGCGGCATGCACCGGATTGATGAGCACGAAGTCGGCACCGGTCTTCTGCTTGGCGTCCACCAGCATGGTCTTCAGATCCTCGTAATCGCCCACGCCCCAGGAGTTGGAGGAGCGAATCGAGTACAGCTGGGCCATCCAGCCCCACAGACTGCCGCCCTTCATCGGGTCAAGCAGATCGACGCGATCAGGTGCACTGATCAAAGTGGCGTCTTGCACACGGTCGGCGACCTTGACGTGCAGCGTATGGTAACCAATCGGCAGATCGGCGGGAATGACCACAGCCGCATTCGAAATGAACGTACCATCCAAGTCGTAGGCCTGGGATCCATCTCCAGGACCAACTTCAATGGTGCCTTGATATGGCTCGCCATTCTCCAGCGTGATGCTCGCCGAAGGCACGTCCAGAATACCGGTGTTCACCAGCACCCGGTCCTCGCTACCGGCGATATGCAGCACGGTGGGTGCCACCAATCGGGCGTAACGCTCGTTCAGAATGCGTCGGATGGCGATGAGTTGGGCGCTCTCGCTGGAGGCGTCGATGCCCAGCGCTGCCAGCACCTCGATCAGGACGTCATCGTCTATCTCGTGGTAGTCATGGCTCATGCCCAAATAACTCGTGCCGACACCGACCAACTTGGCCAGTCGAATCAACGGACGGGCCAGACGCTCTTCACTCTCGGTAATCTCACTCATAGCCCCAGTCTAACGCCGTTTGATTGCGCCACACCGTAAGAAAAATGCCATGATTCCGCCAAATTATGTACTTTTTACCCTCACATAGTGAGATGTGAGCGCTCACAATGGTGGACAGGGGGTGATTGCCGGCCAAATTTGCGCGGCAAAACACAGCAATAGTGTGCTTAGCGGCGGCTTTCCACGGCGTGCCGCACCTCGGCCGAGGGGTCGTTGGCCAATTTGGCAAGCATCGCTTCGGACGTATTGGGGTTCAGTGCCACGGCACGGCGGACCATCGAAGAAAGCACCGCCGGTGCTCCCTCTTCGGATTCGGTGCCAAGTACGCCCAAGAAATCCAATGTCTCCGCATCCGCAGTGGGGTCCTGCGCACCCTCAAGCCGCATCTTCCAGCTGGTGCGCTTGTTTTTCAACGCCGTATCCCGGACCGCAGGCACCGGGTCCTTGGTCAGGCGGCCGACCAGCCAATTCTTGTCGTCCCCGTTGGCGGCCACGGCTTGACGCACGGACGGTTCGGGGTCTTCGGAGAGTTTGACCAATACGTTCGGGAACGGCATGGTGTCGGCGAGGAACACACGATCGGCCACCGGGGTGTGCGGGTTGCCGGCCACAGCCTCCAAAAGTGCGGTGGCGCGGGAGAACGCCGCCTGATCGGCACGGTCAGGCAACGGCCGACGGGCGAATTCGGACAGTTCGGCCGGGTCGGTGGAATGGCGCAGACGCTCGTATGTAGCGGTCAGCGGTTCGAAATCCACCGGAGCGGCGGACTCGGCTGCGGACTGCGCGCCTTGGTCCTGCTGCTGGGCGTCCGTGTCGGTTGCAGTCTCGGCCGCGGCCTCGGTTGCGGCCTCGGTGGGCTGGGTCTGCTGGCTGGTGGTGTTCTCGTCGGTCATGATGCCCAGCTTAGTCATACAGGCGTCACGCGAGCGGAACCGGAATGTTGACCATGTCAATCGGAGCCGGCACCACAGCGGCATTGAACGCTTCCCGCACACGCTCCTCGAATCGCGCGCAATCATCCTGCGGCACCACCGCGGTCAACTCGACGTTCACCGCATACGACTCATCCTCCTGACTGCCACCAAGCTGCGCCAGGATCTGCTGGAATCGGGCCAACTGCGGGTATTCGAGGCGAACCCGGTATCGCTTGGCGGTCATGATGCGGGCGGCGCGGGCGGCTTTCATCGCCAATGATGCGGCGGATGAGTACGCGCGGACCAGCCCACCGGAGCCCAGCAGAATACCACCGAAATATCTGGTGACGGCAACCACGCAATCGGTGGTGCCCGACTGCTTGAGTACGTCGAGAATCGGCTTGCCGGCCGTGCCCGACGGCTCGCCATCATCGCTCATACGCTCGGCCAAACGGCCATCGGAGCCACCGCACACCGCAGCATAGGCAACATGACGGGCTTTCGGATGCTGATCACGAATCACCTGCACAAACGCGAGCGCCTCGTCGAGCGTATCGACATGGGCGGCGTCGCCGATAAATTCGGACTTTTTTTCGACGAGCGAATCGTGGGCAGGATCGTCGGGCGTGTTGAGAATCGTCTGCATGAGCGTGTTCCGGTGGTCGACTGGCTGGGGGTTCGATTGAGCGCGAGGCTAGGCAGGGCTATCAGCGTTCGGAGACGACGACGTTATAGTCTTCGCCGGCGAAGTAGGCGGTCAGGCAGGCGATCATCTGGCGGGTGAGCTCCTTGAACGCGCCGTCGGCACGCCAGCCGACGTGCGGGGTCAGGACGATGCCGGGCACATGGCAGATGGCGTCGTCGGCGGTCAGCGGCTCATGGTCGAACACGTCGAGTGCGGCGGGAACATCGCCCTTTTGCAGTCGGGCAAGCAGCGCACCGGATTCGATGACTTCGGAGCGGGCGGTGTTGATGAACAGGGTGCCGGGCTTCACATGCGCAAGGTTCTCGGCGGTGACGATGCCGCGCGTGGCGTTGTTCAGCGGCAGATGGACGGAGATGACGTCGCTGGTTTCGATGAGCTTGTTGAGATCGTCGACCGGAGTGGCACCGGAGCGTTCGAAATGCTCGGGCGGCACATGCGAATTCCATGCGGCGACCTCCATGCCGAGGGCGCGGGCGATGCCGGCCACGGTGGAGCCGATGCCGCCCAGTCCGATGATGCCCATGCGACGGCCGGCGAGTTGCAGTCCATCGCCGCTGGCCCACGCCCAGTTGCCGGCCTTGACGTCCTTATCGAGTTGGCCAACGCGGCGGATGAGCTCGAACAGAAGGGCGAAGGTGTGCTCGGCCACGGCGTGATCGCCATAATGTTCGGCGTTGCAGACGCGGATCTTCAGCTCGCGCGCCTTATCGAGATTGAGGTAGCTGGCGACGCCGGTACCGCAGAACACGATGCACTTGACGTGCCCCTGCCCGCTGATGGTGCGCAGCAGATCGTCCGAAATGTGGTAGCCGCCCACCAGCAGGGCGTCGGCATCCTTCAGACGCTCGGCTATGGTCGCCTCGTCGGACGTGAATTCCTCGAACATACGCACGCGGGCAACGTCGTGGAGCGCGGGGAACTGGGCCTTGATGGGCTCGATCATCGAGTCAAGCACGGACGGCATCACGACGAGGGGCAGATCGGTGCGTTCGCTTTGGGTTTCGTAAATCTCGGTCATGGGCTCCACATTAGGAGGCCGGCGGGAAAAGCGTCACCTTGCGGCTTCCCCTCCTTGAGACCAAGCCGAGCAACTATTGCTTTGCCGCCTGCTCCTGCGTGATGTTCCATTCCTTGACGACGTTCTGGTCCGCGCCCATCGAATAGATGACATCCCAGATGCGTTGGCGTATCTGAGCGTCGTAGGCTTCGTCCCAACATGTGCCTATGGGATGGTCGCTGGATATCGGGCACCATTGGTAGTTGCCTTGATGCACGTTGGCGGTGGGCACCCAGTCGATGCGGTTGACGCGCCACGACCCCTTGACGCCCTTCTTGCCGGCGAACTGGATGCGTGCGGTCACACCCTGGTTGTTGACCAAGGTTTCCGGCGTGTTCGCCGACTCGGTGACGGCGTTGCCCAGACCGTAGATAATCCACGTGCCGTTATAGTTCTCGATGGGCTGCGCACAATGGCAGCCGGCACCGTAGATAACGTCGAAGGCACCAGTGTCGGCAAGCTCATGGGCTTCCGAAATCTGCCAGGAATCGGCGTAATCAAGGTATTCCTGCACCGAGTGCATGGCGATGGCCACCACATCGGCACCTTGCTCGCGGGCCTTGTTGGCCTTGTCTACCGCGCGCTGGATGTCGCTGCCGTGATTCGGGTCGCCGTCTTCGCGCAGGCGATCCCCCTGCCAGTCCTCGTCGGCGGTCATGCCGTTGAGGGAGACCGTGCCGGTGACCAGACCCAGCTTGCCGCCGCCGGTCGGGGAATCGATGACCAACGGTTTGGTGGAGTCGGCTTCGGTTTTGTACGAGCCGGTCTGGGCGATGCCATCGGCCTCAAGCGTGTCCCACAGACGGGCGATGCCATCCGCCCCCTGATCCCAGGAATGGTTGGTGGCGTGTGTGCAGGCGTTGTATCCCACGTTGCGGGCGGCATCCGCCACTTCCGGCGGAATGTTGAAGATCGGGTACGCGGCATATGGGCCGCCGCGCTGGGCGATCGGGGTTTCGAATTCGCACACGGCGATGTCCGAAGCCTGAATGTACTGCTTCATCGGCGCGAACAGCGGGTCGAAGTTGAAGGCGGTGCCATCCGTGGCGTTGGGGTTCGGGCCTTGGAAATGGCTCCACAATCCCTCATGGAACAACAAATCGCCGTTGACCAGCATGGCGATGCAGTCCGTATCCGGGCAATCCGGTGAATTGCCGTGATGTTCGGTCACCGGTTTGGGCGTGTTCTTCGCTTTATTCAACGCGACGTCCGACACTCCGGCGTGTGCGGGGCCATTGCCGTCCGTGCGATGGGTTGCGAACCATGCGCCGATGCCCAGCGCAACGGCGAGCACGATCACGAACACGATAATCAGCGCCGCACGGTTGGTTCGTGTCGAGTTGGAGCGATGTTGCCCCTGCCCAGCGATATGGCTCATCTTTGCCCGCCCTTCGGAACTCTTCTTCTCTCTCTAGGGTACCGCCCATCTCGGTCAAGTACTGCGGGGAGGGAGGCGATGAGCAAGCGATTGGACAAGCAATATATAAACCGGTTAATCTTCAATCACCATTCACGAACACCACGCAAAAGTCTCACTTAGTGGACATTTTTCTTTCGTCGCTCGGACTTTTCCCGACGTGCCGCACTCGTTCGCCCACTAAAATGGCGGTTTGGAGGCGGACGGACAATGGCGTACCTCCGACTCCGCTTACCACAAGCGGAGACCGCCCATCCTCGGTTATTTCAGGAGTTACTTAACCCGGAGTTTCCGGAAAACAAAAAAGTTCCGAGCTTTCACCCGGAACCTTAATCGGCGGAGTCAGAGGGATTCGAACCCTCGAGCCGTTTACACGACTAACACCTTAGCAGGGTGCCCCTATCGGCCACTCAGGCATGACTCCACGTTACGCAATAATGCGCAACAGCAAACTACTGTACCACGTCCTGCGGATACGGCGTGCCGAACGACACATTATTGAACGTCCGCGGGTGCGGCGTCGCCGGAGAACGTAACGATAACCGCGCAAATCACCAACGCCACACCGACGATTTCACCAACGCTGGGAATCTCGCCGAACGCCAGTCCCACGGCCACCGCCATGGCGGGATTGATGGATTGCATTACCGAAAATGCGCCGGATGTGGTGCGTCGCAGCGTGATCTGCTCCACCACATAGGGAATGAACGAGGCCATCAGGGAAATCACAAACAGCAGAGCCAGCAGCTTCAGCGAGCCGCCGGGCTCAAGCGCCCACGTGGCATCGGCCTTGGGGTGAACCACATGAGCCACAGCCGGCACGCCAAGGAACAGGGACTGGACCAGCCAGCCGATGGTCACGGCGATGCACAGATTATCCAGCGAATTGCCGCCAGCCGCCACGCGCCGGCCGGTGATGATATACATGCCCCACATCGACCCGCCGATCAAAATCGCAATCAGACCATACAAAAACGTGCCATTGCCGGACGGATTGGCCAATGATATGCCAGCTAACAGCACCACACCGACCGCCGCGATACCGATACCGACCCGCTCGCGCCAGCTTTTGCCGGTAATCACCGCCACCGAAAGCGGTCCCAAAAATTCGATAGACACGGCAATGCCCATATCCATATTGCTGATGGCCACATAAAACAGGGTATTCATCAGCACCAGCGAGCAGCCGAGCAGTACGACCAGCCCCCAGCTGCGGGCGTCGCGGTGAAACAGTTGCGCTCGCTTCGCCTTGTTCCAGGGCCTGCGCCACAGCAGCAACAGCACCGCCATGAATCCCACGCGATACCACACCGAGTACAGCGGATCGAGCTGGGTGAACGCAAGTTTGGCGACGGCCGTAGCCAAATAAATCACCAGTGCCTCACCAATCACGATAAGAACCACGGGAACACGGTTGAGGATACCGACCACTGCCTTCTTCATGAGGTTTACGCTACTCGGAGAGCCGGGACAGCGCGCATTGACTTGGAAGGCGTTACGGACAGTGACGCAATGTGGACGATTCCGTGGAATCGCACCCACCATGCGAAACAGCCGCACAGTGCGTAAACCCTTGGAATTCCGGCGATATTCGGCATTATGACAATGAGCGCCGCGTCATGCGCGCCACATAGTGAGCATGACCTCGTTCGGCATTCCTACAATGGTGGCATGAGCACCGCACCGAGACTTGAGGCCGCCAAACGCGATTGGGGCCACGACGAGACCGGATGCACCGTGCTGCATATCGACATGGATGCCTTCTATGCCTCATTGGAGGTGGCGCGCAACCCCGGGCTCAAAGGCAAGCCGGTAATCATCGGCACCGGGCCGCGCGCGGTGGTGTCCGCCGCGAGCTACGAAGCCCGGAAATACGGCATCAATTCGGCGATGCCGGCCGCGCGCGCCCATCGGTTGTGCCCGAACGGCATTTTTCTGCCAGTGGATATGGCGTATTACCGCATGATGTCGCACCGAATCATGCATGAGGTGTTTTTGACCGTCACCGACCGGTTCGAGCAGGTTTCGGTGGACGAGGGCTATATGGATGTGTCCGCCGCACTGCTGGAGTGGGGGCGGCCGAGCGCGATCGGCGCGTGGATTCGCGCTCAGGTGGCCGAGCGCTTCCACGTGACGTGTTCAGTGGGTATCGCCTGTAACAAACTGGTGTCCAAAATGGCCTCGACCAATGCCAAGCCGGACGGCATGCTGCTGATTCCCGCGGCCCGCTCGGCCGAATTCGTGCAGATGATGCCATTGCGTGGTATTCCGGGAATCGGGCCGTCTTTGGAGAAGCGGCTTAATGCTTGGGGCGTGCATTCGGTGGCTGAATTGGCTCAGCTGGATGAGGCTGCATTGACTCGTGCCACTGGCTCCCCGGCTGCGGCACGTGGATTATGGGCGGCCTCGCACGGGTTGGATTCCCGCGAAATTACCACGGTACGCGAGGAGAAATCCATTGGGTCCGAGGAAACCTTGGCCGAGGATACACGCGATATGCGCGTGGTGTGTGGGCTACTGCGTTCGGCCTGCGACGAAGTAACCAGCACGCTGCGGCGCAAGGGGCTGGTGGCGCGCACGCTGACGGTGAAGTTGCGGTTCGCCGACCTGAGCTATCAGACCCGGTCTTTTACGATGGAGCGGCCGACCGATACGGCCGGCGTGCTGTACCCGGAATGCGTGCGGCAG
>OGPS01002884.1_pt1 | contig 10102 bp, 7 predicted proteins | sample 1552931 | NCBI WGS metagenome assembly OGPS01 (sample SAMEA2580252, study PRJEB22360) | human gut metagenome | biome: human gut; feature: human-associated habitat; material: faeces | place: Denmark | collected 2008/2010 | reverse complement strand
TCGCTCATTACTTTCATACCATAAATCAGCAGAGCCAATGAGCCGATGATCTTGAAAAAAATCGCTAAATAATCACTCGTTGTCATAATAATTGAATTGTTATGCGATATAATTTTTGCGCTTCAGTAAAAATCGTTATCTTTACGCTCCGTAACATTTTAATAACCAAAACGAACGAGGCTGATGAAACAAGTATTGCAAATATGTTGCAAAAATAACAAAAAAACTCAAGATGTAGCTATTGGAAGCACACTTTCTGACGTATTCAAGCAATTTAATTTGAAAATGCCTTATGGGCCCATCTGTGCGCGAGTGAATAACAAGGTCGTGGGAATGAACTATCACCTGTACCACAACAAAGATGTAGAGTTCTTGGACATGCACGATGCTTCGGCATCAAGAAACTACACTCGAACGCTGTTTTTCATTCTGTGCAAGGCTGTTCACGACCTCTATCCGGGGTCGAGAGTGGTGATTGATATTCCCGTTTCCAAAGGCTATTACATCAATTTGCACATCGGACGCGAAGTAACCGATGAAGATGCGACGCGCATTCGCGAACGCATGCAGCAAATCATTGACGCGAAAATTCCCATCGAACGCTTCGAGGTGCGTACCGAAGAGGCCATCCGCATGTTTGAACAGAAGGGTGATGAGGCCAAGGTAAAACTGCTGAGGAGCGTGGGATCGCTGTACACGGTGTATCACCGTATCGACGATTATGTGGATTATTACTACGGTGCGTTGCTCACCAACACGTCGGACATTTACCTGTTCGGACTGGAAAGGTATTTCGAAGGCTTGCTGCTGCGCATTCCATCGAAGCATGATCCATCACAACTTGGCGCGCTCGTCAAGCAAGACAAGATGTTCGAGGTATTCCTGGAGCAGCATCGTTGGCAGCACATTCTGGGCGTGACCACCATTGGTGATTTCAATGAGGCTGTGAAAGCGGGCCATGCTACCAATCTTATTAATGTGAGTGAAGCCCTGCAAGAGAAGAAAATATCGCAGATTGCCGACCAAGTCACCACGCACCCAGAGGTGAGAGTGGTGCTTATAGCCGGTCCGTCCTCATCGGGTAAGACCACTTTCTGCAAGCGACTGAGCATCCAATTGCTGGCCAACGGCATTCGTCCCGTACAGATATCGTTGGACGACTACTTTGTAGATCGCGAAAAAACGCCAAAAGACGCTTCGGGCGATTGGGACTATGAAAGCATCCACGCCTTAGACATCAACCTGATTAACTTACAGCTCAGCGCATTATTCCGAGGTGAAGAGGTGGAACTACCCAAGTATGATTTCCTGTCAGGTAGAAGCGGAATGAGTGGTAAGCGGCTGCGTTTGACCGACCGTCAGGTGCTGCTCGTGGAGGGAATCCATGCCCTGAACCCCGAACTGACGGCACAAATCCCGAAACAACAGAAGTTTCATGTGTATATATCGGCACTCACCAGCATCCTTTTGGATGACCACAACTATATTCCTACCACCGACAACCGACTGCTGAGGCGCATCATTCGCGACCATAAATATCGAGGGGTGAGTGCACAGGAAACCATCAGACGCTGGCCGAGTGTACGGGCAGGCGAAACAAAATGGGTGTTTCCTTACCAAGAAAACGCCGATGTTATGTTCAACACCGCCATGCTTTACGAGTTGGCCGTCATCCAGGAGCAGGCCGCTCCCTTGCTCGCAAAGGTGCCAGAAAACTGCGTGGAGTATTCGGAAGCTTATCGCTTGCGTAAGTTCTTGCGTTATATCACCCCCATACCCAACCGCGCCTTGCCGCCAACCAGCCTCATTCGCGAGTTCTTAGGCGGCAGTTCGTTCAGGTATTAGCTGCACCTGTGCCGTTACAACAAACGGCAGATGCAGGCTTTTCAATAGAAAATAATGTGAAGTGAGCGTAGGTTTGTACAGACTTGCGCTCACTTCTTTATAGTACACGTTGTCCTGCTTTCCACACCATAGATATAAAAGTTGTTGCCAAACCTTGTGAAAATGTGTCAAAAATATTTGTTATATAGATTTTAAATATCTATCTTTGAAAACACATTAATTTATAAACTATTAGCTATGGTTCAAGAAAAAAAATCTACAGATTTATTCCCTTGGGTATTGATGATTTTGATGTCGTCAGTAACATTTGTGGGAATTTTATCAGAGTTGGTGCCTTCGGGCGTGTTACCGCAAATCATGTCAGACCTTGGTGTTAACGAAGTTCAAGGTGGAAGGCTGGTGGGTTTGTATGCTCTTGCATCGGCCATATTCGGTATTCCACTCATCTCGGCGACAATGCAGTACAACCGCAAGAAGGTGTTGTTGTGGTTGTTGGTGGGATTTGCAATCTGCAACGTGCTGTCAGGTCTTGTACACAACTACTACATAGTGTTAGCGTTGCGTTTTCTTGGCGGTATCAGTGCGGGTGTTATGTGGCCGATGATTGCGGCCTTTGGCATGCGTTTGGTACATCCCAGTCATCAAGGTAGAGCTGTAGCCGTAATCATGGCTGGTAATACTTTGGGTATCAGTCTGGGTATGCCGCTGATGACATCAATCGGAGATAAGTTTGGTTGGCGTATTGAATTTATCGCATTAGGACTGCTTGTTGCACTCATTGCGCTGCTTTCGCTATTCATGCTGCCGTCTACGCCTGGCGAAAAGCTCACCAAGAGCACATCACCTTTTGCCATGTTGAAAAACAAATCCATTTTATTGATTATTCTTCTCACCTTGTTAGGTGTTTGTGGACATTACGGAGTGTATACCTACATCACCCAATTGGTTGCCGAAATTAACGTAGCAGGAGGCATTGAGGTGGCTCTGATGGTATTTGGTATCGGCTCATTGATATCTATCATCATCGCAACGAAGTACATTGATTTGTATCTTCGTGAGCTTACTATCGCCATGTTTGCCTTCTTAGCCGTTGCCATGCTCCTGTTCTACTTCTTCAAGGGCGCCATGGGAATTTCGCAATTTGGTTTCTTCTTGTGGGGATTGTCGTTCGGTCCATTGGTTACATTGTTCCAGGCTGCAGTGGGAAACCAAGTGGAAAGTGGCAAAGATGTGGCCATGTCGGTGCAGTCGTGTATGTTTAATCTTTCTATCATGATTACGACATGGATTGCAGGTTTGTTGCTGATAAGCTTCGGTCCGACGAGCTTGATATGGTATGCCGTACTGTTAGCGGTACCCGGAATGATAATTTCTATATTCGCCAAGCATACATTGCGACGCATAGGATAAAGAACAAGTTCAGATACACGCATAAAAAAAGCTGCACATTGCAATGTGCAGCTTTTTTTAATAGAATGACCTTACATCTTGAAAGGAATTTCATATTCTGTAGGTTTCTTCTTAAACAAGAATTCACCCTTTCTTACAGAAGCCAGCACACCAACACGTCTGCGGATGCAATCCCATGAGCTGTCGCCGTCCAGAACGATAAAGTTGGCATCCTTGCCTTCTTCCAGTCCGTATGCGTTATGGATGTTCAAACACTTAGCACCATTGTAAGTAATCATGTCGAAAGCGTTTTCTACCTCCTCTGGACTTGCGTACTGTGACAGGTGGATGGCATTATCCAAGATATTCATCATGTTACCGCTTCCCAATGGATACCATGGGTCGTTGATAGAGTCCTGAGCCAGTGCAACATTGATACCCATGTGCATGAACTCTTTGATACGTGTCAAACCGCGACGTTTTGGATAAGTATCCTGACGACCTTGCAGGTACGCGTTCTCTGTGGGGCAGGAGATGAAGTTCATCTTGCTTCTCTTAAACATATCGAACATGCGGTATGCATACGAGTTGTCTGCCGATCCGAACGAACAGGTGTGGCTGGCGGTGGTCTTCTCACCATAATCTTCTAAGTACACCAGTGCGTTAAGAATCTCAACGAATCTTGCCATTATGTCATCGGTCTCGTCACAGTGAACGTCAATCAGCACATTGTATTTCATAGCCAGCTCAACAATGTCGTGGATAGACCTCTCACCAAACTCTCTTGCCGGCTCGTAGTGAGGAATACCACCAATCACGTCAGCACCCATTTTCAGAGCTTCTTCCACCAATTCCTTTCCACCCTTGTAGGTGTACATACCGTTTTGCGGGAAAGCTACAACCTGGATATCCACGATGTCCTTCATTTCTTCTTTCAGTTCCATGAGCGCCTTGAAGCCAATAAACTTGGGATCGGTTACGTCGGTCTGTGCGCGGATAAACTGTACACCTTGAGAAACTTCGTCCTCGATACCCTTGCGTGCCAGCTTCTTCACACCCTCTATGGTCATTGTTGCCTTATATTTGGGCCAGTTCTCGATAGCCTCGTAAAGCGTACCCGATGCAGCACCTATACCTTCCATCTCGGCCAGCGTGTAAACATAGTCTAAGTGCAAGTGTGGGTCTACGTAAGGAGGAAGTACAAACTTACCTTTCAAGTCAATTTCCTCGTCACATTTAGGCAGATTATTGCCAATTTGAGCAATCTTGCCGTTCTCCACTATCATTTCCGTTGCAGAACAGTTGCGATAAAATTTCGCATTAAAGAATTTCTTTTTCATAAAAAATAAGTTTAAGTATAACACTCCAAATATAAGCATTTTAATTGGAATATGCAACTTTTGTTTGATGTCTATAGGCCTAATCTCACAATAATTATAGAATTTTCTTGATTTTTCATGATCTCCTCATGGTCTTTATCAATTTCGTTATTTTTATTCAACGAATGCTTTGCCAATCTGTTTTCTTCATCTATCTTTGCAGAAACAATTGCATACCAGTGGTTTTGCTGGGGACAGGTCATGGAAAAATGGATGTCCTATAAGGCATGACAGCTGCCGACAATAAACTTTAGATGAATACATCGATATGAAAATCAAAGGTTTAGAGAACGCTTTCAGTGCCAAAGAACTGAAAGACTATTTTTTTATCACCATCGCCATGCTTTTTTACTGCATTGGTTGGACGGTCTTTTTGTTGCCCAATAACATCACCACGGGTGGCGTTCCGGGCATTTCGTCTGTGTTGTATTGGGGACTGGGCATCCCTGTTCAGTATTCTTACTTCTTCATCAACGCTGTGTTGATTGCGTTTGCGTTGCGCTTGTTGGGGCTTCGTTTCTGCATCAAAACCATTTTTGGCATCATCATTCTAACCACGTTGACCTCGCTGGCACAAACCTACATGCTGGATGTTAGACTGTTGAGCGACCAGCCTTTCATGGCGAGTGTCATCGGTGCGGCCTTTTGTGGAACGGGTGTCGGACTGGGTTTGTCGGCCAATGGCAGTACGGGTGGCACGGATATCGTGGCCGCCATCGTCAACAAGTATCGTGACATTTCGCTGGGGAGGGTCATCTTAATCTGTGACTTGGTGATTATTTCGTCCAGTTACCTGGCTTTGCACGATTGGGAGAAGGTGATTTATGGTTATGTAGTGCTGTTCATCACTTCGTTTTGTGTCGATCAGGTGGTCAATTCCATGCGTCGCTCGGTGCAGTTTTTCATTATTTCTGACCGGTACGAGGAGATTGGTCGCCAGATTAACGAGAACCCGCATCGAGGCTGTACGGTGATCAATGCGTCTGGATTTTATTCGGGTCGCGAGATGAAGATGTTGTTCGTACTGGCTAAAAAGAGTGAGTCGGGAAAGATTTTTGATTTGATCAACGATATCGATCCTGCTGCCTTTGTGTCCCAGAGTGCCGTAATTGGAGTTTATGGCGAAGGCTTCGACCGGTTTAAGGTGAGGCAAAAGAAAAACTCTCCCAACAAATTGTCTCAAAAGAAACAAGGCAATTCAAATCCTTAGGGGCGACTAATTACTGTTCTTTCTGCGGTGTCTGTCAGACCGTCATGATACTGAATTTTCTTGACAGGCATCGCTCTTATCCTTCGCGTGTAATCAACTAACCTTGCTGCTGCTTGCAAATACGCCAAATATGAGCATTGTTTGTAATGTGTTGTGGTATTGGTAGTTGGGCGAAAGTGGTACTTTTCAAGCCATTATATTTTCTATTTTTCACCATAAAAGCATTGCCTTAGACGGGTTATTTGCATGCTTTTGCCGTGCAAGAGCATGCAAATTCTTCGCCAAAGTGATGCCTTTAACGTACCAATCACATCACTTTTACGCCCAACGTTGATAATTCTCATCCATTCATCTCTTGTTTGCATCCTGCCTGCCTATTGATTTTTTCTATATTGAAAGTTTCTACAGGTCGTTTTTAGGCCGTTATTTGGTAAAAATAACAAACAATTAGAAGGGGCGTAATTTCTCACGTTCAGCCTCTGCATAGTGATGAGAGTCATAGGGGTTTGATTTATCATGTTTTTAGATCAGCTACACACTGAAAAAAGTACAAATTAATTTGACTTCAACAAATAAAGTTGTATCTTTGTATGTAGAAAAGCTCATACAAACATTATTATCAAAAACATTATGAAGAAGAAATTTATTTGTACCGTATGTGGATACGCATACGAAGGAGAAGAAGCACCAAAAGAGTGCCCAGTATGTCACGCTAAAGCAGAGAAGTTTAAGGCTTTTGACCCGAAAGCAATTAAAGGAACAAAGACCGAAGAGAACCTCATGGCTGCATTCGCAGGTGAGAGCCAGGCGCATACCAAGTACCTGTATTTCGCTTCTAAGGCCAAGAAAGAAGGCTATGAGCAGTTGGCTGCTATCTTCGAAGAAACAGCACGCAACGAGAAAGAACACGCCAAGGTATGGTTCAAGTTCTTGCGTGGTGGTAATATCCCAACCACAACAGACAACATCAAAGAAGCTGCTGATGGCGAAAACTATGAGTGGACCGACATGTATGAGGAATTTGCAAAGACTGCTGAGGCAGAGGGCTAGCCGATGAAGAAGGATTCCCTGAGATTGCCGTGAAGTTCCGCGCTGTTGCTGCCGTTGAGAAGCACCACGAAGAGCGTTATCGCAAGATGTTGAAGAACATCGAAGACGAGATTGTCTTCTCACGCGATGGCAGCTGCGTATGGCAGTGCCGCAACTGTGGACACATCGTTATCGGTAAGAAGGCTCCTGAGGTATGTCCCGTTTGTGACCATCCACAGAGCTACTTCCAGATTGAACCAGACAATCTGTAATCTGACAGACATAAGAAAAACTTCAACGAGAGATACCCACAATGAGTATCTCTCGTTTTTTTATGCTGCGTGTACATATAGTGAACGGAACAAATGATCAAAGCCAACCAAAGGAAGGACATCTGCATCATCGGCGAGAAGTATATTTCTTAGAAGTCTACCCATGCAAGCAATGGTTTTGCAAATGATGCAAATAACACACAGATAGCATCGTAAAAGGGTGCATCATAATTCATTTTACGATGCACCCTTTTTATATAAATAAGTAATCTATCAGATTTACTTCAATTTGCAGTAGCCATATTTAGACGAGCAGCAAAGCTCTTCCTCGATGCGGATGAGCTGGTTGTACTTCGCAATACGGTCGGTACGGCTCATAGAACCAGTCTTAATCTGACCAGAGTTAGTAGCAACGGCAATATCAGCAATCGTTGTGTCCTCGGTCTCTCCTGAACGGTGAGAAGTAACTGTGGTGTAACCAGCACGGTGAGCCATTTCAATAGCCTCCAATGTTTCGGTCAACGAACCAATCTGGTTAACCTTAATCAAGATAGAGTTGGCAGCACCCATCTTGATACCCTTCTCCAAGAACTTCGTGTTGGTTACAAACAAGTCGTCACCAACCAACTGGCAACGGTCGCCAATCTTCTCGGTCAGCTTCACCCAGTTGTCCCAGTCGTTCTCATCCAAACCGTCCTCGATAGAGTCGATAGGATATTTTGTAATCAGTTCTTCCAAGTAAGCAATCTGCTCATCAGCGGTCAGCTTCTTACCATTAGGATCCTTTGGCATGCCACTCTTCAACTGACGATAGTCGTAGAACCACTCACCGTTCTCTTGAACAGCAAACTCAGAAGCAGCGCAGTCCATGGCAATCTTCACATCCTTGCCTGGCTCATAACCTGCATCCTTGATAGCCTGAATGATTGAATCCAAGGCATCCTCAATACCATCGAACTTAGGAGCGAAACCACCCTCGTCACCTACAGCGGTAGACAAGCCGCGCTTCTTCAACAGCTTTGCCAAAGCGTGGAATACTTCTGCACCCATACGAATGCCTTCTTTGATAGAAGGAGCACCCACAGGACGAATCATAAACTCTTGGAAAGCAATAGGAGCATCAGAGTGTGCACCACCGTTGATGATGTTCATCATTGGAACGGGCAACGTATAAGTGTTCACACCACCGATATAACGATAGAGTGGCATGTGAAGAGCTTTGGCTGCCGTGTGTGCAACTGCCAAGCTAACACCCAAGATAGCGTTAGCACCCAACTTGCTCTTAGTAGGCGTACCATCCAAGTCAAGCATCTTATAATCTATCTTGCGCTGTTCTAACACGCAGCAACCTTTCAATGCTGGAGCAATGATGTTGTTAACATTCTCTACGGCTTTTAATACACCTTTGCCACCATAGCGAGCTTTGTCGCCATCGCGCATCTCCAAAGCTTCGTTCTCACCCGTAGATGCACCAGATGGTACGCTGGCACGACCCATCACACCATTTTCCAATGTTACCTCAACCTCTACTGTAGGATTACCACGAGAGTCAATAATCTCTCTTGCGTGAACTTTTTCAATTACCATAATTAATTATTTATTTTGAATGAATAATATCTCTGAATTCATTGCAAAGATAACGATAATTAAGGAATTCACCAATACAGAGATATGAAATAATGTGAAATGAGAGACTTTGAACTTTGAACTTTGAGCTTTGAACATTGAACATTGAACTTTGAACTTTGAACTTTGAACTTTGAGCTTTGAGCTTTGAACTGTCAACTTACAAACTCACCAACTCATCAACTAAAAAACTAAAGCTATCAACTCGTGAACTTGCAAACTAATAACTCGTGAACTCGTAAACTTGTCAACTCGTAAACTAAAAAAACTTGCTCCCGCAGAACTTCATGTGAAGTCTGCGGGAGCAAGGTAATATATGTTTGTTCAATTGAGCTTACTCAATGACAATCTTTGAGGTCTGTACATTCGTGCCATCAGTAGCCTTGATGAGGTACACACCTGCAGGAACTTGTCCTTTCAGCTTCTTCGCATCGAGAGGCAAGCTGAAGGTACCTACCTTCGCACCAGAGAGGTTGAAGAGTTCTGCCTCGCCCTTGGTCAGGGTAATCGAAACGTTATCAATGCCTGTCACAGCACCCATCACCTTCTCATAGTCAGTCTCTGGAGTGTCGGCGAACATAAAGCGGTTATGCTCGATACCGTCAACCGTTGCTGTGAAGAAGTAACGTGCCTTACCGTTGTTAAACGGAATCACAGTTTTCGTCTTCAAGTCAACCAACTTCAAGTTCTGATAGTTCAGGCTCCATGTGTTCAGCTCCATGTTATAGGTTTCATCCTTAGCGGTTTCAACGCTAAATGTGCTTCCTATCAACGAAGGCAAACTGGATATCTGTACATTCTTACCGTCAGAGGTTGTGGCAAATACAGAAGGTTCGCCCATGTTCAGTTTCTCACCCTCCAATTGAGAGTCGTAAGCTGGTGTTGCGTCCTCTTCTTGATACGTCCAGAACTTATCAACCACCTTGCCGTTATCCATTGCCACCATGACACTACCACGGTTAAAGTCACCGTCCATGACAAATGACTTGGCGCGCAATGGTTCAGCCTCAGACTTCAATCCCGTGTAAGGAATGGTGAGTGTACCTGTCGTTTCGCTGTACACAGGCTTGTTGTATTTCACCATGAACCCTTGCATAGGTGACAATGTACTGGTAATTCCACTCTCACCAGCCTTGCCAATGTTCACAGCTTCATAGCCACCCTTTACTTTTACAGACTGTCCATTCTGGTTCTTCCATTCATCCCAGCTACCGGTGGTGTAGATGTAAACCGTGTTGTCCATGTCCACACCAGTCTCGCCGGATTCTAACTTGATTTTATTGATGTCTACACCAGCCATGAACGAGTTACCAACAATGTTGTAACCCAATCCGTAACGCTTGGCATCGCCT
>OGPS01002874.1_pt1 | contig 10131 bp, 9 predicted proteins | sample 1552931 | NCBI WGS metagenome assembly OGPS01 (sample SAMEA2580252, study PRJEB22360) | human gut metagenome | biome: human gut; feature: human-associated habitat; material: faeces | place: Denmark | collected 2008/2010 | reverse complement strand
TTTTTACGTTGTAAACACGGTTGCAACAAAACGCCCCTGAAAAGGGAGTTAATGTGTACTGCAGAGGCTCGGCAACATTCGAGTGGGTGTTGCCCATCCAAAGGAGATGCCCTAAGCCAATAACCAGCCACCTTCGGCAAATATAACCTGCCCTGTCAGATACGAGGACTCATCAGCCGCCAAGAACAGCACGCAGTTGGCGATATCGTCTTTGGTGCCGCGGCGGCCGAGTGGGATCTTATTGCACAAATCAATTTCGCGCTGCTTGTCGGCATAGAGCGCCGCATTCAAGTCGGTGGGAATACTGCCGGGCCCCACGGCGTTTACGCGGATGTTTGAAGGTCCCAGATCGCGTGCGAGCGTTTTGGTGAGCGTAACCACGCCTGCTTTGCTGATGTTGTATAGCAAGTTGTGCGGGATATAGGTAACGCTGGAAACCGAGGCGATGTTCACGATGCTGCCGCCTGCGCCGTGTTCCCGGTTGTACCGCGCAAACCATTGGCTGGCGAAGACCATCGACTTCAGGTTCGTGTCCATTACGCGTTCCCAATCGGCTTCGGTAACGGTTTCGATGGTCTCGTTTGTAAAGATTCCTGCGTTGTTCACCAAGATGTCGAATGAGCCGAACTTTTCCACCACCGCTTCGAAGAATGCCCTGATTTGGTCGACCTGCGTCATATCGACGGGCTTTGCAACGATACGGCTGCGGTCGTCACCAGCGATTTCCTGCATCAGCTCTTCTTTGCCGTTTGGCGAAATGCTGCACAAGGCAACATTGGCTCCCGCCTCGTAGAATCGTTCCGCAATGCGCCGCCCGATGCCGCGCGCCGAGCCAGTAATGACGGCCGTTTTCCCTGAGAAATCGTACGTGATGGACATTTCTGTTCCTCCTGCCTTGAACGGGGTTGCGCCAAGTGCTTCGTTTTCCTGGATCGTAGCATGTGCCGTTGTTGGGTTTTTCTTTGAGGCAAATTCATCTGACCAGCGGCAATAAGATCGCTTAAATGGCACTTTCTATACAGCAACGGGGCGAAGGTGGCATATGTGTTGCCATTTGGTAAAATTGGAAGACCTATGAAAGAAGGACAAATGATCGATTTTGCCATTCAGGGGATCTACCCTCCCTCACTCCAGGCTCTGGTCGACGGCAAGGTTGCCAGTCGAGTTAGATGCAAGGACAGCTCTCTTTATGGCTTTTCCGAAGAAGCGCAGCAATGCGCCGCTGAATATATGGGATGGGCAACGCTGGCAAGTGAGCCGCCGTGCCCTATCGACGAGATCCAGGATTTTGCCGACGAGATGATTTCTCGCGGTTTGAAGACGGTAATCCTCATCGGCCAGGGTGGCTCCACCCAGGCTCCGATGACGCTTACCAAGTACAATAAGCCCGATTCGTCGCTTGTTACCTTTAAGACGCTCGATTCGGTATCGGCGGTGCGTGTTCGTACCATCTTGGCTGAATGCGACCCAAAACCACGCTTATCATTCAATCCTCCAAGTCGGGCGGCACCATTGAGCCTACCTTGGTTATGAAAGCGGTTCGCACCATTTTGGCGGAAACCTTGCCGGAGGAAGAAATCCCCTCTCACCTGATTGCCATCACCGATCCTGGCTCTGAGCTTGAGGCGCGCGCCAAGGAAGAAGGTTGGGCTAAGGTATTTTCTGGTGAGCCCACGGTTGGCGGTCGCTATTCCGCTCTTTCCGTTTTCGGTTTGGTTCCTGCCGCTTTGGTGGGCATCGACATCAAAAAGGTTATGGAAAGCGCGCGCAATGCCGAGGAGCTGTGTTCCACCGACGACCTGGACAACCCCGCATCGAACTTGGCAGCGTTCCTGTTCGACAACTATAAAAATGGACGCGACAAGTTTTCGTTTTTCACGCCAAAGCGCGGCCGCGTACTTGGTTTGTGGATTGAGCAGTTGGTAGCTGAAAGCTTAGGCAAGAACGGTTTCGGTATCCTACCCAACATCGAGGTTGACTCGCTGGTTCTGCGCGAGGATCCGCATGATCGCACGGTTATTACCTACAACACTAAAACTGATCTGTGGGACGATCGCCAAAACTTCAGCCATGCGCTCGAGTTCATCGACCCTGCCATTCCGCGTATGAGCTTCAAGGTTCTAAACGTGGAGGAAGTGGCTGCCCACTTCGTTATGTGGGAATACGCCATTGCCATGGTTGGCTATCTGATGAAGGTGTGCCCCTTCGACCAGCCCGACGTTGCGGTTGCCAAGAAGGAAGTGCTCAGCATTCTTGCCAATGGTGCCCGCAGCCCTGAGTTCGTGGAAAAGGGCCTTGCCGGCATTCCTGTCGGCGACGTTGAGGTGCATGTGTCCGAAGCCCTTCGCGAATCCGTTGAAGATGAATCACTCGTTTCCGCATTGCGCGCCCTGTTTGGCAGCATTGTGTCTGGCGATTACTTCAGCTTGAATGCATTCCTTCCCTTCACGGGCGAAGGTCGTCGTGAAGCGCTGGAGGAAATTCGCCACTCGGTTGCCGACCGTTTGGGTGCAGCGTCGTGCTTGGAAATTGGCCCGCGCTACCTGCACTCCACCGGTCAGCTTCATAAGGGCGGCCCGAATGAAGGGGTGTTCCTGATTATCTCGGCAGAAGAGCCGAAGGATATTGCTATCGAAGACTCCCGTGCACAGAGCTTGGGCGAACTTGCAAAGGCTCAGGCTTCGGGTGACTTTGCAATTCTTTCCGATCGTGGACGCCGCTGCGTTCAGGTGCATTTGCCTGACAACTCCGCGGTGTCTATTCGTGCCTTGGTTAAGGCGTTCAAGGAGGCAATCAACGCATGACGCGTGAGGCGCTTGATCTGAAAATATCTGGCGTAGTACAAGGGGTGGGTTTCCGCCCCTTTGTCTATCGTGAGGCAAAAAAACGAGATATTACCGGTTGGGTTTTGAATGATGTTGAGGGCGTGAAGGTACATGCTGAAGGTGAAACCTTGCCGCTCGACAGGTTTGTGTTGGCTCTTTCTGAAGAGGCGCCCTCCGCTGCGCAAATAAGCGAAATTGAAATTGCGGAAGTCCCTGTGCAGGGGTTTGATGCCTTCGAGATTCGTTTTTCCGATGCGGCGGAACAGGGCGAAACTACGCTGGTTTCGCCTGATCTGGCAACGTGCGACGCTTGTGTGGAAGAATTGTTCGACCCGAATAATCGTCGCTACCATTACCCCTTTATCAACTGCACCAACTGCGGCCCGCGCTTTACCATCATGCGCAAGCTGCCTTACGACCGCCCCGAAACATCAATGGCGCAGTTTACTATGTGTCCAGCATGCCAGGAGGAATATTCCGACCCCGCTGATAGGCGCTTTCATGCACAACCCGATGCGTGCTTTGAGTGTGGCCCTGAAATTGGCTGGATTGAATCGGGTTGCGCGGACGGCCTTTCGCCCGAAGGCATTTCCTGGGCGAAAAACGTCGAGGAATCCGACGAGATTTTCCACCGTGCCGCAAAGCTTATTGCAGAAGGAGGCATCGTTGCTGTTAAGGGTTTGGGCGGATACCACTTGGTGTGCGATGCCGCCAACGAGGCGGCACTTGCCACACTGCGCCAGCGCAAACATCGTCCCGGCAAGGCGTTTGCTGTTATGGTTGCTTCAACGGAAGAGGCTCGCGCTCTTTGTGAAGTAAACGATGCCGAAGCGCGCCAGCTCACGAGCTCTGCGCGCCCCATCGTGTTGCTGCGCAAGCGCTCCGATGCGACGTTTGCGAAGGGCCTGGCAGACAACCTGCCCGAACTGGGCGTAATGCTGCCCACTACGCCTGTTCAACACTTGCTGCTTCACGAATGCGGCGGCATGCTTGTTATGACATCGGGCAACATCCACGATGAACCCATCGTTATCGACGAAGAAACGGCCTTTTCCCAGCTTGCTGGTGTGGCCGACGCCTTCCTGGTGAACAACCGTGAAATCGTGGGGCGCTATGACGATTCCGTTATCCGCATCCTTAACGGCGGCGCTGCGGGCGATATTGTTCAGTTTATCCGCCGCGCCCGTGGTTATGCCCCGCTTCCCATTCCGGCTCCGTGCCCCGAAGGCACAAGTGAAGAGCTTTTGGCGGTAGGCCCCGAGCAGAAAAGCACATTAACCTACGCACGTGCTGGCAAGGCGTTCGTTTCTCAGCATGTGGGAGATTTGGAAAGCGCTGCGGTGTTCGACGCATGGAGCGAAACGCGCCGTCGCTATGCGAGCTTGCTGCATTTCGAGCCTAAGCGCATAGTGTGCGACTATCATCCTGAATATCTTTCTACCAAGTGGGCTTTGAGCCAGAATCTGCCCATAACGCGTGCGCAGCATCACCATGCACACATTCTGTCCGTTATGGGTGAGAACAATCTGGAAGGCCCCGTGTGCGGTTTTGCGTTCGACGGCACGGGTTACGGGCTCGATGGGGCTATTTGGGGTGGCGAAGTTCTGCTTTCGAACCTTCAGGCATACGAGCGCTTTGTGAACTTCGCCTATATCCCGCTGCCAGGTGGTGTGGCTGCCATCAAAGACCCTGCGCGTATTGCCTATGGCGCCCTGTGGTCGTTTGACCTGCTGGAGCACGAGCAGGCTAAGAAGTTCGTATCCGAATGCGTTCCGAATGCCGAAGTGTTTGAGCAGATGATCGAAAAGGGCCTGAATACTCCCGAAACGTCTTCGGTCGGGCGCATCTTCGATGCGGCATCGGCTCTGTTAGGCGTGTGCACTCACCCTTGCTATGAGGGTGAAGCGGCCATTCTTTTGGAAGCGGCGGCTCATAAGGCCCAAGCAGAAGCTGCGGGCTTGCGGAAGATGAGCGTTATCGCATTGGATTTATTAAGAACACGGCAACGGAAAACAGCACGGCTGCCGACACTTCGGTTTTGCTGATGGACGTGGCGCCGGTATTTGCTGCCATGCTCGACGACATGCAGGAGTCGGTCCCCACCCCCGTTATTGCCGCGCGCTTCCACAGCGCCTTCGTTGACGCCATCGTGAATGTTGCTGAATTGGTGCGAGCCACCTACGGCATCGAGATTATGGCGCTTGCTGGTGGTGTGTTCATGAACCGCTATCTAATGGAGCGCACGCTTGCGCGCTTGCAGGAGCGCGGCTTTACAGTGGCGCTGAATAAAGAACTGCCACCTAACGATGCTTCGATTTCCTACGGACAGGCTGTGCTAGGATTGCAGGCGCAACATGAGGAGTGATGCAATATGTGTTTAGCTATTCCCGCCCAAGTCCGTACCATCAACGAAAATAATTTGGCGGTAGTGGATATTCTGGGTGTTACCCGCGAAGTGGCGCTCGACCTTACCCCTTCCGCCCAGGTGGGCGATTTCGTTCTGGTTCACGCCGGCTTCGCCATTGAGGTGGTAAGCGAAGAAGATGCCCAGGAAACACTCGACCTGATCAAGCAGATTCCTGAACTGGCCGACGTCGAGGGATTATAGGCGGACGATCTCAATGGACTTGTCTTCTTTCAAAGATCCAGAGCTTGCTCGTGGCTTAATCCATTCGATAGAGAAATGGGCGCCCGAGCATGCAACCCTGATGGAGGTGTGCGGCACCCATACGGTTGCTATTGCCCGTAACGGCCTGCGCACCATGATGCCCGAAGGCGTTCGTTTGGCATCGGGCCCTGGTTGCCCGGTGTGCGTTACCAGCAACAAAGACATCGATACGGTAATTGCTCTTTCGCGCGTCCCTGGCGTGACCATTGCCACCTTTGGTGATATGACGCGTGTACCGGGTTCGACTTCCAGCCTGCTGAAAGAGCAGGCAGAGGGGCGTTCGGTAAGCATCGTGTACTCCCCGCTTGATGCGCTGAAACTTGCCCAGGAAAACCCCGATCAGCAGATTGTATTCGTGGGCGTTGGGTTCGAAACCACCACTCCCTTGGTGGCCATGGCTATCAAGCGCGCTAAGGCGCTGGGCCTTAAGAACTTCAGCGTGTTCGTGGCGCACAAAAACATGCCTGGTGCGCTGGAAACCATCGTTTCCGATCCTTCGTTGCGGATTGATGCGCTTATTTTGCCTGGTCATGTAAGCACTATTATTGGCATGAAGCCTTATGAGTTCCTGGCGAAGAAGTACGGCATTCCCGGCGTTATCACCGGTTTCGAAGCGGTGGATGTGCTTCAGGGCGTTGCCATGATCATGCGCCAACTCCATGAAGGCCGCGCCGAAATAGAGATTGCCTACACACGTGGCGTTGCGCCCGAAGGCAATCAGGTCGCCGTTGCTGCCATCAACGAAGTGTTCCATACCGTAGATGCAACATGGCGCGGTTTGGGTGTTATTCCCGGTTCGGGCTATGCCATTCGCCCCGAATTTGCCGAGTTCGATGCATTCCAGCGCTTCGAGCCCGCCGTTGAGCCTACGCAGGAACCGAAGGGTTGTCGCTGCGGTGACGTGTTGCGCGGCATGATGGCTCCAAATGAGTGCCCCCTGTTCCGCAAGGTGTGCACACCTGAAAACCCTGTAGGCCCGTGCATGGTTTCCTCCGAAGGATCCTGTGCTGCTTACTTTAGGTATCTGTAGCGGTTCTGCTGGCAGCATCTGCGATGGTGCTGTCTGCAAATATATTTATGAAAATCCGCCTGGCAACGGAGAAATGCTTTTTCTTTCTCCGATCTGCCAGGCGGTTTTGCTTATTTTTTGTTGGAATGCCGTCAAAAGCACGGATCGGGTCTTATTCGCGCATGCATTGGACACTTCGGCACAGCGTGCATTATGCGACAATACTGCCAAATCCGATGATTAACTAGGGGATGGAAGCCTTATGCGCGCAGAACCTCGGGAAAAGCTGAATCCACGCATCAAGGCAGTGTGGCGCATCAGCGATACGTTGATGCTTACTGCGGCATGGCTGATTCTGGCGTCGCCGGGAGCCATCGCGTTGCTCGTCGACGCATCGGAAGCATACTGGGCGGAGCCCTATGTGCTGGCGTTCACCGTTTTGTACGCGGTTTTGCTGGTTGTATTCCTGTTTGCGGTAACGCCGCTGCGCTACATTCGCTGGCATTATGAGCTTCGCCCCGATTTCTTGGAACTGAAGTACGGCATCATTTGGCGTAAGCACATCGTGGTTCCTTTCATCCGTGTGCAGAATACCGACACGAAGCAGGGTCCTATTTTGCGCGCATTTGGCCTGGCAAGTGTGACGGTTTCAACTGCTGCGGGATCGATGGAAATCCCTGGTCTGCTAACCGAAGAGGCAGACAGCGTCCGTGATCGCGCTGCCGAATTTGCTCGCCTTGCCCGCGAGGACGTGTAGCTATGAGCTCCAACGGTTCGATTCCTCCCAACATGAACCCTGCGCCATCCGGCGCTTCGGCTTACGAGCCCGAGCAAACGGGCGTGCACCATTCGCTGCATCATTGCTATATCTGGCTGGGTGCGCTGCGCGCTGCGCCAATCATCTTCATATGCGGGCTTTCCTCATTGTCGGGGCTTATGAAATTAGCTGAAGCCCTTGGTTTCGTTTCGGTAGATGCGTTTTTCGTTGCGGTACTTTTGCTCCTGGCCGCCACGGTGCTTGTTTGCGGAGTTGTGATGGGTGCCCGTGCATGGACGTACCGTTACATCTGGTACGAATTTGACGAAACGGAATTCAGCTTCTACTCGGGGATATTGAACAAGCGGTGCACTCACGTGCCCTACTCGAAGATCCAGTCGGTAAACGAACGCGCTTCTCTTCTGCAGCGCCTGGCGGGCGTGCGCACGGTGAACATCGACACTGCTGGCGGCGCCAGCAACAAGGCGCTGGTAATTTCGTACGTGGAGCGAAGCGCGGCAGAATATCTGCGTCGTGAACTTTTCCGCCGCAAGCGCATCGAAGGTGAAGAGGGGCGTGTTGCAGCGGTTGCTACAGGTTCTCTTGCTGGTCGGGGCAACGTACTTGATGGTGCTGCTGCCGCTATTGACGATATTCGTGGCGTATTCGCCAAGGATGCAGTGAATACAGGTGTTGTTGCTTGCGAATACCGTCTTGGCAACAAAGAGTTACTGCTTTCCGCCCTATGCGGAAGGGCATCGTTTGGCTTGGCTCTTGCAACAGTGATGGCTGCGCTTGTCGTTATGGCAACTTTGGCCATCCTCGCGGTTTTGGTCGAGGGCACAACATTTTTTGCAGCGACGGGCGTGCCTAAGAGCGATCTTATACTTGTATGTGGGCTGACGGGCTTCTTGTTGCTGCTTTGCTTGACTATGGCATGGGTTATCTATCTGGTTGGCGTGTGCCTTTCCCATGGCGGTTTCCAAGCACGCCGTCGTGGTGGCCGCATTGAGGTTGAGCGGGGTCTTATAACGCATGTGTTCAACGGCATCGATGTGGACCGAATCCAATCGGTGCACATTCATCAAACCTTTTTCCAACGCCTTATGCGTTGCTGCTCAGTTTCGTATGGCAGGGGGGGGGGAGCCACTGGCGAAGAATCGTCTGGTTCCTCTTCTCAGTTAGAGACGGACAGACTGGTTGTGCATCCGTTTTTGCCCATCGCTGAAGCTTGGGGTGTCGTTCAAGGTTTGACCCCCGAATACGCTCATGCTCCCGTGGCAAGCACTCCTCTGCCGAAAGTGGCCCTGCGTCGTGCCATTACCCGAAGGGCGGTGTTGAAGGGCGTTGGGTTCTGGCTCGCCGTAGCCCTACTTCTGTTGTGTGCCGCTGCTTTTGCTGCTGATGCAACAGCTGCTCAGGGGCATGCCCAGCTCGGGGACTTTGCCGCAGCGACGCTGATACCAGGCCTTTTGCTGTGCGTTGCCATTGCGGCTATCGAAGTGGTGGGTGCGTTTCTGTGGCACCGTCGTTCTGCGTTCGGTTTCGACAACTCGGGAACTATCGTGGTAAACGGCGGTTACTCCACCGATACGGTAATTGTGCCTCGGAGGAAAATGCAGTACGCCTGCCTTCGTGCAAATCCTTTGCAGCGCCACGCTGGCGTTGCAACCGTCTTGGTGCGTACCGCAGCAGGCGTTCGCGGCTGCGATGAGCGTCTGATTGACGTTCCGATTGCAGAAGCATCCGCCTGGCTCGACTGGGCTCAACCGGAAGGTAGCCGCGCAGTATAATCGCAACATTAAGCATATGAACATGTTTCGCTTCTGGGTTGCAGTGAATATAACGCCCCGAATAGGGCAGTTGAAGGGATAACAATGGCACAATCGCAGGCTCCCTCAAGGGAATGGACACCCCGCCAGTTCAAGAAGCGTGATTCGGGGAACCCGAAACGCTCCAAGCATGAAAAGAAGAAGGATGGCGCTGGCGTGCGCAATTCCCGCAAAGCCATTCGCGCCTATTCGCTGGGAGAAGAGATTGCCAACTCGATAACCCACGGCGTTGGTGCGTTGCTGGCCATCGCCGCCATCCCGCTCTGCGTTGTTGCGGCTGTTCGTTCGGGCGGCGGCCTGCATTTGCTTGCTGCGCTGGTGTACAGCATCTTCATGCTGTTGGAATATGTGATGTCGACGCTGTATCACGCTATAGCGGCTGAAAAGGCCAAATGCGTGTTCAAGGTGCTTGACCACAGCTTCATATACCTGTTTATTGCGGCTTCATATAGCCCGTATTGCTTGGTTACCCTGGTTGATTGCCACGGTGTTGTCCTGTTTGCGTTTGTTTGGGCGGTTGCCATTATCGGCGTAATTGCCGAATCGTTCTGGGTATTCCGTCCCCGCTGGATCTCGGCGGTGCTGTACCTGTGCTTGGGCTGGTCGGTTGTATGGTTTATCCCGCAGCTGTGGGCGCTGCTTCCCGCACCGGGCTTCTGGCTTCTGCTTGCGGGTGGACTCTGCTATTCCATTGGATGCATCTTCTACGTTCTGAAGAAGGTCCCCTATATGCATTCCATCTTCCATGTGTGGATCCTTGCTGGTTCAGTGTGCCAGTTCCTTTCCATCTGCCTATTCGTTTTGTAATCGCCGCCTTTAACATTTTCCTGACGAAGTAGTTACCTTGGCTCAGGGTGCTGTTAAATGGGGAGTGTTGGAAGGAGCAGTGTGGCAAAGGACGAAAAAAAGGGGTATTCCCTGTTTGGCCAGCCAAAGTCTCGGCCGGCGCTAACGCGCGGCGAAGACCGAATTATTGCTGGCGTCTGTTCGGGCATAGCCGAGCGCATCGATGCCGATGCGGTGCTGGTTCGTGGTACGGC
>OGPS01002869.1_pt1 | contig 10147 bp, 8 predicted proteins | sample 1552931 | NCBI WGS metagenome assembly OGPS01 (sample SAMEA2580252, study PRJEB22360) | human gut metagenome | biome: human gut; feature: human-associated habitat; material: faeces | place: Denmark | collected 2008/2010 | reverse complement strand
GGAATTCTCGCAGTTGTCTATCTTCTTCATGGCGTCCTCCCCTGCGCCGGAACGGTCCCGGCGCTTCCGTCCACCATCATACCATCCGCCGCACAGCCCGTCAAGGGCAGAGAGCCGGGGACTGTCCTCACGGGCAGTCCCCGGCTTCGCGTTTACGCCAGCAGGGCGCGGTCGTTGTCGTATTCCTGGCCGCTGACCTTGCTGAACAGTGCCAGCAGGTCCGGCACCGTCAGCCGGGCCTTCTCCTCGCCGGAGATATCCAGCACGATCCGCCCGTTGTGCAGCATCAGCAGGCGGTTGCCGTAGTGGATAGCGGACGCAGTGGGAAAGCTGCTGGACGCCGTCGGGAACGACGTGCGGCCGGACGACCGGACGCTGCTGCGGGTGCTGGGCGCTATACAGCCTGCGGCGGCGGTGTGTGCCGGCGCGGAGGGTGAGGTCATGGCCGCACCGGCGGCAGTGGCTCAGGCGTTTATCCGGTGGCTCACCGGTCTGGCGGCGCGGCAGCCGCTGGCGGTGCATATCCGCCGCGCCGGGGAGATGGATGTCGTCAGCCGCCGTGTGATGTTCTTTTTCATGGTGTGGTTCCTCCTGATGGGTGTTTTTGAAAATTTGGCTGCAAAAAAGCCGCCCTGTGGATCTGTGATCCATAGGGCGGCTTTGATGTCAGTGCGTCTCCGTGGGAGAACGTCCTCATTTCATCAGCAGCATTTCCAGCATCACAAATCACTCTTACTTTATCCGCATAGGTAAAGTAAAAGCTAAATGCGTATGCCTTGTACAGCTGCTTCATCATGTGTGGCGTTCTCCTTTCCCGAAGTTTTCTGTAAGATATCACAAAGGGAGCCACCGTCAACCGTCATATCCACCAAAAATATTTGCCAGGAATAAACACTCCGCCACGCACTTTCGCGCTTTAAAGTTCGGATGTATCCGGCATTCCGGCAAATCTCGGTCACTTTCCGCCGTCATTTTCCGCTGGGCATATCGCCCAAGGCCCCGCCGTCCTCTGTCAGCAGCGTCAACCCGGCAGGGCGCTCCGCCAGCAGATACTCCAGCACACCGCGGCTGACGTCATCCATCTCCCCGGCGCGGCGGATATGCACCGCCAGCGGCTGCCGCGCCGCCAGACCGGTGAGCCACCGGATAAACGCCTGGGCCACTGCCGCCGGTGCGGCCGTGACCTCACCCTCCGCGCCGGCACACACCGCCGCAGCGGGCTGTATAGCCCCCAGCACCCGCAGCAGCGTCCGGTCGTCCGGCCGCACATCGTTCCCGACGGCGTCCAGCAGCTTCCCCACCGTGTCCGCCATCCAGAAGCAGGGCACCGCCCGGAGGCAGTAGGTCTGCACATGCAGGCCCGGCGCATCGGTCTGCGCCGCCGCAGGCTCCTCCGGCGCGGCGGGCGCGGCCTTCAGCTCCGCGTATTTCTGCGTGATGGCGCTGCCGGGATAGATCTCCAGATTGGAGGCCAGCCGGTTGCGGAACTCGTTGAAAAACCGGATAGCACGGCTGCGGTCGCCGCCGCGCTCATACAGCGTCATCAGCCGCAGGGCCAGCTGCTCGTTGTAGGGCTCGTATTCCATGACCCGCTCCAGAATGCCCACGGCCTCCGGCAGCATATCCCGCTGCTCATACAGCTCCGCCGCCTTCATCAGCAGCCGGTTCTTCCGCTTCTCATAATAGATGCGCTGGCTGAGGATCAGCTCATTCAGGTCCTCGCAGTGGTTGAAATAGTACCCCTCCAGCAGCTCGCCGCCGAAGGCGTCACACGCCCGCTTCAGCTCGTCCGCCGACTGTGTCTCCGGGTCGATCTCGTCGATGGTCTGCAGATCGCAGACATAGTCGTATGCCCGGTCGATGCAGCAGTACTCCCGGTCCAGCTTGATGAGCGACCGCCCGCCCTCGCCGGTATCGGTGCTCTTTTTGATCTTCCACAGGGTATAGCGCAGATTATACTTGGCAGCGCTGACGGCGCTGTCCGGCCAGAGGTAGGCCGCCAGCTTCTCCCGAGCATAGTAGTCCCCGCCCCGCAGGAACAGGATACACAGCAGGGCGCATCCCTTGTTGCCCAGCTCCGGGGTGATGTCCGTGCCGTCGCAGATGACCTGCGGCTTGCCAAACAGTCTGATCTGAAGCATGGCCGTCACCTCACTGCCGGCTGTGCAGCACCGACCCGGACTTGATGGTCACGGTCACGTCGGTCTGCTCCAGCTGCTCTGCGGGCACGGCGCGGATGTCGCGGTCCAGCACCACGATATCCGCCAGGTATCCCGGCGCCAGCTTTCCCTTGCGCTTGTCCTCAAACAGCGCGTAGGCGCCGTTGACGGTGTACATCTCGATGGCCTGCTCCACGGACACGGCGCACTGGGGCACGGCGCGGTTCACCGCCGCGTGGATGCCCAGCATGGGCCGCGGCTCCGTCACGTCGCTGTCCGACCCGCCGCACACCACCGCGCCGGCGGCGAACATGGCGGCAAAGTTGTTGGAGCGCAGATAGCGCTCGCCCACCCGGCGCTCGTACATACCGCCCTTGCCGCCCCACAGATAGGCGTAGGCCGGCTGCACCGAGAAGATCAGCTTCATGTCCGCCGCCCGGGCGATCTGCTCCGGCGTGGCCATGATGGCGTGCTCGATGCGGTGGCGCAGGGCGGTGCTGCCGCCCTGACGGATGGCCCTCTCGTGGGCCAGCAGCACGGACTCGATGGCCCGGTCGCCGATGCTGTACAGCGCCAGCTGCATATCCTGCCGGTAGCACTGCTGCACGAACTCGTCCAGTCCATCCTGGGGCAGGAAGATCTGTCCCCGGTAGTCCGGCCGGTCCGCGTAGGGCGCCGACAGGGCGGCGCTGTGGCTGGACAGGGTGCCATCCACCATAATATTGCCGCCCACCCGGCGCAATCCCAGCTTCCAGACCTTCGCCAGATCCATGGTCTGGTAGAACAGCGGCATATCCACCGGAAACTCGCCGCTGTGGGCGTAGATGAACTCCGCGTCCCGGTCGTCGAACAGCCAGCCGCCCTCGATGGCCGCCACGGTGGTGATGCCGTTTTCCAGCAGTCGGGACATAGCCAGATGGATGGCCTCCATCCGGAACTCGTCCGGCAGGCTCCGCAGCACATTGGAGCGCAGCACATAGTTGGCGTTCCGCCGGAAAATGCCCGTAGGCAGGCCGCTGCCGTCCAGCTCCACGCCCTCCAGGGAGAAGGGAACCTTGTAATACAGCAGGGCGTGGGTGTTCAGCATACTGACGTGGTACTCCTTGGAGAACAGCACCACCGGACTGTCGCTGCAATACCTGTCCAGCACATACCGGTCCGGAAAACGCTTTTCCTCGAACTGCGACTCCTCCACCTGGCAGCCCAGCACCGCGCCCTCCCGCTTTTCGGCGGCGGCCAGCATCTCGCCCAGCTCCCGGTGGGACCGCGCGCCGCCCAGATCCACGCTCATCATGTTCACAGCGGTCTGCATCACATGGAAGTGGTTGTCGATAAACCCCGGCAGCACCGTGCCACCCCTGGCGTCGATGACCTGCGTGCCGGGGCGCACCAGCTTCTGCCAATCATCGCCGCGGCCTGCGGCGCAGATCATTTTCCCCGCCGCGGCCACCCAGTCGGCCCCGCCGTCGCCGCACATGGTCACGCAGCGCCCGTTTTTAATGATGATATCCGCGTACATAGCGTCCCGTCCTCCTGTTGAAAGCCGTGTTGTGTTATGGCCGTATTGTACACCAGGGCGGGCCGTCTGTCCAGTGGCGCTGTGTCCCCGGCGGCAAATGTACCAAATCGTTTGTTGAAAAGCACGGCATGATTTGCTAAAATGTTTAGTAACAACGGAAATTCAACGCTTTTCCCACGCGCGGCGCAACATCTCCCGGTTACAATGACATCAAACTGAGGCGGAGCACGGCCGGCGCGGCCCCTCTCCGCCCTCCCGAAAAAACGAAAGGGCAGGGATGTATATGAGCGTTTTGATTTTGAACCGCGAGCAGGTCAAGCAGGTCATCTCCATGAAGGAAGTCATCCAGGAGGTGCGCGAGGTCTATCGTCTGAAATCCCAGGGCAAGTCCGTGATCTGGCCGCTGGTCAACTATGAATTCGTGGACGAGCACGCCGCCATGGACATCCGTTCCGGCTATATCAAGGGCGTACAGCTCCACGGCCTGAAGATGCTGAACAACTTTCCCGAGAACCGGGAAAAGGGCCTGCCGCCCTTCAACGGCATCATGATGGTCTACGACTCCAACACCGGTATTCCCGTCAGCGTCATGGACGCCTCCTACGTCACCTGTATGCGTACCGGCGCCGCCGGCGCGCTGGGCGTGGACCTGCTGGCCCGCAAGGACGCCAGACACCTGTTCATCCTGGGTGCCGGCAAGCAGGCTCCCTTCCAGATCGCCGCCACGCTGCTGCTGCGTCCGGCCATCGATAAGGTCTACATCGCCGACCCCATGTTCCCCGACAACGCGGTGCAGTTCGCCGCCCACATTGCCCAGCAGCTCTCCGATGACTTCGGCATCGACGCCTCCGGCGTGGAATTCCTGCCGGCGCTGGATATGGCCGCCGCCGTGGGCGACAGTGACGCCATCATCACCGTCACGCCCTCCCGCAAGCCCATCATCCAGAAGGCGTGGCTGAAACCCGGCACCCATCTGAGCTGCCTGGGCTCCGACATGGAATCCAAGCAGGAGATCGAGAGCACCATCTTCCAGGGCGCCGCCTTCTACGCCGACGACCGTGCCCAGTGCATCCGCGTGGGCGAGATGGAGCTGCCCATCAAGCAGGGCGTCATCAGTGCCGACGACATCACCGGCGAGATCGGTGACCTCATCGACGGCAAGGTCCCCGGCCGCACCAGCGACACGCAGACCACCATCTTCGACGCCACCGGCCTGTACATTCTGGATCTGGCCGCCGCCAAGGTAGCCATCGACCGCGCACTGGCCGAGGGCGTGGGCTTGCAGGCCGACCTGTAACCCCGCGGGATATATCCGCTTACCCTACAAAACAGACGAAATGAGGAGGACAATAAAATGAAACTGGCATGGTTTGGTGTGGAAGAGTGGCTGAATCCCATGGACTCTCTCGCCCGTATCAATCTGGGCAGCAGCTGCGTCAGCGCCCTTCGTATGGACGAGCTGTTTGACCTGACCGGCGAGGATCTGGACGCTTTCCTGAACGAAATGCGTACCATGAGCCTGCATTATCACCACGGCGACGCCACCGGTTCCCCCCGGATCAAGGCGGCGGTGGCCGGCATTTACCCCAAGGGCAACGTGAAGCCCGAGGAAGTCATGATCACCCACGGCGGCACCGGCGCCAATGACCTGGTGCTGATGAGCGTGCTGGAGCCGGGTGACAACTGCGTGGTGATCAAGCCCTCCTATCAGCAGCACTACGATATCCCCAAGGGCAGCGGCATCGAGACCCGCGTGGTCCAGCTGAAGGCCGAGGATAACTATCAGCTGGATTTCGACGCCCTGGACAAGGCCTGCGACGCCAACACCAAGATGATCGTCCTGACCAACCCCAACAACCCCATCGGCGTGACCCTGTACGACGAGGGCCTGCGTAAGATCGTGGACATCGCCGCCAAGCACGACGCCTGGATCCTCTGCGACGAGGTCTATCGCGGGCTGGACGAGAACTATATGCCCTCCATTCTGGACTACGGCTACCACAAGGCCATCTCCATCAGCAGTATGTCCAAGATGTACTCCATGGCCGGCACCCGTATCGGCTGGATCGTCTGCCGCGACCACGAGATGTACGAGGTCATGAAGACCCGCCGTTCCTACAACACCATCTGCTGCGGCATCTGGGACGAGATCATCGCCTCCATCGCGCTGGAGCATTACCAGGCCCTGTGGGCCCGCGCCCGTTCCATTCTGGAGCCCAACCGCAAGATCGTGGAGGACTGGGTGGCCTCCCAGCCCCACCTGCACCTGCGCGCCAAGGCCATGGGCACCACCTGCCTGATCGACTATGACTACGACGTGGACTCCGAGACCCTGGCCAAGGACGCCATGGCCACCGAGCAGATCCTGGTGGTCCCCGGCGACTACTTCGATATGCCCAAGACCATCCGCGTGGGCTACGGCGCCTTCCGCGATCCCCAGGTGCTGAAGGCCGGCCTGGAGGAGTTCGGCAAGTACCTGGAGAAGTACAACTAACTGACACATCCCTCTCTCACAAATTTCTTCCCCCCTGCGGCACGTGCCGCAAAACAAGCGCCCGGCAGAAGCCGGGCGCTTGTTTTTTCCGTATTCCGTTGGCGCTCACACCCGCGCCCAGCGCATCCGGCCGTCCTCGAACAGGGCTGTCAGCCGCCCCGTGTCCTTCAGCCACGCCAGATAGGACCGCACCGTGCTGCCCACCAGCACATACTGCTCAAAGCTCATGGTCAGCCCGTAGGCGGCAAACAGCTGCTGCAGGATGTCCTCAAAGCCGCGGGGCGCGGCGCAGAGGTCCACGATCCTCTCCGCGATCTCATGCACCTTTCGGATATTGTACTGCGCCAGGTCGGCGATGTCCTCCGTCACCTCCGTGTGCGCGGGCACAAATACCTTCGCGGTCATGGTCTGCACCTGCTCCAGCGTTTTCAGGTACCCGGCCACGTCGTAAATAAAGCCGATCTGGTACTTGTCCAGTATCTCCCGGCTGGAAAGGCAGTCCGCCAGAAACACCACGTCGTCCGGCGTCCGAAAGCCTACCATGTCGAAAAAGTGCCCGGGCAGGGGGATAGACGCAAAGCCCTCCGGCAGCTTGTCCGCCGTCAGCTCCGCCGCGTCGCTCTCCTGTGCCAGCAGAAACTTGTGCCGCAGGTCCTTGGGCGGATATCCGCCGTAGAGAAACGATGGCTCCAGCACCGGGTGCCGGGTAAACGCGCAGTCGATTCCCGGCGCGTAGATCCTGCAGCCCGTCTGTCCATGCAAATACCGGTTCCCGCCGATGTGGTCGGCGTTGGCGTGGGTGTTGTAGATCGCCGTCAGCTGCCAGCCGTTGGCGTCCAGCACCTGCCGTATCCTCCGCCCCGCGTCCTTGTCGTTGCCGCTGTCGATCAGGCAGACGTTTTTCTCATCCAGCCGGAAGAGGCCGATGTTGGTGGGGCTCTTGATGTAATACGTCCTCTCGGTAAGCTGTATCAGTTCGTACATAGCGGTATCCCCTCCGTTACTTTTTTGTATCGCCATCCGATCATGTTTTGTTGCTTCCTTGTCCTGTCATCCTATCAGTTTTTCCGCCTCTTTGTAATGTCATTCTATCATGTTTTGCTGCTTCTTTGTCCTGTCATCCTATCATATTCCCCCGCTTCTTTGTATTGTCATCCTATCATATTTTCCCGCTTCTTTGTATTGTCATCCTATCATATTTCCCCGCAAAACACAAGCGCCCGGCTGATAGCCGGGCGCCTGCGTACCTCATCTGTATATGGCGCCGCTGGCCGCCACACAGTTCTTTCCGTTGTTTTTGCAGATATACAGCTGCCTGTCCGCCTTTGCGATGAGTGAAAAGTCCTTCAATTCCCGGCCCGTCCCGCACGCAACACCGAAAGAGGCCGTAACAATGTGCCGGTCCGGCAGGTCCTCTCTTGGAACAGCCGCGGCGCGCACCGCGTCAAGAAGCGCACCGGCGATACGGCGGGCCTCCTCCTCACCGATATCCGGCAGGATCACCACGAACTCCTCGCCTCCAAAGCGGAAGAGATACCGGTCAGCCGCCGCCAACACCCCGACCACGCTTCCGGCCACACGCCGCAGCGCTTCGTCGCCCTTCATGTGGGAGTAGTTGTCGTTGTATGATTTGAAATCATCCACGTCAAAAATAATGACGCTGACCCGTTCCGGCGCGATTTTATCGGCAATGAACGTGCCATACGTCTCCATCGCCTTTTTATTCAGTGTTTCCGTCATCACGTCGTTGTAGGCCAGCTTGATGAAAGCGTGACCCATTTCCTTGATGTGCCGTTCGTTGGCAGACTGTCGAAGGAAGATGGACCGCAGCACGATAAAACCTACAATGATGGAAAATCGCAGCAGGAAATGCTTGAACAGATCATAGTTCTCCGCGTAGGGAAGCTGTCCGGGCAGCCACCAGCTGATCAATATCAGAACACATACTGCCACGGTATCCACACGGCGGTATGTGGGCGCGATCATGATCGCAAACAGATAGCACATGGAGATGGACAACCCGACCCGGTGAAAGTTGCAGGAGACCATAAAGACGGTAACGCTGGCGATCACCACCCCATAGTAGGCCAGCAGCGCAAACCGCGCCGGCGGCGCATCGTATTCTCCTCCACGCTTTTTATAGGCGATCGTAAACACCAGCATCGCCAGCGAGCCGCCGATCATCATGTAAAGCGGCACCATGTCAATGGGGATCATCGAGCGCGCCGCGATGTTCTTGACCAGGTAGATCCCGTTGGTCAGTATAAACAGAATGGCTGCATAAAATACGACCGAAAAATTCTGCCGCATAAGGATGCTCTCCACAGTCGGAATCTCATCGATCTGTATTCCCAGCACACGATCACTAAAGCTCTTAAACCTGGCAAACGCCATATCCGATATCCAGCAGGACACCCTCTGCACAATATCGACCTTATCCCCTCGTCTTTCCATACGATCCCTCCAGCAAATAATACGACCCCGTTTGTCTGCTTTTGTTGATCTATTGTTATATTTTACCATGCTTCCGCCCAAAACACAAGCGCCCGGCTGATAGCCGGGCGCTTGGTATTATGATTATGCGGGAAATCGAGCCCTTACTTGGCGTCCTTGATGGCAGCCTGTGCGGCGGCCAGACGGGCGATGGGCACGCGGAAGGGGGAGCAGGACACATAGTCCAGACCCACGCGGTGGCAGAACTCCACGCTGGAGGGGTCGCCGCCGTGCTCGCCGCAGATGCCCAGATGGATGTCGGGGCGGGTGGCGCGGCCCAGCTTGCAGGCCATATCCACCAGCTTGCCCACACCGACCTGATCCAGCCGGGCGAACGGATCGCTCTCATAGATCTTGTTGTCGTAGTAAGCGGGCAGGAACTTGCCGGCATCGTCACGGCTGAAGCCAAAGGTCATCTGAGTCAGGTCGTTGGTACCGAAGGAGAAGAACTCCGCCTCGGTGGCGATGGCATCAGCGGTCAGCGCAGCGCGGGGGATCTCGATCATGGTGCCCACCAGGTACTTCATATTCATACCGGCAGCAGCCAGCTCCTCGTCAGCGGTCTTGACCACCACGTCCTTGACGAACTTCAGCTCCTTGACCTCGCCCACCAGGGGGATCATGATCTCGGGAACCATGTTCCAGTCGGGGTGCTTCTTCTGGACGTTGATGGCGGCGCGGATGACGGCACGGGTCTGCATAACGGCGATCTCCGGGAAGGTGACGGCCAGACGGCAGCCGCGGTGGCCCATCATGGGGTTGAACTCATGCAGGGAGGCGATGATGGCCTTGATGTCGGCTACGGTCTTGCCCATATCCTTGGCCAGCAGCTCGATGTCCGCCTCCTCGGTGGGAACGAACTCGTGCAGAGGGGGATCCAGGAAGCGGATGGTGACGGGGCAGCCCTCCATGGCCTCGTAGATGCCCTCAAAGTCACCCTGCTGCATGGGCAGCAGCTTGGCCAGAGCCTTCTCGCGCTGCTCCTTGGTGTCGGAGCAGATCATCTCGCGGATGGCGGCAATACGGTCGCCGTCGAAGAACATATGCTCAGTGCGGCACAGGCCAATACCCTGGGCACCCAGAGAGCGGGCGCGGGCGGCGTCGGCGGGGGTGTCGGCATTGGTGCGGACCTTCAGCCGGCGGAACTTGTCGGCCCAGGCCATGATGCGGCCGAAATCGCCGCCCACATTGGCGTCCACGGTGGGCATAGCGCCGTCGTAGATATTACCGGTGGAGCCGTCCAGGCTCATCCAGTCGCCCTCGTGGTAGGTCTTGCCTGCCAGGGTAAACTGCTTGTTGGCCTCGTCCATGTTGATGGCGCCGCAGCCGGAGACGCAGCACTTACCCATGCCGCGGGCCACAACGGCCGCGTGGGAGGTCATACCGCCGCGGACGGTCAGGATGCCCTGGGCGGCCTTCATGCCCTCGATATCCTCGGGAGAGGTCTCCAGACGAAACAGAAACACCTTCTCGCCCCGGGCA
>OGPS01002860.1_pt1 | contig 10178 bp, 6 predicted proteins | sample 1552931 | NCBI WGS metagenome assembly OGPS01 (sample SAMEA2580252, study PRJEB22360) | human gut metagenome | biome: human gut; feature: human-associated habitat; material: faeces | place: Denmark | collected 2008/2010 | reverse complement strand
TGTGCCAAAGTAACATCCAGCATCTGTCTTTATCATATTGGGAACTGCAACTGAAGCCAAGTCTGTAGGTATCACTAAACTGCGGTAACGAATTACCTACTTTAGATAACTGTATAGTCAATTTATCCAGTGTTTCTTGTCCCCATCCTGTGTCGTTTAGGCCGTTACTGGTTTCATTTCGAAAATCTCTTGGAGATTTTCCACAAATATTCACCAGCATATCAAACCATTGTCCGATACTCGGTACGAACCATGGACTGCGATTAAGTCCATCAGGAATTTTGTTACTGTCTCTATATTTTCTTATTGATTCAAAAGCACTGTAACTACCCTGTACATTAGCAGTATAATTCTTCAACATTTGTTCTGTTTCAGAATAACCGTTCATATTCTTCTCAATTTCATCATCTTTTGTCATTGGAGTAATCCCTTCTTCGACTCGTTCCATTCCCCCCCAACGACCGGTCCCTAAATTTTCAAACCCCATTACATAAGCATGATTCCAACCGTTTTCATTGCATTTTATATCTGTCATTTTTTTAGAATCGCAAGTAATGACCATTCCAATAGCATTCTGATAATCATATATTTTCCCGTTTTCTTCCAGCATGCCGTCTCCGGGATGTATCTCTATTCGTTTTTCGGTTTCATTCTGAAAGACAAAATCTCCGGGATAAAGTTTTCTTTCTGTGCTTCCTTTGCCGGGTACAGGGCTGATTACTTTCAGAGTATAGCATTTCCCAGAAGCAAAAGTGATGGAACTGCCCGAATAGTTTATCTTTGTATTCGTATTATTTCTGCCGTCGGCGGTCACATAGCTTCCGGTAATTCTGGCATTTTTTTGTGATGGGACAATGGCGCAGAATTTTACAGAATCGATCTGATATGGAGTAATGCCATTCAAGTTCACATTGATAGCTGCTGAGTCTGTTCCTAAAATTCTTGATTCTTTGTGGTAAACAAAACCTGCATTTTCGGGTGCAAAACAACCTATGTATGCTTGTGGTTGCAGCACAAGCAATGTAAATTGGTGTTTAAACTGCAGGTTCAGGATTATTCCGGAAGAATTGCCGGTAGTAGGTACGCCGGTAGCAATCAGCAGGTCGCTCACAGTATGCTTTTCTTTTGTGGATTGGTCTTTCGAAGGTTGCAGTTTTTCATTCCCGGTCAACGAAGCAATAGCTTCATCTGTATCCTTTGAAACATCTAGTGTGATATTCTTCCTATATGGATAGTATGCGATGTAACTCGCTCCATCATACCAATAGAGTGTCTTGCTGTTTTCAACCGGATTCCAACTATCATTTGACACGTTATAAACCAATGGGATATTGTTAATGTCATCCACTATTGTGCCATCTTTTATGGAGAATATACCAATAGAATCACCGTCTACAAATTCTGTTTTAAGATGTTCATCTGTCACAGAAGCACGTGTGGAAGGCTTTTCGGAACCGGGAATGTTTTCAAACCCGGTTGCTGTAGCTCGAACAGTGAGAGGAGTTCCATTGTAGCAGTCCGTTCTTTTTCCATTATTTGTTTCATTTTCGTCGGTGCATGCACTACAAATCAAGAGGATGCTCCAAAAGATTATGCCGGTGAAAGATTTCATTTTTCTTTGTTATTATCTTGTTTAAAATTAGCACCTTGGTACAAGGCTGATTTTTATTTGTCCCATTAATTCGTTATCTGTTTCTCTTCTGTTCCATTTACCGTTTCAGAATCCGTGCCTCCTTCCCATGATGTGATATCATTTTCTGACATCACGGAAATAGTTTTTCTTGAGATACCGATGGTATAACTTACAGAAGCTCCCGGATTCCAAGTGTCAGTAGAAGGTAAAGATTGATTTTCTATGCGGATAGCTTGAGTAATGGCATTATTATTTCCGTCTTTTGCCGCATATTGATAAAGTGATGCTGAACTGACTTCCTTTTCCGGCAGGAAGCAGGAAAAAAGTAGCTAACAATTTCTTTTCTTCCGCAATAGTATTCGGTACAGGGAAATTGGTTATGTCAGCGGTAAAAGTTTCTTTCTTGTCAGGTGATGGGAATGCCCACAGCCAGCCTTTGTCGCTATCAGTCGTAGGAGTATGATAGGTCAGTGTTCCGCTTTTTATTCCCGTAATGGAGAAAAAGGTTACGGACTTTCCCTCCGTATTATCATTACTTTTTACGTAAACATTGATCTTGGTTAGTGTATGGCGCAGTTTAAAACTTACATTGCCATTGTTTTGATTCATTACTGGAGTTGCAGCGAGAAAATCTATCTGTTTGTTTTCGGCTGTGGGAACGGTATAACTTAACATCGGAAATCCATTTGAACTCTCTTTGTCTTGAACGAAAAAGTTGCTACCTGTTGTTTCATTTATATAAGGAGCATAAGCAAAGAAACTGATTTTATCTGTTGTTGAATTGTCCGGCCAGAACTTGACCGGACTATAAGACCATGTGCCGTCTGTTTGTTTACCAACAAGCTGGTTATACATGAAATTCGGTGTTGCGGCATCTTCATTGAAATTTCCGTGTGTGAAGTAGGCAAACACACCGATCGTTTCAAGATCACTTGTTGTGCTATACTCTTTAACAGATCTCATTACCGGAACGTTTCCTGAAAAGCTGATAGGGATATTTTCTTGGGGAAATTCGTTCGTACATTCTTCCTGGGTACAAGCTCCCAATAACAAAGTTGCAGCAAGGAAAATGCCATACAATTGTTTCACCCTTATGCTTTCTGTTTTTCGATTCATGCTTCTTTTTCTATTTTATTGTACGTCCGTGCTTTTTTGACCGTAGTGACAGGGAAGAAACATTCAACCCTGTCCGGTCTGTTTTCTTTCCATAGCCAGTATGTATCATGTTTTGGCTGCAAAAGGAAATTATTTCTCTACATTAATATCAGAGTCGCTATCATCAGTCCAACCTTCCATATTATCCTCCACCGTAATCTTAATGGCATTCATCTTGATAGTCAATACGTAGGTATGTTTCGTTCCTTTCTTGAACGTATTTTTCGGTAGTGAAACTTCTTTGTTTGTTATGGTACTTGTCAGATTACTTGTGTCGGTCACTTTGGTCACGATGTCATAATTGATTTTCAGTTTTAAGTCACCTGCGTTGGCGGTACCGTTTTTGTTATTTACCGGAATAAAGTAAAGAGCTTTTGTATCTGAGAATAACGCGGTTGCATTCTGGTCATCACTTACATTGATAGAACTTTTATTATATCCCCATTGGTCGGTGGTTGTTTTATTTAAAAAATCACTCAGGTCTTGTTCTGTTGAAAAATAAGATGCGTCAGGAGATATGGCTTCCCAAGTGTCGTTATCGAATTTATAAACAGCCTTGTTGTAAAGTGTTGTACTTCCTGGATCTAACTTTAATCCCGTTACAAAAATTTTGGTATCAGTACCTAAGTTCACATCTGGCTTCACCTTGATATTGGCTATTTGGGTAAGTACGTGACTAAACTTGAACTGAACCGTTCCCTTATTACTTTCACTAGTTTGGTCTTGTATGGCAGCATGGCAGTCTGTTACCAAATCTATCATATCTTTCCAGTTATTAGAAGTCTTTACCTCAAAGGTGATTGTCGGAGCGCCTTTGGCATTCTGTCCTGATAAGGTTATTTTTTGGTCTGTTCCAACTTCCGGTTTGGATTCATAAGGCGCATAAGCAAAGAATGTTATTTTCTTATCATCTATTGGCCAAAAACGTAAATTAGTATACCCCCAACTATCAGAAGTCCATGTAGCATGTTCATTGTACATGAAATTAGGTGTTGTGTTTCCTTTTTCACTATTCCATCCCGCACTGCTTGTCTGATAGGCAAAAATACCGAAACCGGCATTTGCTTTCAATGTGGACGTTGTAGTTTCCGTTCCTCTGGTCTGTACTTCCGTATATACGTCCAACCCGATTGTCCGGTTCGTATCCGGATTCATTTCTGTCATTTCATTCTGTGAGCAACCAGCTATAGTCAGTGTTGCCATCACCATCAATAAACTTTTCACTTCCATTTTCTACTTTTTTTTAAATTAATATTATAACTACCCATATCTGTCATATATCTATATCGCTGTTCACTTCATCGTCCCATTTATCTACATCGGCGTCAAATCCTGAGCTACCTTCTGTTTTTACATTCGGCACGGTCTTTTCACATGCCATGTCAATAAAAACGCTCATAGTTCCGTCTTCTTCATCCAACCGTCTTATTGCCAAATCGTTAAAACTTTCTTCAAATATGGTCTTCCCGTCTACTAACTTTGCTTTCAGATGTAGGTTGTGTGGAATCTCTACATCGAAGCCGAACACACTAATAGTAGTGCTCAGCGTTCCTTCTGTTACCGAGCCGGAATCATAAACGGGATTGCTTAAGCGTAGCACTTGTGTTACTGTCTTTTCCGAATTTTGTCTCGAAACGAGAAATATGGATTCTGCAATGCCGTCTAGTGTGCAGGTGGCTTTTCGTATGTTGTTCATTCCTTTGATACGGATTTTAACCGTTATTTTTTGAGTCAGTTTTTTGGGGGTGAAGCGTAAGTGACAACTATTTTCGTTCCTGGTGGAATTTCGGTTACTTTGTTGGGTGATGGCTGATGAATAGTTTTCCGGCATATCAGAAGTCACTTCAAAGCCTTCGATATAATCAGCGGCAAGTTCGTCAGGACTTTCCATAATAATTCTTTCAGAGGATGATTCGTTCCTTATTTCCATCTTCTTTACATAGGCTTCTAGCGTCTGGTAGTTTTCTTCTCCTCTGAAACAGAGGTTACCAAAATCATCGAATGAACGGTTGAAAAGGACGACGTTGTAACATCCTTCTTTCAAGCATAGGGTCTTGTATGTACGGTCACCCATCAGTGCTACAAAAGGAGTGCTGCCATCGGTAGGGTAGAATATGGCGGTAGCACCATAATCCTGCTCTTTTTCATTCAGTCCTGACTGACTCCAATCGGCACTGATTGTTATTGTTGCTTCGGGCGAATAAGTCAGTTCGCGTCGGTTACAGGCAACCAACAAGAAAACAAAAAGGTAAAGGATATATAATGTCGGGGATATTCTCATTTTGCACCTCCTTTCTTTGCCTTGTGTTTGAGTAGCCACACCAGTGTATGGTAATTCCTAGAAACGGATGTATAACGATAAGTGGCTATATTTATGGTTTGAAGTACGTTCAATAGGGATATTTGCAATAATGGGCGACTAAATTCATATGAGAAAAGGATTCTTGTTTCTTTGTTTGGTAAAAGGCGGATGAGTTTTACTTTTTCCAGCTTATTAAGTAAATCTTTCCATTCTTCGTTTTGAAGGAGGAATTTGACCGGTTGCAGAACTTTGCTAGAAGAAAGGTCATGCAGTACGGCGATGGCTATTTGTGCACGTGTATATACGGATAACATGATAAACTTACTTTGTTAAGTCATTACTTACCAAGTAATAGCTTATATTTTTCTCACAGGGTGAGGAAAAGCGTTTTCTTATTCTGTATTTAATAAGAAAAAACATTTCGTCGGATAGAAAAAGATGTAAGAAATATGATTCCGTTTTTGAGATGTCAAAAATGGAAAGAGGCGTCGTGTAATTTTGTAAATTAGTTAAAGTACTGACAGATGCAATATTGTGCTTGTGCTTATGTGTTTTTTTATAATTGAATAAAATTTAGTGGATTAATACAGATTTATAAGCTTTTTCTTTGGATTTATGAGGAAATATTCCCTACTTTGTGAAAGTAATCATCCATTACTTGGTAAGTAATTCTTCTTTTATTTGAATGGCTGTCATATGATATTCCTCATGCCACTTCCTTTTCTCCATTATGTGCTACTACCGAGATTATCAGTTCGTCATTGGCTGTATCTACCTTTTCGTTTTCAAATGGTTTCAAGTAAGTTTCTGTCACCTTAATGGAAGAGTGTCCCAATGCCTTGCAGATAATACCGATATTTACTCCTGCATGAAATGCTAATGTCGCCCATGTATGGCGCGGCGTGTATGAACTGAGCTTTACATCAGGCAGTAACAATGTCGCTATTTTTTCTAGCTTCAAGTTGAAGTTGCGCAGTACTCGGAGATAGTTCATATATAGCTCTTTATCTTTTTTTATTTTTCCATTTTTCTGACTCTGTTCCTTTGCTGCGTTTTTTTTGTCTAGAATCGGAAATAGATAAATGGAATCATAATTCATATTCTTGAACTTCTCTATCAGTTTCATTGCTTCTTTAGGAATGCGCACTGTTATCTGTCGTCCTGTTTTGTGACGGCTATATACAATATATTTTCCTTTCACATCTTGTTTTCGTAGATGGGCAAGGTCAATGAATGGCATTCCCCGGAATAGAAACATTAGTAAGAAATATGCCAATGCACATTGCATCTCTTTGGGCAATTTTTCTATATCGGTGTGCAGTAGTGTATTCATTTGTTTTGTATCCAGTGCTCGTTTGGTCTGTGATTCTACCTTTGTGTATACATTATCGAATAGCTTCGGGTTATAAGGCAGTATTTTTTTATCGGCAAGTCGGTTATATACAGCTTTCAGGGTTCGCATATAGGTTGATATGGTATTCAAACTCAGGCCTTTCGGTACTCCATGTTTTCTATCTGACCTTTTCTTGTCGGTCTTTCTGTTTCTTGTTCCTTCCAGTCTCATCCATTCCTCATACTCTTTTAACCTGCCAGATGTGAAAGCTTCATCTATTGGCACAGGTGTTCCTTTTCCTCCGTAAAACTCCGTAACGGATTTCAGTGTATAAGTATATGTATGTACTGCTGACCATTTTTTGTCTATTTCCAACTGTTTGATTACTACTTGCATGTAAGATGCCAAGTCTGGTAATTTTATGGCTTTTGCCACTTCTGCATTTTTTTCTTTGTCATCCATAATACTTTGATTTTAATTTCGCATCGTGCATAATTTCTGTAACAGCTGTGCCGATGGGAAAGTTTTGGGATGCGAAATTTTTATTTTGACCTAATGAATTTAGAATATCACTGGTTGAATATATCGAAAGATAAGCATATATTCTCCGGAAGTTATCTTTCTTTTTGATTAAGGTATAGAAGAATTTCTCTAAATGTATTATTATGAGATGAAATAATCTTCGAATCAAATAAAGAAAGTCTGAATCTATAATAAAAGTAGGCTTATTTTTTTGATTCCCCCAAGAGAAGTATGCGTTTTTTTATTCGTTTATTCCAGTGAATTAATTACCTTTGCATTTCATTGAAGTTGAACTGAGGTAAATAGATTAGGCATTGAATTACAAAGATTTATTTAAGCGAGTAATAGCGTTGATTTCGTCTCCGGCAAAAGTGTGGGAGGAAATTAGCAGAGAAGAGGATAGGCGTAAAGTGCTGGGAGCATTTGTTTATCCCATGATAGGTTTATGCGGATTGTCCGTTTTTATAGGTACATTCATTGGGAATACGGCAGGGGTCGCTGCTTTCCAGATAGCAATGACACGATGTTGTGCTATATTTGTATCCTTGTTCGGAGGATATTTTTTGGCGGCATATGTCATAGACCAGTTGGGCAAGAAGCTGTTAGGACGTGAAGACCAGTATGAACTAAATCAGCAGTTTGTAGGTTATTCTATGGTAGTGACTTTTGTGCTCGATATTGTCAGTGGGTTGTTCTCTATTTCCATTCTCCATTGGATATTGCAATTTTATACTATATTCGTGGTGTTCGAGGGTGCGCGTACCCTGATGAAGGTGAATGAGACGAAACTGACACGATACACCTTGATTGCTTCAGTTATTATAATTGTTTGTCCGGCATTGATTGCCGCTGTGTTTAATGAGTTATCTGTTATTTTAAATTAATGAAACCGACTCCTATTAATATAAAGAATAAGCGTGCATCGTTCGATTATGAATTTATCGATACGTACACGGCAGGTATCGTGCTCACGGGAACCGAGATAAAGTCCATCCGTTTGGGCAAAGCCAGTCTGGTAGATACCTATTGTTATTTTGTGCAAGGCGAGTTGTGGGTGAAGAATATGCACATAGCCGAATACTTTTACGGCTCATACAATAACCATTCTGCCCGTCGCGAACGTAAATTGTTGTTAAATAAGAAAGAACTGCGGAAATTGGAAGAAGCCGGAAAGAGCCCCGGTTTTACGATTGTCCCTGTCCGTCTGTTTATTAATGAGAAAGGACTGGCGAAGCTGGTTGTCGCATTGGCTAAAGGTAAGAAACAATATGATAAGCGCGAGTCATTGAAAGAGAAGGACGACCGTCGCGAAATGGACCGTATGTTTAAAAGGTAAGTGAAATCCGTGTTATCCGTACCCCAAAAATAGACTTATGGCTACATTAAAACAACTAATTGACGAGAGAGTTCTCATTCTTGATGGTGCAATGGGAACTATGATACAAAGGTATAATTTGTCTGAACAGGATTTCCGGGGAGAGCGTTTTGCTGAGATGCCCGGACAGATGAAGGGCAATAATGACTTGCTTTGTCTTACCCGCCCTGATGTGATAAAGGATATCCACCATAAATATCTGGAAGCAGGGGCTGATATTATTGAAACAAATACGTTCAATGCCCAACGGATTTCGATGGCAGATTATCATATGCAGGATTTGTGCCGTGAGATTAATCTGGCCGCTGCCGGACTTGCTCGCGAAATGGCTGACGAATATACCGCAAAGACCCCTCATAAACCTAGATTTGTAGCAGGTTCGGTAGGTCCTACCAACAAAACTTGTTCCATGAGCCCGGATGTCAATAATCCGGCCTTGCGTGCTTTGACATACGATGAACTGGCCGCTGCCTATCAGGAACAAATGGAAGCCTTGCTGGAAGGAGGAGTGGATGCGCTTCTGATAGAAACCATTTTCGATTCCCTGAATGCCAAAGCGGCCATTTATGCTGCGGAAACGGCAATGAAGAAGATAGGGCGTGAGGTTCCTCTTATGCTTTCTGTTACTGTTTCGGATATTGCAGGACGTACTCTTTCGGGGCAAACATTGGATGCTTTTCTGGCATCCGTACAGCATGCGCCTATTTTTTCTATCGGCCTGAACTGCTCGTTCGGAGCGAAACAATTGAAACCTTTTCTGGAAGGGCTGGCTGCACGGGCACCTTATTATATAAGTGCCTATCCCAATGCCGGACTTCCTAACAGTTTGGGACAGTACGACCAGACTCCGGAGGAAATGGCTTCAGAAGTGAAGGAATATATCGATGAAGGATTAGTAAACATTATCGGTGGTTGTTGTGGTACAACGGAGGAATATATTGCAAAATATCAGGAATTGATTGTTTCCGGTTCTGCCTGGGTATCTCCTCATATCCCTGCCACCACTCCTGAGAGGCTGTGGCTTTCCGGGTTGGAGCTGTTGGAGCAGACTCCCGAAATGAATTTTATTAATGTAGGCGAACGGTGCAATGTGGCCGGATCCCGTAAGTTCCTCCGTTTAATCAATGAAAAGAAATATGAGGAAGCGCTAAGTATCGCTCGCAAGCAGGTGGAAGACGGTGCTTTGGTGATTGATGTAAATATGGATGACGGTTTGCTGGATGCCCGGGAGGAGATGACTACTTTCTTGAATCTGGTCATGTCCGAACCCGACATAGCCCGTGTACCTGTCATGATTGACTCTTCCAAGTGGGAAGTCATTGAGGCCGGACTGAAATGCCTGCAAGGAAAGTCCATTGTCAATTCTATTTCTTTGAAGGAAGGGGAGGAGATGTTTATAGAACATGCCCGTCTGATAAAAAAACTGGGAGCTGCCGTTGTAGTGATGGCTTTCGATGAAAAAGGACAGGCAGATACTTTTGAACGTAAGATTGAAGTCTGTGCCCGTGCTTATAAAATATTGACAGAACAGGTGGATTTTAATCCTCATGATATCATTTTCGACCCTAATGTACTGGCTGTGGCTACGGGTATTGAGGAACATGATAATTATGCGGTGGATTTTATCAAGGCTACCGGATGGATCAAAAAGAATTTGCCCGGTGCACACGTCAGTGGCGGCGTGAGCAACCTGTCGTTCTCCTTCCGTGGAAATAACTATATCCGTGAGGCGATGCATGCCGTGTTTCTTTATCACGCTATCCGTCAAGGTATGGATATGGGTATTGTAAATCCTGCTGCTTCGGTGCTCTATACGGATATTCCTGCTGATGTGCTGGAACGGATAGAGGATGTGGTC
>OGPS01002859.1_pt1 | contig 10179 bp, 6 predicted proteins | sample 1552931 | NCBI WGS metagenome assembly OGPS01 (sample SAMEA2580252, study PRJEB22360) | human gut metagenome | biome: human gut; feature: human-associated habitat; material: faeces | place: Denmark | collected 2008/2010 | reverse complement strand
CCAAATCGTGCGGAGGTGTTTTGTGTTTTGCGGCATGATTGCATTTCCGTAGGAATCCGGGTTGCAGCCAAAGCCGTCCATAATGATGAGTGCAGTGAGTTTTTTCAATCCGTACCTCTTGCCCGCTCCCGAAAGCATGTTCATTCGGGAGCGGGGCTGAAATATTGTTATTCCGCTTCATGCGGTGTAATATCTTTACCGTTCGCAATGCAGCCGTCAGCCGCTTTTACGGTCCGCTTTCTTCTGCATTGCGTGCTTTATCAGTTCAAAACGACCTTTGCAAAATCTTCCGCAACAAGGCTTGCACCGCCGATAAGACCGCCGTCGATCTGCGGCATTGCCTTAAGCCCTGCGGCGTTCTTTGCGTTCATGCTTCCGCCGTACAAAATGCGGGTGTGCTGCGCAAATTCAAGCCCGTAAAGCTCTGCAATAACTCTGCGAATTGCACCGATAGTTCGGTTCGCTTCCTCGTTTGTTGCGGTTTTGCCCGTGCCGATAGCCCAAATGGGTTCGTATGCAACGGTGATGCGCGCTGCCTCTTCGGCGGGAATACCGTTGTAAAGTGCCTTGACCTGACCTGCAAGGAATGTATCGGTAATTCCGGCTTCGCGCTGTTCAAGGGTTTCACCCACGCAAACTATGGGCAGAATACCGTTTTCAAGTGCGGCTTTTGTGCGCATGTTAACGGTTTCATCCGTCTCACCGAAATACTGTCTGCGCTCACTGTGACCGATAATTGCGTATTCGACACCTATACATTTCAGCATGTCTGCACTGATTTCGCCCGTAAACGCGCCTTTTGCCGCCCAGTGAATGCTCTGAGAGCCCAGTTTAACGTTGCTGCCTTCAAGAACTTTTGCCGCACAGCAAAGATCGACAAAAGGCGGACAAACGACGATATCGCATTCGGCATTTTCAACAAGGGGAAGCAGGTCGGAAACAAGCTGCTTCGCCTCGTCGCGGTTCTTGTTCATTTTCCAATTGCCGGCGATTAGTTTTTTGCGGCAGGGACGATCAAGAAGTGCGGCAACGCCGGGAAGAGTTTTGCCCTCAAGGAATTCAAGGCTTGCACCGCCGCCCGTGGACATATGTGTCATTTTGTCGCCGAGACCGAATTTGTTAATTGCGGAAGCGGAGTCGCCGCCGCCGATTATCGTTGTGCCTTCGCACTCGGCGCATGCTCTTGCAACCGCTTCGGTTCCCTTTGAGAATGCATCCATTTCAAACACACCCATGGGGCCGTTCCAAACAACAGTCTTTGCTTCACGAATGATTTCGCCGTAAAGTTTTGCGGTCTTTTCGCCGATATCCATGCCCATCCAACCATCGGGAATTGCATCAAAAGCAACCGTCATATGCTCTGCATCGGGTGCAAAATCCTTTGCAACAACGCAGTCAACGGGGAGCTGCATACGCACGCCCTTGACCTTTGCTTCCCCAAGCAGTTCGCGCGCCGTTTCAACGCTTTCCTCATCAAGATAGGATGTACCGATATTCAGTCCCATAGCCTTGAAGAATGTATAACTCATTGCGCCGCCGATAAGCAGAGTGTCGCATTTGTCGAGCAGATTTCTGATAACGCCGATCTTGTCGCCGACCTTTTTGCCGCCGAGAATCGAAACAAAGGGACGCGCCGGATTTGCAAGCGCACCGCCCATTACGGAAAGCTCCTTTTCAATCAGGAAACCGCAAACGGCGGGCAGATAATGCGCAACGCCCTCGGTTGAAGCATGTGCTCTGTGAACCGTTCCGAAAGCATCGGACACAAAAACATCCGCAAGGGATGCAAGTTCCTTTGCAAACTCCGGATCGTTCTTCTCTTCCTCTTTGCTGAAGCGAAGGTTTTCAAGCAGGAGAACTTCGCCCTCGCCGAGTTGCTCAGCCTTTGTTTTCGCATCCTCGCCCACTGAATCGGATGCGAATGCAACTTTAACATTCGGAAGAAGCTCCGCAAGACGCTTTGCAACAGGTGCAAGTGACATTTCGGGAACAACTTTTCCCTTCGGCCTGCCCAGATGCGAGCAAAGGATAGTTTTTGCACCGTTTTCAACAAGATATTTAATCGTCGGCAGTGCGCCGAGAATCCTGCTTTCATCGCTGATATTAAGGTTTTCATCAAGGGGAACGTTGAAATCAACGCGAACGAGTACGCGCTTGCCCTTTACGGGAACATCGGTGACGGACAGTTTAGCCATTTTCAGCCTCCTGAGTGATTATTGTTGTTTCTTCGTGCGGAACAAAAGCCCCGCACTGACCGATTATGTGTTATTCCGTTTCAAATTATAACACTCAATTAAAAAAACTTCAACCGCAAAACATGCGGAAAAAGCATCTTGGAGGGCGAAATCGGGTTCAACACCGTGAATATGCCGTGAGTGCGGCTGATTTTTAGACAAAATATGAACTTATTTTTCTGACTTTGAAATTAATTCGTATGCAAGCCAAAACAAAGCTGCCGCGGGAAAACCCTGCGGCAGCTTTAACGCTTGTTTCAAAGATAAATCTGTGAACACAGCTTTATGTTTGTCACATTCGGCAAACATCAGGCTTCAACCGCAAAATCTGTTGACAGAATGCGGTTGAGCCACGGAAAGGTAAATACGTTCGAAGTATTTTTTATTCGTTGTCGTTTGAAGCAACGAACTTGCCGAGAAGAGATGCAAGAGAAGTCGTTGCGGACTCAACGGGAGGAAGCTCGTAATCGGGTTCCTCACGGCGGCGGCGTTCTGCACGACGCTCATCGCGTTCACGGCGGCGTTCTTCGCGTGCTGCTGCCTGCTCGCGGCGGGTCTGCTCTTCCTGCTGACGCTTTTCGTTGCGTTCTGCATTGCGCTCTGCGCGCTCACGCTCACGCTGTTCGCGCTCTTCGGCCATGATGCGCTCTGCTTCCTCGGGATTCTCTTCGATGAGAGCTTCCCTGCGGCTGAGGCTGATGCGACGCTTTGAAGTGTCAACTTCGACTACCTTGCAGCGTACACGGTCACCGACCGCGAGTTCATCCTCGACCTTTGCAACGCGCTTGATGCCAACCTGGGAAATGTGGATGAGACCGTCGATCGTGGGTTCAAGCGATACGAATGCGCCGAACGGAACAATGCGAACGACCTTGCCCTCGACGAATGAACCGACGGGGTATCTTTCGTCTGCGGTTGCCCAGGGCTTGGGCTGAAGCTCTTTGTAGCCGAGGGAAATCTTTTTGTTTTCCTTGTCAACTTCGCGGATGACAACTTCGATCTTCTGATTTACGGTGAAGAGCTCAGCGGGGGACTTGATTCTGCCCCAAGCGCACTGCGTAACATGCAGCAGGCCGTCAACGCCGCCGATGTCAACAAACACACCGAAATCAACGATCCTGCGGACCGTGCCCATGACCTTCATGCCGGGAGTGAGGCTGTCCCAAACTGCTTCCTTTGCGGCTTCTGCTTCGGCAAGGAGAACTGCCTTTGCGGAGCCGATGATGCGCCTGCGCTTTGCGTCAACCTCAAGCACTTTAATCTTCATGGGTTTGCCGACAAATTCTTTAAGATCGGCAACGTATTTGGTGGAAACCTGAGAAGCGGGAACGAATGCGCTTGCACCGTTGGTGAGGGAAACGATGACGCCTCCCTTGATTGCTTCTTTGCAGGTACCTTCAAGAACCTTTCCTTCGGATTCGGCGCTGGCGGTGAATTCTTCCCACGCCTTCTGGCTCTCGACGTTTTTACGGGAGAGCAGTACATTGCCTTCGCCGTCATTTACTTTGAGAACTTCAACTTCGATGGGATCGCCCACTTTGTACTGGGATGCGGGGTCCAGATCGGGATCGTTGGAGAACTCGGAGCGAGGAATATATCCGTCGGACTTGTATCCGATGCTGACGCTGATTTCGCCGTCAACAATCTGAATGACGGTGCCCGTCAGAACCTGACCGCCGTGAATTCGGACGATGGTCTTGTTGATCGCCTCTTCGTCAAATACGGCATTTTCCTCGATGTTTGCTGCGTTTGCAGCTGCGTTTTCGGTTGCGGCTTCGCAATTTACATTAGCCTTATCCTGTTCGCTCATTGTGTTGATAACCTCCCTGATAATCGAATCCGGTGTCGATGCACCGGCAACTACGCCTACCATTATATCATTATTTTTAAATATATCAAGAGAAATTTCGCATTCTTTTGCGGCATTGAGGGTATTTCTGCAATTTTTTTCACAAATTTTTCTGAGTTTTTGGGTATTGGAGCTGTGTTTGTCACCTAAAACAAGCATAACATCGCATTTCTTGCTTAATTCCTCCGCCTCTCTCTGCCGTTCGAATGTTGTGCTGCATATGCTGTTGAACACGCGAATGCGGGGATATTCTCGTTCGATAACGCGCTGCATTGCAGCAAATGTTTCGGAATCAAACGTTGTTTGAACCACAAGGCAGCCGCTCCTGCCTTCAAGCTTTCGAAGCTCCTCCTCACCGCGGATAAAAATCGCCGAATTACCGCAATGCCCGTTTATACCTATGGTTTCCGGATGTTCCGGATTGCCTACAATAAAAACCTGCTCACCGCGCTCGTACGCAGCCGAAACAATTCTGTGAATATTCGAAACAAAGGGGCATGTTGCATCGATGAAATTAATGCCTCTTGTTTCAAGCTCTTCATAAATCTTTTTCGGCACTCCGTGGGAGCGAATGATAACGTAATCTCCGCGCTGCGCTTCATCAAGCGACTCTATCGGCGCAATGCCGGCCTCGCGCAGCCGGTTCACAACATCCCGATTGTGTATCAGTTCGCCAAAGGTGAAAACCTTTGCCGCACTGCCGGATTCGGCAACCTTGGCCGCAGTCTGCTCCGTCAGTTCCACCGCACGGCGCACTCCAAAGCAAAACCCTGCACTTTTTGCAAGAATGATTTTCAATTTCGGTAATCTCCGATTTCTTTATTATTTCGGCTTTCAGTCCCTTGCGGTGCGTTTTTTGCCCTCTGTTTCGCTCCGCATGAGCAGGCTCAGTTTTTCCATTTCGTTCTGCATCCTGTTTGTTATTGCATCATTCAGCATTCGCCTGTCGCAATGCTCGGCGATCTCTCCCGGAAGAATGACGTCTCCGACATACAGAAGCGACCGTCCCGACCTGCTTTTTTTCGGATTGATATATATAGGAACGATCGGCGCGCCGGATTTTGCGGCAATAAACGCCGTGCCCTTTTCAAATTCATCCATGCCGTCCGTTGCCGAACGCCTGCCCTCCGGAAATATTCCGAATGCTTTGCCGTCACGCAGGAGCTTCAGCGACTGCCGGATGGATTTCATGTCCGCTGTTTTTCGATTTACCGGAAAAACGAAGAGTGACTTAAAAAAAACTCGCCCCACAGGGTTGTCGAAAAGCTCTTTTTTTGCCATGAAATGAATGATTCGCGGTGAACTGACTACCAAAAGCAGCGGATCGTACAACGCTCTGTGGTTCGCAATAAAAATAACGCCGCCCTTAATCCTCAGGTTTTTCTTATTGCCGAATACTTTCGGTCTGTAAATCAGCCAGAGCAGCCATTTAAAGAATATGTATGCGATTATATAAAGCATTCTCAACCTCCGAAAAAAAGCTGCTCAGCATTATCCGATATGCGCGAGCACGGCCGCAACCGCACTTTCAACATTCATTTCGCTTGTGTCGATAACGACTGCATCATCCGCCGGGCGGAGCGGCGCAGCCTCCCGCGTTGAATCCCTCTCATCCCTGCGTTTTATTTCACAAAGAATGTCGTCAAAGTTCCTGCCGTTCAGCTTTCCCGCCGCCTCGTATTCCGTATAGCGGCGCGCTGCGCGAACTTCCGGCTCGGCAGTAACAAAAAACTTATGCGTTGCATCGGGCAGAACATAGGAACATATATCGCGCCCGTCCATAACGACATTGCGAACCCTTGCAAGCGCGCGCTGCAATTCCACAAGCTTTTTGCGAACCTCCGGAATCGTGCTTATAACCGAGGCATAATGTGAAACTTCCTCCGTGCGGATGAGCCCGGAAACATCTTCCCCATCCAGAAGAACATGCTGAACGCCGTCAACATACTCAATGGAAACATTTGTGCCGTCGAGCATCGGAACTACGCGGCGCGCGTCGGCAGGGTCGATCCCCATGCGCATTGCCTTGAGTCCGATAGCTCTGTACATTGCGCCCGTGTCAACATAAGTTATTGAAAGTCTTTTTGAAATTTCTTTTGCAATTGTGCTCTTCCCCGCGCCCGCGGGCCCGTCTATCGCAATGCTGATGTTTCCCGTATTTCCCGAATTTGCAAATTCACTTCGTTCCGCAGTCATATATTTTTCTCCGTTTTCAGTGTTTTTAAAGCAATGTTTTGCGTTGGATATGTTTAAAGAGCTTCCGCCGCCGCTCTGCCCGCCGCACAGCCGGTTGACCATGCAATCTGAAGATTGAATCCGCCCGTACAGGCATCAACATCGATGACTTCCCCTGCAAAATACAGCCCGGGCACAATTCGCGACTCCATTGTTGACGGATTAATCTCCTTAATCAGCACACCGCCGCGCGTGATTATCGCTTCTTCAACGGGACGTGCCGCGCGCACCGTCAGCGGCAGGCATTTGAGGGTTCGAACAATGGCTCCCCGCTGTTCACGAGTCAGGTTATCCACCGTGATTTCGGCATCAACACCCGCAACATGCAAAACCGCATCGATAAGCCTTTGCGGAAGCAGATCGCACATTGCATTCTGCACCTGTTTATGCTTGTATTTTTCAAAATCCCGCAGAATGCGGAGATCAAGCTGCTCTGCTGTCAATCCGGGCTTAAGGTCAATTTCAAGCAATGCACCGTTGGGCGAATCCGCAAGATAGCTGCTTGCGCTGAGCACAAGCGGGCCCGAAACACCGAAATGAGTGAACAGCATCTCCCCGAGTTCTTCATAAACGGGCTTGCGCTTTTTTTGTTTCTTCTCGATTTTTGCCGTATTCTCCGCCGCAGAGCAGGCATATCCGCCTTTCTCGGCATTTCCGGATTCATTTGCGGAATATTTCCCGGGAAATGGCTCGCCGGATTTTGTTTTTTTACTCTTTTCGGGTGCATATGCGCGCAGAACAACATTTTTGAGCGAAAGCCCCATCAAATCGCCCGCCCATGCCTCGTTCGCAACAAGCGGTATGAGCGACGGCTTCGGTGCGGCAACGGTGTGACCGAGACTCTCTGCAAAGCTGTAGCCGTCCCCGGTTGAACCCGTTGAAGGATAGCTTGCACCGCCCGTTGCAATAATTACTTTATCGTAATATTTTTGTTGTCCGTTTTCGAAGCAGAGCCGAAACCCTCCGTCCTCCGTCTTTGAAACGCTTGATACCCGTGAATTAAGCACAATGTTCGCTCCGCATCTCACCGCATTGGTCTGCAATGCGCGAATAACATCGCTTGACTTATCGCTTTCGGGAAAATACCTTCCGCCGCGTTCAAGTTTCGTGCGAACGCCGCAGGAGTTTATCAGTTCAATTATGTCGTCGTTAAAAAATCCGTCAAACGCGCTGTAAAGGAACCTGCCGTTATGCGGCACGTTTTTCAGAAATGCATCGATATCGGCAGAATTGGTGATGTTGCACCTGCCCTTTCCCGTAAGAAAGAGTTTTTTGCCCGTTTTTTCGTTTCTGTCGATAATATCGACACTTGCGCCGCCTTTTGCCGCAAATGTGCCCGCAATAAGTCCTGCCGCGCCCGCTCCGATAACTCCGATTTTCATGATCCGCCCTCTTTATCCCGCATATTAAACCATGGGTTCACTTTTAAACCTGCAAAAAATTGCCGTTTAATAAGTTCTTTCCGCAAATGCCGCGATCTGCTCAAGCCGTTCGTAATCCGTTATATCGTACTTTAGCGGAGTCACGGCGATGAATCCGTCACGAACGAATTTTTCATCCGTCGTGTCATGCTCGGCGCAGCTTGTCAGCTTGTTGCTCGGAGTTTTGTAGCCGATGCTTCCGTTTTCGTCCTTTATTTCGATATAGGCAATCGGATATATCTGCTCTGCAAGATACCCGACCCGTATTCCGCGATATTCATTCGCGGGCAGATAGGGATAGTTCACATTCAAAAGCCTGTGGCTTTCCGTTAGGCAGCCAAGGAACAGGTCAATATTGCTGCAAAAGTGAACCGCCGCATCATCAAAATAGTCCGTTCCGAGCGTATCTCTTGAAACCGCAACGGCGCGGTAACCGAGCATTGCCGCCTCCTCCGCAGCGGAAACGGTGCCGGAATACAGCACATCCGTGCCAAGGTTCGGAGCCTGATTGATTCCGGAAATCACAATATCCGGCTCAGCGGAAAGGTTGCCGAGTGCAACGCGCACACAATCCGCAGGTGTGCCGTCAACCCAAAATGCGATTACGGGTTTCAATTCCCGTTCGGAGTTTTTTGCATCATCGTCAAATACCGTAACCTTTTCCGCATGCAGCAGTCTTCTCAAAGTCAACCCGTGCCCGACCGCACTCTGATTTTCCTTCGGTGCGCAAACGAACACATCATGCTCTTTGCGCAATTCCCGAACCAGCGCGGCAATGCCGGGCGCGGTATATCCGTCATCATTAACAACAAGAATATTCATACTTTTTATCTTTCACACATGTTTTCAGCTGAAGACGCATTATTTCTTCATTATATCTCTTAAGATATCGCGCAAATCCGGATCAACCGGCAAAGAGAATGTTTCCTCGCCGCTCTCCTCATCCTGATGAATCGTGAGCGGCGTCCCTTCACCGATATCGTACAGCTCGCCTTCATCATCCGCCTCCTCGGGGATATCCCTGCCTTCAATAGAATAAATGCTTCGCATCAGCGATGCCGCGCTGCTGTATTCTTCCGGAAATTCCGACTCGACCGATTTTGTGTGTTTGCCGTTCTCGTTCTTCATCGATTTTTCGGATTCTTCCGATGTTTTGATTTGCTCATCACAGTCATCCGCAGGATCTGCCGTTTCGGGTTTGTCTTCCGCTTCACCTTCCGCACCTGTGTGACTCTCCGGCTCTCCGTTTTCCGTTACGGAGCGGACGGCCTGCTCTTTCGGTTCATCCGTTGTTTCGGGATTTGAATCTTCCGTTTCTTTAGGCAGTTCCGCGTTTTCCTGTCCGCAAACATCCGGCGCTTCCGAATCCGACACCGCTTCCGTATTATCGCAGGAGCAGCATGTTTTTTCGCGGCCGCACGGAGGCATTGCTTCCGCACCGCCGGTGCCCCTTATGCTCTCTGTGCCTTGCTTCGCTTCGTTCAAATCCATTTCGTTCGAATCCGCTGCGTCCGGATTTGTTTCGCTCAGTGAAGTTTCATCGGCATCATCCGCGCATTCACCGCTGTTCTCGGGCTCTGCCGCGGCGGGTGCGTATTTTTCCGCATATCGTGCTTCAACCGCCGTTTCGAAATTCAATTCGGCAAGGGATTCCATTATCTGAGCATATTTCCGTGCCTGTTCAAGCGCAAGCCTTGCCTTTTCGCTCAGTGAAAAGTTCAGCTCGTCCACCTGCGCCTGTTTTTCATCAACCGCAGCCTGTGCTTCGTCCATCATCGTTTCGGCATCGGCTTTTGCGCCTGTGATCAACTCCGTTGCCTCGTCAAGGGCGGTGTCCGTAACCTGCTGTGCATCCTTCTGTGCGGCATCGCGAATGCCGGCGGCATCCCGTTTTGCATCCGCAATCAGCTGAGCCGCTTCTTTTTTTGCGCTTTCAAGTGCCGCCTGCGCTTTGTTCAGGATATCCGTTCTGCGCTGCTTCGCTTCGGCATCGATTCTGTCCGCATTCGCATTTGCTTCTTTTAATATGCGTTCACGCGTGTTATGCGCTTCGGTAAGAGCGTTCACAATTGCTTCCTGACGCAGCCTGAAATCGTCCAAGCGGCGTTTGGCGTTGCTCAAATCGAGCTGTGCGCCGTTCAATTCGTTTCTGAACCTGTCGCGTTCGCCGACGGTTTTTGCAAGCTCGCTTTTAACGTTTTCAATTTCAACACCCGCCGCCGCAAGCTGTGCGCGCAGCGCATCGTTTTCCTGCGCAAGTTGGGTGAGCTGCTGCTCCATCGCCTTTGTTTTTTTGCTCATCATTGTGTAGCCCTCCGTTATTATTTTTATCCCCCGTTCGCTTCCGAACGGATAAAACAGCGCAACTCAGCTGAAAAGTCCTTAGAATCCTTTCAAATGAATGAAGTCTGCCCGTTTGAATCCTGCGGCGGAGCATAGC
>OGPS01002849.1_pt1 | contig 10220 bp, 8 predicted proteins | sample 1552931 | NCBI WGS metagenome assembly OGPS01 (sample SAMEA2580252, study PRJEB22360) | human gut metagenome | biome: human gut; feature: human-associated habitat; material: faeces | place: Denmark | collected 2008/2010 | reverse complement strand
AAAAGCTCATTCATCATTGATGGCCGCGACCTCTGGGCCGAGCCGGAAAAGATCCGGGAATTCCGTTTCCTCACCGGTCTGGTGTTCCAGTACCCGGAGTACCAGCTGTTTGAGGAGACCTGCTATAAGGATATCGCTTTTGGCCCCAGAAACATGGGGCTGGACGAGGCCGAGATCGACAGACGGGTGCATGAAGCAGCGGACTTTGTCGGCCTGGATGAGGCGCTGCTGCAGCGCAGCCCCTTTGAGCTGTCCGGCGGCCAGAAGCGCCGGGTGGCCGTGGCGGGTGTGATGGCCATGAAGCCCCGCATTCTGGTGCTGGATGAGCCTGCCGCCGGTCTGGACCCCGAGGGCCGGGACGAGATCCTGTCTGAGGTCAAGGAATACCACAAAAAGACCGGCACCACCGTGCTGCTGGTCTCCCACAGCATGGAGGATATTGCCAAATACGCGGACCGTGTGCTGGTGATGAGCAACAAGAAGATCGCCATGTACGACACCGTGGAGAACGTGTTTGCCCGTGCGTCCGAGCTGCTGGCGCTGGGCCTGAGCGTGCCGCAGGTCACAAAAATCTTCCTCAAGCTGCGGGAGATGGGGGTGGATGTTCCGGCGGATGTTTACACCGTGCCCTATGCCGTCAAGATGATTTTGGAAGCCAAGAAGCGCCGGGACGCAGGCGAAAGCCTTGTGCTGCCCCGTGTGGATGCAAAGAAGGGGGGCGCTGCCACATGCTGAGAGATATCACCATCGGCCAGCACTTCCCGGGCGACAGCCTTGTGCATAAGTTCGACCCCCGCATGAAGCTGGTGCTGACCATCGTCTACATCATCCTGCTGTTTGCCGCGTCCAACCCGCTGGGCCTGACGCTGTCCCTTGTGTTCCTTGTGGCCATGTACGGCGTGGCAAAGATCCCCTTCAAGCTGATCACCAAGAGCCTGAAGCCCATTTTGCCCATCATCCTCTTTACCGCGGTGCTCAACCTCTTCTTTGTTTCGGGCGAGGGCGAGCCGCTGGTGCACTTCTGGGTGCTGAACATCTACGCCGAGGGCCTGCGCTATGCCATCCTGATGGCGGTGCGCGTGATGGCACTGATCGCGGGCACCAGCCTGCTGACCTATACCACCAGCCCTATCGTGCTGACGGATGCCATCGAGCAGCTGCTCAAGCCTTTGGGCAGGCTGCACTTCCCGGTGCACGAGCTGGCCATGATGATGAGCATTGCCCTGCGGTTTATCCCGACCCTGATCGAAGAGACCGACAAGATCATGAACGCCCAGAAAGCCCGCGGTGCCATGCTGGACAACGGCTCCATGATGGAGCGCGTCAAGGCGCTGGTGCCGGTGCTCATCCCGCTGTTCATCTCGGCCTTCCGCCGCGCCGATGAGCTGGCCATGGCTATGGAGTGCCGCTGCTACCGCGGCGGTGATGGCCGCACCCGCCTGAAAGTGCTGCGCTGCACCCGGCAGGATTATATCGATCTGGCGGTGTGCATCGTCTGCTTTATGGTGATCCTGAGCTCGAGACTGGTGTTCCCGAATTTTTAAAAACTCCCCCAGTCGCCTGCGGCGACAGCCCCCTCGAGGAGGGGGCCTTATAGCCTCCCTCTTTGAGGGAGGTGGCACGGCAAAGCCGTGACGGAAGGAGTTCCATGCAGAACTATTTACTGACCCTTGCCTACGACGGCACCAACTACTGCGGCTTTCAGGTGCAGCCCAACGGGCGGAGCGTGGCCCAGACCTTTCAGGATGGGCTGGAAGCGGTGCTCCACAGCCGCCCCGATATCAAGGGGTGCAGCCGCACCGATGCCGGGGTCCACGCGCTGGGCTTTGCGCTGAACTTCCACGCGGAGACCCGCATCCCCCCCGAAAAGCTGCCGTTGGCCATCAACCAGCACCTGCCCCCGGATATCCGGGTGCTGTGCGCCCGGGTGGTGCCGGAGGAGTTCCACGCCCGCTATGCCGCCCATACCAAGACCTACCTGTACCGCATCCACAACCACCCCATCGATTCGCCTTTTGATGAAAAATATTACACCCGGGTGCCCCGGCGGCTGGATGTGGATGCTATGCAGAGGGCGGCGGAACAGTTTGTGGGAAAGCACGATTTTCTGGCCCTGTGCGCGGCGGGTTCCTCTGCTGCTGCCCACGGAGATACCGTGCGCACCATCACCGACTGCCATGTGACCCGGAAGGGCGACGAGGTGGACATTGAGGTGACAGCGGACGGCTACCTCTATAACATGGTGCGCATTCTGGCAGGCACCCTGTGTGAGGTGGGCGCGGGCCGGATGCAGCCCGATGCCATCCCCGGCATCCTTGCCAGCCGGGACCGCAGCCAGGCCGGGCCGACGCTGCCCGCAAAAGGGCTATTTTTGGAGAAGGTGGACTACGACCTATGAGAAAAAATCGCAACCGTCCGGAGAGTGACGAGCCGCTTTCGGAAGGGCGGGTCGAATATCTGGAAGCTGCCCGCCAGCGTGTGCGGAACCGGCGCATCCGCCGCACGGCGGTGCTGCTGGTGCTGCTGACGGCGGTGGTGCTGTTTGCCACCGGCATCGCGGGCAGCTCGGTGGCGGCCCTGAAGGACCTGACCGATACGGCCCGCATTGCCCTGCTGCCCGGCTCCGGCTGGCCCCAGCAGACCGGTGTGGCCGAGCTGGAACAGATGGCCCCCCTGACCGGCAGCTTTGTGGAGCTGGGGGACGAGGGCTGTGTGGTCTGGTCGCGCACCGGCAAAAAGCTGAACAGCATCCAGAGCGGCTATGCCCGCCCGGCGCTGGCCGCGGGCAAGACCCGCTTTGTCCTCTACAACCGCTCCGGAAACGAGCTGCGGGTGGAGAGCCGCACCCAGAACCTTTACACCAAGCAGCTGGAAAACAGCATTTTCCTCTGCGCCATGTCGGACAACGGCACGCTGGCCGTGGTCACGGAGGACCAGACCAGCATGGCAAAGCTGCTGGTATACAGCCCCTCCATGGAGCAGCAGCTCAGCTGGAGCATGACCTCCAACGACGGCACCCCCCTGCGGATGGCCTTTTCCCCCGACAGCCGGAAGCTGGCGGCGGCAGCCGTCACCGTCAGCGGGGGACAGGTGATGACCAACCTCTACCTCATCAATCTGGCATCGGGCGATCCCGTCAGTCTGGTGAATCAGGGCGGCGTGCCCCAGTGGCTGGGGTGGACCTCTGCTTCCACGATCCTGGCTGTCTACGATACCAGGGCCGTGCTCTACAATGCGGGCGGCGGCGAGCGTGCGGTCTATGATTTTGCGGGCACGGAGCTGAAAGATGTTTCGGTGGACGCGGCAGGCAATGTGGCTCTGCTGCTGGCATCGGGGCAGGTCTCTCAGGCTGTGACGCTGGACAAAAACCTGAACGTCCAGTTCAGCGCTGCTGTCTCGGCGGCAAATTCCATTGTCCGGGCGGGGAACCTGTTCTATCTGCTGGCCGATAACGCCGTGGAGTGCTTTGATGCGTCCGGCACCCAGCAGTGGAGCCAGAACCTTGACACCAGCCCGCAGGCATTGCTGGCCAACAGCAAGGATCTGCTGCTGTTCAGCGGCAACACGGTGCAGAAGTTGGAGATTCCTGAGAGCTAAACCTCTCCGTCAATGCTTCGCATTGCCACCTCTCCTAATAGGAGAGGCAAGAAAGCTGTATCGTAAACTTGGCTCCCCTATTAGGGGAGCTGTCGCCGCAGGCGACTGAGAGGTTTAATAAGGTTAAACGTATGTTCAAGAATCCGTCATTTATTTTTGATATCCTATGTACGGTGGTCTGGCTGGTGCTGGCCGTCCGGTATGCCCGCAAAGGCTTTCTGGCCTCGGTGGTGCAGCTGACGGGCAGCCTCATCAGCCTGTTCGGTGCCAGAGCCTTTTCAGGCTGGGCAGCCGGGCAGGTGTTCGAGCGCTTCCTCGCCGGAAGCTTCCGGGACCAGATCGCTGCCAATATCGCCGCCGGGGGAGCCGTCAGTCTGGATGGCATTGCCCAGCGGTACGCGGGCTTTCTGCCCGAGACGTTCCGGGCATCCATCGTGGATGCCTGCGAGCGCTCCATCTCTGCCGTCCTCAATGGCAACGCCGTTGTGCTGGCGGATACCATCGTCCAGAAGGTGCTGGCTCCGCTGCTGACCCCGGTGATCTCGCTGGTGCTGTTCTTTGTGGCGTTTGCCCTGCTGCGAATGCTGGTCAGCCTGCTGGTCACAGTGCTGGGGCTGGTGAACAGGCTGCCCGTGATCGGTGCAGTGAACCACTGGCTGGGCTGGGGCGTGGGCGGCATTGCCAGCCTTGTGGACATCTATCTGGTGCTCTGCGTGGTCTGGGCGCTCATTGTGATCACCGGCGGCAACCTCACCATGCTCAATGACACGGTGATGAGCGGCAGCCTTTACTATAAAGTATTCAATGTGTTCAACCCGTTTGTCTGAGCGGGGAGGGAAAAGGAGGAACAATGGTCTGCATTCGATGCCAGAAGCGGCCTGCCATTATTTTTGTCCAGCGGATGGAAAATGGCCAGATGAAAAACGAGGGGTACTGCCTGCACTGTGCCCGGGAGATGCACATCAAACCGGTCGATGATCTGATGAAGCAGTTTGGCATGTCCGACGAGGACATGGATGCCATGGAAGACCGGATGGAAAACATGATGCAGGAGATGGGGGACATGAGCAACATGAACCCCTTCTCCATGATGATGGGCATGGGCCAGCCGGACCAGAGCGAAGAGGACGGCGACCTTGTGCCCGGCTCCAGCGCCACCTTCCCGCTGGGGGTGAACGGCGGTGCCCAGAACGGCAAAAACGAAAAGAAGGCGGGCAAAAATGAGAAAAAGCCGCCCCGCCGCAAGTTTTTGGATACCTACTGCGAGAACCTGACCCGCAAAGCCCGGGAGGGGAAGCTGGATGATATCATCGGCCGCGACCGGGAGATCTACCGCACCATCCAGATCCTGAGCCGCCGCCAGAAGAACAACCCCTGCCTCATTGGTGAGGCGGGCGTTGGCAAGACCGCCATTGCCGAGGGCATTGCGGAGCGCATTGCCAAGGGGCAGGTACCGGCAGGGCTGCAGGATAAGGAGATCTTCCTGCTCGACCTGACCAGCCTTGTGGCAGGCACCCAGTTCCGCGGCCAGTTCGAGCAGCGGGTCAAGGGCCTGCTGAGCGAGGTCAAGGCCGCTGGCAACATCATCCTGTTCATTGACGAGATCCACACCATCACCTCCGCCGGTGAGAGCGAGGGTGCCATGAACGCGGGCAACATCCTCAAGCCTGCCCTCTCCCGCGGTGAGATACAGGTCATCGGTGCCACTACCTTCAACGAGTACCGCAAGTATATCGAGAAGGACCAGGCCCTTGAGCGCCGCTTCCAGCCTGTCCGCGTGGAAGAGCCCAGCGTGGCCGATACGCTGGCCGTCATGAACGGCATCAAGAAGTATTACGAGGAGCACCACCATGTGCAGGTGGATGCCGATGTGCTGAGCGCCATCGTCACTCTCAGTGAGCGGTATATCACGGACCGCTACCTGCCCGATAAGGCCATCGACCTGCTGGACGAAGCCTGCGCCTGCTGCAATCTCGCCCACCCGGTCATCTCGGAGTATCTCGAGATGCAGAAGGAGCTGGACGGCCTCAGGCAGGAAGAGGCGGACATGGAGTCCTCCGACGTCAATGAGGCCATCGACTATGAGCAGGTGGCCGAGCGGAAGACCCGCATCGCCAAGCTCGAGGCAGAGCTGCCCGCAAAGCAGGCTGCTGCCAGCGAGATAAAAGTGACCATGGACGATGTGGCCAAGGTCATTGAGCTGTGGACGGGCATCCCGGCGGTGAAGATCCAGGAGACGGAGTTCGTCAAACTGGCCGGGCTGGAAGCCGAGCTGAAAAAGAAGATCATCGGTCAGGACGAGGCCGTCCATCTGGTGGCACAGGCCGTCAAGCGGAGCCGCGCCGACCTGTCGGGCCGCCGCCGTCCCGCAAGCTTCATCTTCGTCGGCCCCACCGGTGTCGGCAAGACGGAGCTGGTCAAGCAGCTGGCAAACCAGCTCTTCGACGGCCCCGACCCGCTCATCCGTCTCGACATGAGCGAGTATATGGAGAAATATGCGGTGTCCCGCATGATCGGTTCGCCTCCGGGCTATGTGGGCTACGAAGAGGCCGGCCAGCTCACCGAAAAGGTGCGCCGCCGCCCCTACAGCGTGGTGCTGTTCGATGAGATCGAAAAGGCCCACCCCGACGTTATGAACATCCTGCTCCAGATCCTCGACGAGGGCAAGATCAACGATGCACAGGGCCGGACGGTGGACTTCTCCAATACGGTCATCTGCATGACCTCCAACGCCGGTAGCGGCGACAAGACGACCTCCGGCCTCGGCTTCAACAAGAGCGAGGAGCAGCTGAGTGAGGAAAAGACCCGCAAGGCTCTGAGCCAGTTCTTGCGGCCTGAGTTCCTTGGCCGTGTGGATGAGGTCATCGCCTTCAAACCGCTGAGCCAACAGACGCTGGAAGGCATCGCGGCTCTCATGCTGGATGAGTACAAGCCCAGCATGGAAGCCAAGGGCATCGCTTACAGCTACACTCCGGCGGCTCTCTCTGCCCTCGTGGCCAAGAGTCAGGGCGGCAAGTTCGGCGCCCGCGACCTGCGCCGCGTCATCCGCAAGGCTGTGGAGGACCCCGCCGCCGAGCGCATCATCGACGGCACCCTGAAAGCGGGCGGCAGCCTGACGGTGGATGCCGAAAATGGTGAAGTCATCTTGAAGTAAATGCTTGACTTTTCGGTACTATCGCATATAATAAAGACAGAGAGACAATGAATTCGTGCATAGAATTCACACCAAAAGAAGAAAACCCCTTCCTGGAGTTGCAGCTCCAAAGAAGGGGTCTTCTTTTTAGTGCTTACAGTCCTTGTTCAGCATTCTGTCAAGCCACTTGCTGATGAGATTAGAAGTCACACCAGCTGCGACAGATACCATGAAAGACAACATCTCGTGCATAGGACACACCTCCCTTCCCAATGAAATTGGGTCGGTAAGGACCGTGAGACAATTATAACATATAATTTGACCAAAAGATACAGTAAACGGCACTCCGAAGCAGTTCGGAGCGCCGTTTGTCATAGGCAGACTTAGTCGAGGGAGACCGGGAACTCGTTGCCGATGACGAAGGCGATGAAGCCCAGCGCCACCTGGGTGATGATGGACAGGCTGTCCACCTGCTCGAGGGTGCCGAAGCCGATGCCAAAATTACTCAGGCCCAGACGCCCCAGAAAGAAAGGCCCCAGCAGCAGGCCCGCCAGCAGATAAGATGTGACCGCCGGCAAATGGATCGCCTTTGCGAGGCGCGACATCAAAAGACCTGCGATGAGCGCCACGGAAAGGCAGATGAGAAGCTGTTCCATGCGATATTGCGGGCAGCAGCACGATACCGACGCGCAGCTGCCCTTTCCTCCTTTTTCTCAGTCAGGCGCGTTTCCTTGCTGCTTGCCAAAAGCCCAAAAAACACAGCACAGTAATAAATTATACTATTCAACTTTCTAAAAAGCAACATCTTTTCAGGCGGCAAAATTGAAGATTCCTTAACAAATGGCCGAAAAAGGCAAAAAAACAGGGCCGCTGCCGATGCAGTAGCCCTGTTGTATGCAACAATCGTGAATTTAGTTGAACTTGAAGATCTTCCGTGCGATGCGGTAGCCGCCCACCACGATGGCGTCGCCCTTGGGGAAGGGCAGGTTGGTCACGCCGCCGAAGCCGAAGCGGATGGAGCGATAGACTGCGGCACTGGTGTGCTCGCGCAGATACTGCCACAGGCCCTTCTGCTTTTCTTTGGCCTCGGCGCTGCCGTCCAGCAGCAGGAAGATGTCGCTGACGGCCATCATCATGGAGAGGTAGTGGAGCATATAGGCCCGCAGTTTCTTCTCGTCCTTGAGGGCGTCGAGGTCCTGACAGTCGATCATATGCTTGGTGACGCGGAGCTGCTGGTCCACGCGCTTGACCATGATGCTCTCGTTGACACTCTGGTCGGCACGGCCGATGAAGTAGCGGTAGAGGTCGAGGTCCATATAATACATGGTCTTGACGAAAGGCAGAGGCTGGTAGACGAAGATGTTGTCCACGTAGAAGGTATGCTTGGGCAGCACCATGCCGCACTTGCGCAGCACCTCAGTGCGGTACATGACCGAGTGCATCAGCAGGTTCTGGTCGGGGCGGAAGTGGCCGACGTGCATCCAGGTGAACAGACGCTCCTGCGGGAAGATGTTGGTGTACCGCACAGTGTGGCTGGTGCCGTCCTCGGTGTGCTCGTAGACATAGTTGCAGATCATGAGGTCGGGGGCGGTGCCGCGGGTCACGAGGGTGTGCAGGCGGGCCAGCACCTTCTGGAGGGCGTCGGTGTCCAGCCAGTCGTCGCTGTCCACGACCTTGTAGTAGAGGCCGGTGGCGTTGCGGATGCCCTGGTTGACGCCCTCGCCGTGGCCGCCGTTCTCCTGATGGATGGCCTTGACGATGGTGGGGTACTTGGCAGCGTACTCGTCGCAGATGGCCGGGGTCTCGTCCTTCACGGAACCGTCGTCCACGAGGATGATCTCAGCCTGCTCCCCGGCGGAGAGCAGCGTTTCGATGCAGTGGCGCATATATGCCGCCGAGTTGTAGCACGGGACGGCAAAAGTGATGAGTTTCTGTTGCATAAAAATAAGCTCCTTATCGTGCTTGCCCGGCCATGTTCAGAACAAAATGAGCCGGAGATGGAGATATGTATTCTTATTATAGCATTTTCGCGCACAAAAAGCTAGGAACACCAGCAAATACCTGCCAAAAAACGACGACAGAAGAGCGGTCTGATACCATTTCGGGCCGGGCTGTGCTATAATAATACGGATACAGATTTGAAAAACGCAGGAGGCACCCATGGCAGACCCGCATTCTATCTTGAAAAAAGTTTTTGGCTACGACAGTTTCCGCCCTGGACAGGAGGACATCGTCCGGCGGCTGCTGGACGGGCAGGATGTGCTGGCGGTGATGCCCACCGGTGCGGGCAAATCCATCTGCTATCAGGTGCCGGCGCTGCTTCTGCCGGGCATCACCATCGTGGTGTCGCCGCTGGTCAGCCTGATGAAGGACCAGGTGGGGGCGCTGGTGCAGGCCGGTGTGGCGGCGGCTTTCCTCAACAACAGTCTCACCGACAACCAGAAGGCCCTCATGCTCCGCCGCGCCCGGGAGGGCTGGTATAAGATCATCTATGTGGCCCCGGAGCGGCTGGAAATGCCGGGCTTCCAGCGCTTCGCGCAGGAAAAGCTCATCAGCATGGTGACGGTGGACGAGGCCCACTGCATCAGCCAGTGGGGGCAGGACTTCCGCCCCAGCTATCTCCGTATCAAGGAGTTCGTGGACAGCCTGCCGAATCGCCCGGTGGTGGGCGCGTTCACGGCCACGGCGACGGCCCGGGTGCGGGACGACATCCGCAGCCACCTCGAGCTCCATCAGCCCTATGAGGTGACGACCGGCTTCGACCGGCCCAACCTCTACTTCGAGACGCGCCGCGCCCTGCCCAGCCAGAAGCCGAAGGAGCTGTTGGACCTTGTGCTTCGGGAGGGCGACAACGCGGGCATCGTCTATTGCAGCACTACGAAGCAGGTGGACGAGACGGCCCGCTTGCTCCAGAGCCGGGGCATCCGGGCAGCGGCCTACCACGCCAAGCTGGACGCCGAGGTGCGCCGGAAGAATCAGGACGACTTCCTCTACGACCGCGTTCAAATCATGGTGGCGACCAACGCCTTCGGCATGGGCATCGACAAGCCCAACGTCCGGTTCGTCATCCATTACAATATGCCCAAGGATCTGGAGAGCTATTATCAGGAGGCGGGCCGCGCGGGCCGCGACGGTTTGCCGTCCCGCTGCATCCTGCTCTATTCCGGTACGGATGTGCGAACCATCCGCTTCTTCATCGACAAAGAGATGGAGACGGACAACGGCCTGCCCGCCGACGTCAAGGCCGAGGCCGCCCGCAAGGCGGAAGAGCGGCTCAAGTATATGACTTTCTACTCCACCACCCAGAAGTGCCTGCGGCGGTTCATGCTGAACTATTTCGGCGAGGCCGCACCTGAAAAGTGCGGCAACTGTTCTTGCTGCCTCTTTGCCGAGCAGAATGCGCAGGAGGTGGAACAGCGCGCTGCCGCCGCAAAGCAGAGGGCCGCGGCCAACTCCCGGCGGCTGTCGGCCCGCCGTGCTGCTGCCGGCG
>OGPS01002842.1_pt1 | contig 10238 bp, 7 predicted proteins | sample 1552931 | NCBI WGS metagenome assembly OGPS01 (sample SAMEA2580252, study PRJEB22360) | human gut metagenome | biome: human gut; feature: human-associated habitat; material: faeces | place: Denmark | collected 2008/2010 | reverse complement strand
ATATTGGAAATATTCTTTACTATCCACCTTTATCTCTTCCATTTTTACGCCCAAATGCTTCTCGATGGCTGCCTTGCTGGTGGTATCAACCCCATCAAGATTGAGGTCGCTGCCCCACAGCAAGTTTGGGCGAGTGCCGTTATTCACCGTCAGGTTAATACTGTCAGCTGTTTGTTTTATCTCCGTGTACACATCCTCGAGGTCGCTTTTCCGTGCTACGGTTGTTGAAATGGAATTTACTGTTGCTTGTAATTCCGAATACTTTTTTGTAGTTTCACTTTGTGTTTTCTCAACTCCATCTATCCTTGCTGTAATTTTGTCAGCTTCTACTTTGAATGTCGCTTGCGATATTTTAGTAACAAAATCATCAAGCGATACTTTTTTCCCACCGCTCACTACAGTGAATGAGCCTGTCACATTGTTATCACCTTTAGAGAGCCATGTAGTCTTTTTGCTTTTTAAGTCAAAGTCGTTCACATTCTCATACTGTGCGATATAGGGGGCATGCAAATCAATATCAAAACTATTATACGCACTAATAACGATAACACTTTGCCTGTCTTCTTTTGTTCTGTTTCCAAAAACTGCTAACGCATCGCCAATCTCAGGCACACCTTGGCAGTTGTCCGCCTTTGGCGATTTATCGAGCCTTACCTCTAAACAGTCTACTAATTTACCGTCAACAACATGCTGTACAGTATTTGACGAAATGTATGAAACACGCATCCAGTAGAATTTGTTACCGTTTCCATCTACGTTAAATCTCGCGCACATCAACTGGTCGTCAACATCACACATCTGCCTTAACTTCACACCATCTTTCTCGGCTCGTTGAAAGCACGCAAAATAATTACCTTTGTCTTCTACGTCATCAATATGGAAAGCGCCTGGTGAATAAACAGTCATTCCGCCTGCTGCTTTCGTTATTTGTATCATCAACTCAAAGAACGTCGCTTTACCCGTCACATTGAGATTTTTCGTAGTGATTGTGCCCTTGTTGGTGATGTCGCCATCATTGACAATTCCCTTAAAATAACTCACCGCCTTTGCGATGACGCCCTTTAGGAAGGTGACGACCTCTGCTGCCGTGTTGGGAATGTCGTTTCGTAGGAAGTGCGATAGCGTTTTCGATTCCAAGTTCACTTCATCAGCTGTCTTGGCGTGGTTTGCCTCATCGGCTTTCTTAGCATGCTCTGCCTCATCCGCCCTTGTTGCTTTGTCCGCTGTCTTGGCGTTCTCTGCTTCATTAGCCGTATTGGCATGGTCAGCTTCATTAGCTCTGTCGGCCACATCCGCTCTTTCAGCTCGTTCAGCCACACCACCTGCCTGCGGGATGCCACTTGAAAATCCTGTCGGCGCAGCACCTTCTTTGGCACCGCCACCTGCTTCATGGCGATTTACCCACATATCTATGCCTATCAGTTTATCATCTTCCATCGTTATATTTCTTTCAAATTCAACAATGTCGTTGCTGCCATCAAGTCACGGTCAGCACCCTGCACAAACATCTGCTTACCCAGTGCCTCATGACTGAAATGGCTTGCCATGAGAAAATCAGTCGCCTGGGTGAAAATATTTTGTTTCAACTCCACTTTCGGTTTTGAAAATTCCTTGTAATAACTGTCGATGTACAGTTTCTCGGCCTTTGCTTCAACGTCTTTGTCAGCGTCATAAATGCTCAACACACCAGTTTTTTTTCCTTTTGATATCACGGTCGACAGGTAAACGCCACCGCCAGCTCCCATGCTTTGGCTCTCTTCTTTCGTCAAGGCCGAGTGTACCTTCATTTCCAAATCGTCACGCATGTTATTAAAGGCATCCTGCTTACGGCTGGCGTAAACGATACCATCGGCTTCACCGCCATCGCCCGAATGCTCTTCATCACTACCGACAACCAACTTGATGTCGAACGACTTGATGTAAACGTTGCTTACTTGCGACAACAGCGGCACTACCTTGCGGTGCGAACCGAAGACTGGACCTGAATGAACGCGCCACACCCCATCGTTATCCATGATCATGCGATTATCGCATGGCGACAGGATTTTGAACATCACCTTGCCACCGATTCCGCTACCAGCTGGTATTTCAATGGCTGTTCCCTGCTCAGTTAACCCAAGGCTGTAGTCGGTGTTCGTCTGAAACGGATGCCACTTCCCAACCAGGCAGTCGCCAATGCTCAGGTCAACGCCAAGGGTGAAACTCTGCTTGTAATATTCATCCATGCTGCCACACTCTTCTTCCGAGCGGTAAGGTTCCCAAGTGTACGATTGAAGCGAGCCGCCGCCCCAATCTTCTGCGCTGTTACCAACCACGCACTTGTCGCCAACGATCAACATGCACCGCAACACAGGTATTTTGCTCACAAAGTCAACCCCAGTGTCGGTGTCCAGCGGATAACTTTCGCCAGCTCCCGTTGACGGTGGAACGAAACCTCGTTTTTCAGCCTCATAATTCCAACTAAAGCCTTCCATGTTGTGAGCCTGCCACCACTCAACGTCTGATGTTTGTGGGTTGTACCGCCAATATTGGCGGGTGTAAATTCTACCACGATCTTTGCCCGCAGCCTTCACGAAATGCTCACTCTTGACTTTGAACGAACTACCATCTTTCGTCACGTCCATCAATTGCGAATACGAGAACGACTGCGGCGTTAGGTCAGCCAACAGCACCTCACCCGAGAACACGATGTAATGCGGTGCACCACCTTTGGCTGGGCTTAGAGAAGCATTTTGGTTGCCCACATGGCTCACCATGGGTACAGCAGCGTTCATGTCAGCTTCCGTTGGCTTGCTTGCACCGTCACCGTTCACCGACAGCACGATGTAGTCGGCCATCCCAAGATTGGTCACCGGCGCATTACTCTTCCGTGAGTGTTTTACGCCACCGATAGACAGCATGGCAGCACCGGGCGAATTATTTAGCCGGTTCAGTACATCCGACACCATGTCTGGTGTTGTGTAGTACTCCGGGTGGGCGTTGAACAGCTTGAATTGCCAGCTGTCGTTATACAGGCTGCACATATACCATTCGGTCACTTCCTCTTCGCTCTTGTCCAAACCTGTAAGCGCGATGAAGTCGCCCAGCTTCTTCATGTCACCATCCCGGCTGTATTCAGTGATGGCCTTGATAGGTTTACCGGCACGGTGTAAAATGTTCTTGTCGAACGGACTGGTCAATAAATCTTCCACCGTCTTCACCTTGGCCGTGAGCTTTAATTGGCTATAGGCCGCACCAACGTTCAGCTCGGCACCGCAGTCAGCCGCCAGCAGATTGGTCAGCGTGATGTCCTGTGCTGCCACGTTTATCGTAGAACCATCTCGCAAATCAGTAAACAACAGCGTGCCGCCTTTCTTCATCCGTTCCCAAGAAAAAATGTAATAACAAAACCCATGCTGCACGATGTGTAGGTTCAAAAACCGCAACAGTTCCTCCACCACCTCACTTGACTTCCACATGTCACGCATGCTGTCATCAAAGAAAAGCAATTCAGACAGCTCAAGCTCATCAAAGATGCTTCCTGTGGCTTCACGACTGGCTTGTTTGCTGCCATCATAATACACCTTGAACAAGCCACCACCAACAATGTCTGCCCTACTACTGGCAGCGTCAAGCTCGCCCAACAGAATATCCTTGAACGTCTTGGTACCTGCCTTTTGCTTCATCACATGATAGTTCTTGCTCGGTGTACCCACGTCTTGATAACAAGAATGCTGTAGTGCGGTGAGCGTGTCAACGCAGTTCAACGTCAGCATGTCATACACCTCATTGTAGTGCTGTGCGTACACCTGCGGCTCAATGTATCCAGCAAACACGCATGTGCCATCCACGCTGATGTTCACCACCGCACTACGCACGCTCTTGCTGAACAGCTCTGGGTGCCAACGCTTGGTCAAAAAGCTGATGGTGGCCGACTGCCGCCTCAACACGTCAAACAGGTCATTGGCCTCGCTGCGGATGTGTACCGGTGACGGTGAGAAATACATCTCATCCTGCTGTGCATCACCCACTTCGATATCCTGTTCTGCCCCGGCCGTGCTGATGTACACCGTCACCCGCTGTTCCGCCTTGTTGATAAATTCTCCGTGTATGGTCATTTTGTTTAGTTTACAAGTTTACGAGTTCACAAGTTTACGAGTTGATAGTTTTGCTATTCACTCTCCTCCCCCTCGGGGAGGTCGGGTGGGGCTAAAAGTACCTCCTCCCGCTCACGCCAGCCACCTTGTTCACATCGCTCATTACCTCAAGTATTCGCCGAGCGTCTGCGTTCATGGTGATGTTCACCTGTGGAGTAGCGTCCGTCATAGGTTGCGGCAACTGCACCACCACAGGCTGCATGCGACGGTCGGCGATAGATGGTGGTGTAAACCTTCCGTCAATGAGGTTAAACAGCCGTGTTTGTTGCGATTTATTTAATATCATTTCACCACTGTTCACCCTTGCAAACTTCCTGTCGCCATGGGTTGAGCTTCCGCCAATCACGCCACCAGTGGCAAACTTGCCCATTGACTGCACAGAGTTAATCATGGCTGTAAGTTGCGCCAAGCCTGTAGCGGCAAATGCCAGCCACGCAATCGGCCCCAGGGTTGCAGCCTGCGCTGTGGCCGTAGAGTAGCCTTGTATCATCGCGGCTATCGCCTGAGCCATGGTTCCGGCAACGTCCAACCCGGGCAGCTCGAGTGATTTGCCTAAACCACTAAGACTGCCACCTAATCGCGACACGGCATCGCATGCGGCGTCAAGTTTCTTCCTCGCCATTTCCACGGATTTGCTTTCTATTTTAAGCTCTATCGGCTCCAACCCCAACTTCTCCAGCTGGTCGTTAATCGCTTTCAATTGCATACGGGCATCATCCGCACCGATTAAGCCTATCTCCACGTCACTCTTCAACCTGTTGGCACGCTGTAGCGCATTTTCATAGCTCTGTCGCTTGTCGCCCGCACTGCCTTTCGTAACGTAAGTCGGCTCAATCTCAGCCTGAATGGTGAGCTGTCCGTGTGTCTCGGCATCTATCTCCGCTTGCAGCTTTTGCACTTTCACGGCTGCCTCTATCTTAGCTTCTACCGTTGTGCCGTCTTCCAGCTCCTTTTGTGCTTTCTGCAATGCATCCTGCAATTCCTCCACATGGCTCTTAAAGTGTATCTCCACAGGCTTCAAGCCAAGTGCTTTCAGCTGCTCGTTCAGCTCGTTCAGCTGTCGCTCGGCTTCCTCTTTTCCGATGATGCCTATCTCGTAATCTTGTTGAATCCTGCTGGCACGGCTCTCGGCGTTGCTGTGGCTCTGTCGTTTATCAGCTGTGCTTCCTTGCGTGATGAAAGTAGGCTCAACCTCAGCATCGATGCTCACCTTGCCCTTGGTGGCTTCATCTATTTTCTTTTGAAGAGTGCCTATCTTTTCGTCTATCTTTACCTTGGCATCAACCGTCAGCGCATTTTCTTTCTCTTTCTCAAGCCGTGACAATTCATCACGCCATTGGCCCACGATAGTCTTTGGTTCTTGCCTATTCGCCCTATCAGCCTTATTAGCCCCATTAGCCTTAACACCCCCAACAGGCGTGTTTGCTCTATCAGGCCTCCACCCTCTCGTGTGCTGTATAGTTCCTGTGTCCTTACCATTCAAGGCGTACATCCGCTTTTTCGCTGCATCACGCCGCCTCCGTGCCTCATCGAATTTTGCTTGAACCTGCTCCACCTCACTGCTGCCCACTTTTGGCTTCCATTTGTATTTAGTTTCAAAAGTTCTTGTTTGTGGGTTATATTGCGTACCATCTGCTACCGGCTCAAGATCCCTGCGAGGATTATAATGCCGTGTCTTGCCATTCTCATCATAGCGCAGCTTGTCCATATCAGCCTGTGCGCTGGCAACATCATTCGCGAGTTTCCGAAGTTCTATCTCCTTCACCATCTGATCACAGTACGCCTTGCTGTTCGTCACCAATGCCGTGTACCAGTCAGCAACGGTCGAATAATAACCGAAGCTCTCGCCGTACTGACCGTTCATTTCTTCAACCAGTTTGCGCTCTTCCTCCTTGCTGCCTTTGAATTCTTTGAGCTTCTGAATATTCAAGTCATACTCCGTGCGCACGCTGGCTATCTCTTTGTTCATCTGCTCGGTGGCCTGCTTGGCTTGTTGCTCTGCATCGCTCATGCCGTTCATGCCGTCCTCTGCTTCATCCATCTTGCCTATCAGATAACCAATGGCTGCGCTCAATGCCCATATCGCCAAACCTACAACAGATGTTACCAACAGTCCACGCAAGGCTGATTTCATGATGTCGGCACTCACGGCTGCACCACGCATGCTTGTTGTTACCACTGTTACCACTGCTCGTAAATCTTTCAGTGTCTGCTTGCCAAAAGATACGGCAAAATTTAAACCTTTAATACGAACTGCCGTCCACAGCGTAGTCACGCCAAAGGCTTTTAACGCTTTCTTCATGGCAAAAATGGCCACCACCGTATTTCCAACTTCCGCACTAATATTTAGTGCTGGTCGCAGCATACTCAACTTGCTGGTGATGCCGTCCGTCATACTGGCAATGGCATTCTTTAGCTTCTGAATTTTTGCGCTTCCAGTACTTGACATGATTCCGAAAGCATCGTCTATCGTGCCAGCACTGTTCTTCATGGCTTCTACATTTTCCCCAAACTTTTCAGATAACTCTCCGGTAATGGGTATCAGCGCACGCATTGCCCTGGCACTGCCAAACAGCTTGCTATATATCGTTTGCTCTAACTGTCCAGTCTTTGCAGCGTATGCTTTCACGTTCTTATCCAAGTCAACCAGGAAGTTGCGCATACCGCCAGCCGCCTTAATGGCAGCAGCGTCAAACTGTATGCCCATCTCCTGCGCTTGCTTGGTCGCTTCGCTTGAGGGCTTCACCAGCGAGGTGAACACCGCACTCAACTGCGTAGCCACCTCAGCCGTGTTACCGCTCACACCTGTCAGCGTGGAAAAGCTCGCCATCAGCTCGTTGATGCTTACACCAAGCGTGGCAGCGTTACCTGTCACCATAGGCAGACTTTGCGCCAGTTGCTCAAAGCTCGTTACACCATTCTTTGCAGTTAATTGAATCTTATCCTGTATCTCGTTTGCCGCTGACCAGTCCAAGCCGTAGTTCTTGATCACCGTACTCGTCACCTTCACCGTCTCACCCAAGTCGGCGATGCCACCGATAGATGCTTTGGCAGACTTCTTCAAATAGTCTATCCAATTGTCCTCAGGCACACCGTTGCTGATAACTTGGTATAAACCGTTGGCTAACTGGTCACGAGCGATAGGCAGCTCAGCCGCCAAATCCGCAACCTTGCCTCTCAGCTGCTCAAAGTCTTTGCCGCTCTTACCCGCCATGGTATTGGCAGCCGCCATGGCACCACTAAATGTGCGATTTTCCTCTGTTAAATTATTAAGTGTTCCGCAAATTTGATTGGCAGCGGATGATAGTCCAAGAAAAGATGTAGACAAATAACTAAGACTTTTGAAGGCTTTTGAGATGCTGCCTTGCGACGCATCTAAAGCGGCACGAAGCTTTTCTACGTCTGTTGTGGCTGTCACCAATTGTTCCTTGCCATCAACATTCAGCTTGACAGTTAAAGATATTTGCTTGTTTGACATGTTTTTTACTTATTTACTTGCACTATTCTTCTTTTTATCCTATATTTGCGAAAGAAGGGAGGAACGATTATGAAAAGAAATAACATTGACATTAAAGTTGAATACGATAAGGAAGTCATTCGTAAAATAAAACAACGGAGAGAATGGCTGACACTTACGTCTGGCATCTTGTTCTTCTCCTTTCTAAGTGCCATTGTTTCATTCTTGACATATTCACCAATCGCAGTACTTTTGAGTATCGTCATCTTTATTGTTGATTTATTCGTTCATTTTTCCATTGTCGGAAAGATATGTCGCTTAGAACAAGAGGGAGGGTTGGACATGTTCACCGGTACAGGCTTCCCAGATTAACAACCTCATCACATCCTCTCGGCAGCTCTGTACACATTCTTCTTGAACTCGTTGAACAGATATTCCTCTGTCTGTCCGCCTGCCTTTTCGTCCGTGTGCTTCAAGAACTCATACTTTTTCATCCGTCCACGACTGGCACCACCTCGTATGTAGTTGCGTGTCTTCTTTCCCGTGTAGCGGTTCCTGCTGGTGAAGTAGTCCACCTTCTTACCGACATTTCTCATTCTCGTACCGCTTTCCGCCCACATCAGCACAGGCTTTTCTTTGCCGTATCTGTTCACATGATAGCCTTTACGTTTACCATGAGGTCTAACGCTCACCAGTGCGCCAAGACCGTATCTGTCGGGAAACACCCGGGAGTAAAGGCTCTTGGTCAAAGGCCGCTGCGTTCCCTTACCGAGGTCACTTGACATCACCTCCTCCATCGCCACCTTTTTCAGTCGGTTGCTCTCTTTCCGCACCGCACCCTTCAACGCTTTGCGTTGTGTTTTCAAGTCCAATGCCTTAAACACCTCTGCAAACGGCTTGTCAATGTCCGCCACATTGGTGGTCGTATAATCCGCCTTGTTAACGCTTTTGCTAAATAGTGCCATGGATTTTTTTTAGTTTACAAGTTAATAGTTTACGAGTTTACGAGTTAACGAGTTGATAGTCCATATTCGCCTGTACTCCCCTCCTTCGGAGGGGTCGGGGGAGGTTTTTATCCCCTTACTTCAAACCGTAAGCTCTGTACAAATGCATCGTCCACGAAATGCTCGCTCGCATCAACCAAGAAGCAACTCCTGTATGCTTGCGTACTTCCATAGTCCAGTGCTTCACGAACAAGTTCGGCAATTTCAACGCTCTCCGAATAGGTAGCCGCAAAGCAAGCAATCTCTATCTCAACCACATCAGGCGTTTTTACGTGCGTCTTCACCGCCTGTTGCGAAAAGCCAGCCCTGCGATACAAAATGTACGGCAGCTTTGCATCGTCCACCACCAACGGGAAAATCTTGCTCACCCGCTTATCAACGCCATGACGTACAAGCGTCTCTCTTATCGCTGAACCAATACTTAAACTTGTTGTTTTCATTAGGCTTATTTTTTGAGTTTTTTCATCCTGTGAACCAGAGCCTCAAAGCGGCGCAACGCTTCATCTTTGCTAATCACTGCTCCTCCCCTTTGGGGAGGCTGGGAGGGGCTGTTTTTTGTGTCATCCCACGGAAATCGCATCAGCTCAGTTGCTTTCAATCGTTTTTTGCTGTAAGGCTGCACACATATAGTTGCCAGCATTCGCGTCCGTTCCCAAGCACTACGCTCGGTCATTTCCTCACGCTCGTTATATTGTTCATAAATATGGCTGAACTCCTCCAGCGTCAAGCGGCAAAAATCTTCATATCGCAAGCCGATACAACCAAGCGCAATACCTAGCAGCTCGTAGATGTCTAATTTTTTTTTGCACCCTCACCAGCTACAGCCTCACCTTCATTTGTCTCGCTGATAGCGTCTGTCCACTGCTCTAAATCTTTAGGCGTTAAGCTGTCAGCAAAATCTAACAAAGAATAATCGAACGCTATGTTATCGTGTTTGCATGCAGACACCACACAACAATAAAGGTAAGCGCATAAGTCTGAAAAATCATTACTAATCTGCGATACATCTTTCCCTGTTTCCTGCTTGAATCTAAGCATTGCGCCCATTGTTTGGCGGCATGGATATTTTTTACCCTCTATCTCAATCGTTAATTGTCTCATCGCTTTTTATAGTTTACAAGTTCATAGTTTACGAGTTTACAAGTTGATAGCATCGCCATTCACTCCCCTCCCCCTCGGGGAGGGGGCGGGGGTGAGGCTGTCCTACTTTCCAGTTGTCGAAGAACTCGATGCGCTGCTGCCAGCCACCTTGCCGGGATAAACATCCGGCTCACCAGCACTCTCAAGGGAAATGCTGTAGGAGGCATCATCCTGAGCTGGGCTTGTTTCCTCGATAGATGCGATGATAAATTTACCTTTCACATAGGGTTTTGTGTCTTCACCACGTCTAAATGCCGAAACCTCAACGATTGCACCCTTACCCCAGTTAGGCGCAAGTTCATCATAGCCACTCTCCGTCTCACCATAGAACCGCAGACCTTCTGCACTGATGGATATGGAAAGCCCAGTCACGTTCTTTCCCTTCCAAAGTCCAGACGATTTTCCTGCACTCGCCACAGGCTTCACCGCATGATCTTTCGTCTCACTGTTAAAAGTTAGTGTGTGGCTCGTACAATGTCCAACCGCCTTACCTGCTACGTT
>OGPS01002830.1_pt1 | contig 10299 bp, 11 predicted proteins | sample 1552931 | NCBI WGS metagenome assembly OGPS01 (sample SAMEA2580252, study PRJEB22360) | human gut metagenome | biome: human gut; feature: human-associated habitat; material: faeces | place: Denmark | collected 2008/2010 | reverse complement strand
TTGTGCCGTCCGTGAAATGGATACCGAAGAATTTGGATTTGAGTTCCTTGAAACGTTTTTCGTCTTCCATAGCCTTCTTTTGCTTCTGTTGTATCTCCTCCCTTTCACGCAATCTGAGGAGTTCATTGTGTCTGCGGTCGTGTTCGGATTTGAGGTGGGTGGGGCAAAGAAACTTCGGGCTGTGAATGTCTTTGCCCAACCTGCGGAGTGTGTCTGCATAGTCGCACCAAAGGGAAATGTCTGTTATCTCATATCCATTACGGTTGGCTATCTTGTAGGACTGCCAATAATTGTCGAAGTTTCGAGGAGTATTGAGAAAATAGCGTAAATGTTCAAACCGTTCTGCTTTCATCAATGTTTCGGCACGGCTGTCAGAAAGCAATGCAGGAATGAGTGTTGTCGGGGGTATTTCGTGAAAATCATCCTTGAAACCATTTCTGCGGAGTGTGTCTGATACCTTGAACTTCGGATATATCTGCGAATAGGCTGCATATCGGTAGGCTTCGTTGTCGTTGCGGATTGCCATTGGTGTGCAATAGGAAAATGTATCAACGTAATGCCCCAATATACGTTGTATGGCAACCAAGGCTTTCCGTCCTTGTGCGCTCCACCAATACTGCCCGATTTCAAGTGCGTAGTACTCTGCCTTGCAACCTTTCTCCATTTCAGCCACGAGGAGGAACATCCGCAACACTTGGTATTCTCCGCAAGCGGTAAGTGTCGTGAAATAGTGCTTCTGCTGCAATTTCCTTTGGAATGTTTCCTTGACCTGCAACTTTGCCCTGCAATGAGGGCAAGTGCAAGTTTCTCTATGTTTGTTCATTACCCAACTATGCCCACAATCCATACAAGTGGTGCGACCTTTTGGCAAGCGGTAGGCGAAATGGTCTATGCACTCACGGAATGCCCACTTACTTTGTGTCTTGGTTATCGGGTAAAGATGCTTGCTTTGTTCCAAAACCGCTTTTTCAAATTTGTTTCTTGGTTTCATAGACTTAAAAATCGAATAGTGATGGTTGTACTTGGGTTGCTATGTTCTCGGTCTTTTTAACTCGTGCGTTACGGCTCTGTATTTTGGCAAGTTCCTCACGCTGATATTGCTTAATGGCTTCTTGTCTTGCTTCGGCTTTTTCTTCCTCTGTGAGTTCTACCATGTGATTGACCATTACTTGGCAATTGGTAGGCTTGCCAATCTCTATATTGTCCTCATCATAGTAGTGAACAGCCATAGAGAAAATTTCATCATCATCAAAGCCGTTGCAACCGCTTTTCTGCACTTCATTAAGAATGTAGGTGATGCACTCCTCGATATTCTTGTTAGGTTTCATCAAGTTAGGGGCAAACAAGGGGTCTGTCATAGCACGCTGATTGAGATACTCGGCTATTGTCCGTGTGAAATGTTCTGTTCCTTTCATATTGCTTAGTATTTTGGGATTTCTACTATTTGATTGATGCGCCCATATAGGTAGGCTCTTAGGCTGGTGCGGTCGGGTGCGTAATACTCTGTCCATTGTCCGTACTGATTGACAAGATATTTCTTCAGTACATCAAAGAAGTCAAAGCGATAGCCTTGCAGGGGTACGGCTGTTCGGAAAAAGGTGTTTGAGTTTACCGCTTCACATAGCCAATTCTTTTCCTCACGGCTCATACACTCTCCACGATTGAGTTTCACACGCAGGAGATATATTTTGCTGTTACAAAGGCTCTCCAAAGGGGAAACGTCCCATTGTACAAACTTAATTGCCAACACTTGCTCACTTTTTTCAGCCGTAGGGTTAATGCGGTAATGAGAGGAGGAGCTATATCCTTTTCTGTTCATCGAAGATGTTGTATTTACTTTTTGCTTATCCATAGCGACATTTTTTTTATGCGTCCAAAGATCGGAGTATGCTGATTCCTTTTTGTAGCAAAATCAAGGTAGCGGGGCGGGCTTGCACAAGGTTTTGGCGGAAAATACTACCCGTAGGTGTGGAGATTTTCCAGACAAACCAAGCGGCACAGACCTTTTGAAAGCCACAAGCCCCGTACTACCTTTGCGGATAAAAAGGGAACAGCATCCGCTTCTCCTTGTTATCGCATATCGTGGAGCATCGGAAAAGAAGCAAAAGTGCAACGCTCGTAGTGGAATATAGAAAAGGTGGCTATCTCAAAATGCGAGATAACCACCTGATGAAATAAAACGAAGGTTTTACAGAGCTGTGCTTCTCAAAGCACGCAGAGCAGGATGGCACAGACAATCGCCAGCCAGAAGAGAATGCTCAGCAGCGTAAATGCCACTTTCAGAATTACCCTGACTATAAAGCGTAGTATCAGAAAACCTGCAATAACTGACACGACAGTTACGACCTGTGGCGTTACTATCTTCGAGATAAGCCAAATGGCACCGATAACGATGGAAAGCAGGAAGCCTAGTTCGATGAAGCGTGTCCAACCGAAGCGGCGGACTTGCTTGGGAGAAGTCGGCTGCTGCTTGTCATTATCGGTTTTGTTCGATGCGTCTGCCTTGATGAAGGCAGGTGTGTGAACGTCTTGATTCATGATGATTGTATTCATATAGGAGCTTTTTATAGTTTCAAGAGCAGTTACAAGATGCGCAGACTACACAAAGACAAGTGTTTGAAAAAACTCTTGGCGTGTGGAGTGGAGCGTTTATCTTGGCTCTTGACACTACAAAAGCTCCAGATGGTGCTACATCAAGTCATATTCTCACCGCCTATCGTTGGCAGACCATTGACCTCTATGAGCAGAACGATTGTCCCTGTCAGTTCGGTGTAGAGTTTCTCATACTCTGGAGTTGCGCCAAAGTCGTCTGTCAGTTCATACTTGTCGAAAACGCTTTGCACAGCCTTATTCTTCAGAAGCATTGGTGTTAGTCTTTCGGGGAGTGGAGAGGGCAGTTCTTTCTCGAACTCATTCTCTAAGACAGACACAAGTGTATCATACTTTGAAAAATGCAATCCTCGATGCAACACTTCGCTTGCCATACTCTCCGCTTCGGGATGCGAGAAGCCTTGTGCCACTGCATCGCAGTAGGTGGAAAGTGCTTCATCGGCTCTTGCCGTTATGAATGGTTTGTCACCCAGCAGTTCTGGAAAATGCTCACTCAAATAGTTCTCCAACTTCAGACGGAAGTAAGATAGTTCTTTCTTTGTTGTTGTCATAATCTTCTTGGTTTAGGGTTGTACATTATTTTGAGTTGATGCCCATAGCAACATTGAACTTGTCTAACTTGCCAGCCAACTGTTCCATATCGTGTTCTATCTTCTTATTGGTTATTCGGGCATAAATTTGTGTAGTTTTAATGTTAGTATGCCCCAACATCTTCGATACACTTTCCATAGGAACACCCTTGCTGAGCGACATGGTTGCAAACGTATGTCGGGCAAGATGGAAGGTCAGATTCTTCTTGATGCCACAAATGTCGGCAATTTCTTTCAAATATGCGTTGGTTTTCTGATTCGTTAGGATGGGAAATAGTTTGCCGTCCCGATAGGTCTTATGACTGTACTTGGCAATGATACTCTTGGGAATATCAAGCAATAAAACATTTGTCTCCACACTTGTTTTCTGCCTCTTGGTCATAATCCACTGCTTATCATCAAGTGTTACGATATTGTCCGGTGTGAGATTGGAAACATCAATATATGCCAGACCTGTGAAACATGAAAAGATGAAAACGTCCCTTACTAGTTCTAAGCGGTGGATATCCAGTTCTTTGTTGGCAATCTTCATGATTTCCTCGTCCGTAAGGAAGCCACGGTTTACCGGCTCCAAGTGGAAACGATGATTGAGGAATGGGTCGTGAAGAAGATAGCCACGCTTTTGCGCATAGATGGTCACGGTTTTCAGTGCCTTCAATTTCTTGACTGATGTGTTATAGGCACACCCAGCCGCCGTACTCAGGTACAGTTCAAAGTCCTGTACTACGGATGGCGTGAACTCTGCCAGTCCAATATCTTTCTTCCCATACTTATAGATAAGGAATTCTGCGAAATGCCTTCTTAAAACGCTGTACTTTTGCAGGCTGTCCTTGCTGATGGTATGTCCGACACGCTGTCTGACATCTTCGTTGAACTTGTCGAATATAGGGAGAAAGGTCGTGTACTCCCTGTCTTTCCCGACAAAGAATGAGCGGATTTTATCCAATGACAAGGATTCATCATCCTCGAATTTGTGGTAAATGTTATTCAGCATTGTGGAAATGGAGTCCAATGCGGCATTAGCGGATAAGGCTTCTGCCGTCCGACCTTTGAGCCTGCTGGTCGTGTTATTCCACAGCGACTTGTCCACGAATATTTTCGTAGATCCGAAATTAGCCATCTCTCCGTTAAGGAATACTCGGAGCATTACAGGCGACTTTCCTTCTTTGTTCTCATAGTTTGAGCGTAGGTAGAAGGACACCTTGAAATTTGTTCTCATAATGCATCATTCTTTTGTGTAGCACTCGGCTGCAAAGTTAATACTTAATACCTTGAAAAAGAAAGAGTTGATGCCGTCAATATGGTATTCAGAATACCGTCACTGCTACATTTTTTGCTACTGCAATTTTTGTGTAGCAGTAAGTGTAGCAGAAATTGACCGAAAGATGACTGTCAAAATATAGGGTTATGCCGTCAGGCTATGGAGGTATATACAAAGAAAAATCGTTGTAAAACCTTGATTTTACAACGATTAGCTAATTTTTGAAGGCTAAATTGACAACCCTTGTGAAGTCCTTTTGAAGCCTATTAGCGGAGAGAGAGGAAAATGACCATTTCGCTGCAACTCCTTGTATCATAGTCTTTTATTTTTTTATCCTTTTTAATTGTAGCCATATTGTAGCCACAACAGAGTATTTTGAGAGTACTCGCAGATACTGCTACCCGAAATGCGCACTTGCATTTCTTGGGTTCAAAAGTACAAAAAAGTAGAACATCCTCCAAATTATTGTGGGAAAATGTTTTAGAAATCTTTTGGCTACAATTTTCAGTGCATGGTGCAAGTCTATATATATAGATAGACCTTGCACCATGCACTGACAGTCCCAAAGATGTGATTGATTGATATGGCAGGCTAAAGATTTTCGCCTACGTATTGGGCAACAAATAACGCATAATGTTAAAAATGCAAAATGGCAATATAATGCCAATATTGGCAATTTAATATTCTTTCTAAAGCCCTATTTGTTAAGAACTTTGCAGCATTATTTCTAACAAAAAGACGGATACATATGAAGACAAAGAAACAAAACTCTGGAAGTAACGCAAAATTCTACGTTGTACTTCCGACGCTTGAAATCATGCTCTCCGCCAGCAAAAACTGCAAGCTAAGGGCAGGCTATGCCAATATGGAATATTCCAACTTTATGAAACACTGCAAGATGCAGACCGACCTTCGTATCAACACTTATGCAAGATGTGCCGCAGCCTTCGATATGGATGTGCTGCTGATACATCTCCCAAAGGGAATGATTGATTCCATGATTGCAACCACACCCCATAAAAGCCTTCGCTTCTCCACAATGGAGCAGGAAGATCTCATCGTCATTCTCAATCGGCTGTGCAAGCTGGACAGTAGAAGATTTAAGCAGCATCTTATGCAGTTATTGCACCAATTGGGGAAGGACTCTGAATTTCCAGACGGATGATAATCCACGGAGAGCAACAATTCAATCCTAAACTGAAAAGAGAAGTAGCATATGACAGAAGAAGATAATTTACAAAAGACGGTAATTGCAGAGTTACGCTCACTAAGGAACGACATGGAGCGAATAGCCAGCTTTATCGTGGAAATGAGACGCGATTATTCCGTTTTGGAGGATAAGATGGAACTCAGTTCCTCCGACGTCATCAGACTCTTGGGCATTTCGCGGGCATCCCTTGCCCGATGGAGGGACACCAACGCAATCCCGTTCAGGTATATATCATGCAACCACGTTGCTTATCCGTTCAAGGGACTTTACGTCGCCGTCAAGAGCGGACGTGCCTCCTTCAAGGGTTTCAGACGGGTGGAAGCCCTGCAACGACTCAACGCCTACAAGGATGGTGTCCTTAAAGGATATATGGGAAATGGTCAAACTTTATTTGAGGAACTATGAACATCAAAGAAGAAATACTAAGCCGAACCAACAAAGGACTGGATGTGTTCTGCTTCTATATGCCCATCGACTTTGTGCCAAAGCGCAATTTTCGAAATCCTTTGTATGACGACAAGCGTGCATCGTGCAATATCTATCTCGACAACAAGTCCGGCTGCTACCGAATGAAGGACTTTGGCAACGATGCCTACTCCGGCGACTGCTTTTGGTTTGCAGCCACAATGCTCGGACTGGACGTGAGGAAAGACTTTGTTAAGGTGCTTGAAACCATAAATCGGGACTTGCAGCTGAATATTTGCATTGAAAGGAAAGAACATAGTAATCCCCACACAATGATGATGAAGCCTTGTAAACCAACCTTAGTACAACCACCTAACCAGCTCAAGAAGATGGAAGGTAAAAAGTGGTACAAGCTAATTGAGCAATCTTTCAATGTCAAAGAACTAGACTATTGGGAGCAATATGGTATTGATACTAAGACTCTGCAACGTTTTTATGTAAAGTCGCTTGCTCGCTATGAATCTGTCTCCAATCAGGGTAAGCCGTTTACACTTGGTTCAACACATGAAGATCCGATGTTTGCATACAGTATGGGGAAGTTTGTAAAAGTCTATCGCCCTAAGAGTAAGCTGCGCTTTCTTTATGGGGGTGAGAAAGTGAACGACTATGTTTTTGGCTTCCAGCAGCTGCCCAGCAAAGGGGATGTTGTTTTCATCACAGGTGGGGAGAAAGACGTGCTTTCACTTTCGGCTCATGGTTTCAATGCCATCTGTTTCAACAGTGAGACGGCACAGATTCCAGAGAATATCATCGAAGGGTTACAGCTCCGCTTTCGCCACATTATTATATTGTACGACTCTGATGAGACAGGCATAAGAGAAGCTAAACGGCAGACAGATGCACTTGCTCAATACAAGGTATTGAGTCTAACCTTACCATTGCAAGGGGGTAAGTCGGAGAAGGATATATCGGACTTCTTTGCCTTGGGCAATGAAGCAAAGGACTTGAAAGTGCTTCTTAATGATATGTTCACCAATATGTATGCACAGACGATGATGATGCTGCGCTCTTGTGAAATTGACTATGATAACCCTCCTGATGCCTCGAAGTCTGTGGTGGCTGTCAATGGAGTTCCGCTCGGTACGCAGGACAATCTGTTTTGTATCACAGGTGGAGAAGGAACAGGCAAAAGCAACTACATTGCCGCCATCCTTGCCGGCACTCTTGGGAGAGAACGATTAAAGGCAGAGCAAACCTTGGGATTGGAGGTAACCGCCAACCTCAAAGGTTTGGCAGTTCTTCACTATGATACGGAACAGTCCGAGGCACAACTCTATAAGAACTTGGAGAAGACACTTCGCAGGGCTGGTGTCAAGTCCGTGCCAGAGTTTTATCATTCCCTCTATCTGGCATCGCTATCACGCAAGGACAGACTGAAGATTATTCGTGAAAGTATGGACTTGTTCCATCACAAGCACGGGGGAATACACCTTGTGGTCATTGACGGTATAGCAGACCTGATACGCTCCGCCAACGACGAAACGGAGAGTATAGCCATTGTGGATGAACTCTACCGCTTAGCAGGCATTTACAATACTTGTATCATTTGTGTACTCCATTTTGTACCTAATGGCATTAAACTAAGGGGACATATAGGCTCGGAGCTGCAACGTAAGGCTGCGGGCATTCTCTCCATCGAGAAAGATGACAATCCCGAATACTCGGTCGTCAAGGCTTTGAAAGTGCGTGATGGAAGCCCGCTAGATGTGCCGATAATGCTCTTTGGATGGGACAAGGAAGCCGATATGCACGTTTATCGTGGAGAAAAGTCGAAAGAGGATAAGGAAAAACGCAAGACCGATGAACTGTTGGCTGTCGTAAAGTCTGCATTCCGTGCCAAACTAAAGCTATCATATCAAGAGTTGTGCGATGTGTTGATGCGTGAAATGGAAATCAAGGATCGAACGGCAAAGAAGTACATTGCCTATATGAAGGAGCAGCGTATCTTGTCGCAAGACACAAGTGGTAACTATCAAAAAGGAGAATTATGCCATACATAGAACATACTTCAGAAAAGGATTGGTGCAAGCGATTGTTTGACAGATTGAAAACTGTCGAGAATAAACTCGATCAACTGCTTGTACTGAAAGAACAGTCTGTTGATACAACTACCCATCCGCCTCTTAAACCAGAGTATCTTGACATCATCGACGTATCGAAAATTCTCAAAGTGGAGCAAAAAACCATCTACAACTGGGTTTGGGCCCATAAGATACCATACCTAAAAGCTAACGGAAGACTTCTTTTTCTTCGTGAAGAGATAGACGAAATGCTACGCAAGCGTGATGAATGGTAATCATCTTTCACGATATGAATATATATTTTGTTATGTAAATGCTTGCGTTTACATAACAAAATGTGTATCTTTGCACAAAGATTGAATTGTATGACAAGCAAGGGTATTAAGAAGAAAATATCAGAATTCGAAATGGGAAAAGTCTTTAAGTTAGAAGACTTAGGGCTTTTGCACACCGAGCATCAAGCAGCAGTAATGACTTTACGAAGACTTGTGGAAAAAGGAGAAATAGAGCGGCTCAGTCCGGGTCTCTACTATAAACCTAAAATAACACCTTTCGGAGAAGTCGGACCTACTATGGAAGAAAGATTTCGGGATTTATTATACAAAGATAACCGCCCTGTAGGTTATCTGACAGGATTCTACGCTTTCAACTTATTGGGACTTACCACACAGCAATCTACCACCCTCGAAATTGGGACAAACTTCCCTCGTCGAAATAGAAAACGAGGTATGTATGCAGTTCGGTTTGTAATACAAAAGAATGAGATAAACAAGGAGGTTATTGATATGCTACGCCTGTTGGATTGCCTTAAATGGATAAAAAAGATACCCGATACGACTGTTGACCAATCCTATTCTCGTTTGAAGAATTTAATAAATGCCTATTCTAAAAAAGAACAGGAGCGGATAGTGGAACTTTCGATGAAATACTCTCCTTTAACTCGTGCACTACTTGGCTCGATGCTTTCTGACAAATCACTGACAGATAAATTATATCAATCGCTTAGTCCGCTAACGCAATTTAGGATTGGACTTTCACCATCACTCGCAAAAAAACAATGGAACATACAATAGCCAAACAACTGCATTTGGAAAAAGAAAATTTCAGAGACCTGCTTCATGCCGCTTCTGAGGAGCTCACCATCCCTATCCAACTGGTAGAGAAGGATTACTACATATCGTCCATACTTCGTGCTCTTTCTGAAAGTAGTTATACCGAACAGATAGTATTCAAAGGTGGTACGTCCTTGTCTAAGGCTTATCAACTGATAAACAGATTTTCCGAAGATGTAGATTTTGCCGTCATAAGCGAACACATGAGTGGTAATCAAGTAAAAATGCTACTTTCGCACCTCATGAAAGAAGTTACAGCTAATTTGAAAGAGGATTTAGATTTCAGCGATATTTCCAAAGGATCAAAATATAGAAAACAAGCTTTTCTCTATAATACTCAAGTAGGATTGGATGAATTATCCAACCCTGTACCAGCAAGAATTATAGTGGAAATCAGTGCATTTGCCAATCCATTTCCCCATGAAATACGAATAATTGAGCCATTTGTAACTACATTTCTAAGAAAGAAGGGAATGAGTTCCTTTATAGAACTGTATAATCTTACACCCTTTGAGTTAAATGTGTTGTCACTCAGACAAACTTTATGTGAGAAAGTCGTATCGCTTATTCGTTTTTCAATGAGCGACACTCCATTGGCATCATTGACATCCAAAGTACGTCACTTCTATGATTTGGATGCACTCCTAAGCATAGAACAATTACAAAACTATATTTCCAGCGATGCGTTTGTGCCAGATTTGACAACACTGATAAAACACGATCAGCAAGCCTTTGATGAGCCAAGAGGCTGGAAACTTTTGGATAACCTAAATCAATCTCCCTTGATAAAAGACTTTGAAAATATATGGAGTTCTCTGACACCGAAATATATTGAGAATTTATCTAAAATCGCATACCGTAAGATACCATCACCAGACAATATAAAATCCTCTTTCACCAAGATTCTCCACTCGATAGAAAATATTGATTTAGGACGGCAAGAGAATTAAACATTTAGGAAAGAACGAATATTCATCATTAGTGTCCCGTTAAAATCGGGACCAGTTAAATATTAATCAAATAACCCCGG
>OGPS01002822.1_pt1 | contig 10317 bp, 6 predicted proteins | sample 1552931 | NCBI WGS metagenome assembly OGPS01 (sample SAMEA2580252, study PRJEB22360) | human gut metagenome | biome: human gut; feature: human-associated habitat; material: faeces | place: Denmark | collected 2008/2010 | reverse complement strand
TGTTCTTCGCCGGCATCTACGGGTTCTTTACCCGCCGCAATACGTTGGCGATACTGATTTCAATTGAGTTGATACTGAATGCTACGGACATCAACTTCGCGGTATTCAACCGTTTCCTGTTTCCCGGCGGACTGGAAGGTTACTTCTTCTCACTGTTCTCCATTGCCATTTCGGCAGCCGAAACAGCAGTAGCTATTGCTATCATGATTAATATCTATCGTAACATACGCTCTATCCAGGTGAACAAACTGGATGAACTCAAATGGTAATAAATATGGAATATACGATTCTAATCCTTCTTCTTCCCTTACTCTCTTTCCTTGTCTTGGGATTGGGCGGTAAATGGATGTCACACCGTACCGCCGGAAGTATCGGTACGGGCGTGTTGGGTGTGGTGACGGTGCTCTCCTACCTCACCGCAATACAGTATTTCACTGCTCCCCGGCTGGCAGACGGCACATACGCCACACTGATGCCTTATAACTGTACATGGCTGCCGTTCACGCCTTCACTCAGCATTGACCTGGGAATCTTGCTCGACCCCATTTCGGTGATGATGCTGATTGTCATAAGTACCGTTTCATTCATGGTACACCTCTACTCCTTCGGCTACATGAAAGGTGAGCGCGGTTTTCAACGTTATTATGCCTTTCTTTCGCTTTTCACCATGTCCATGCTCGGACTCGTGGTGGCTACGAACATCTTCCAGATGTATCTGTTTTGGGAACTGGTGGGCGTGTCTTCCTACCTGCTGATTGGTTTCTACTATACCAAACCGGCAGCCATAGCCGCCAGCAAAAAGGCATTCATCGTTACCCGTTTTGCCGATTTGGGCTTCCTGATCGGTATTCTGGTCTACGGCTACTATGCCGGAACCTATACTTTCCAGCCCGATGAAATGGCACTGCTGAAAGGCGGCGCTACCATGATTCCGCTGGCACTGGGACTGATGTTCATCGGCGGAGCCGGAAAGAGCGCCATGTTCCCGTTGCACATCTGGCTGCCCGATGCAATGGAAGGTCCTACTCCTGTCAGCGCACTGATCCACGCCGCCACAATGGTGGTTGCAGGCGTGTATCTGGTGGCACGTATGTTCCCGCTCTTCATAGACTATACGCCTCAGGTGCTGCACCTCGTTGCTTATGTGGGCGCATTCACCGCATTCTATGCCGCCAGTGTAGCTTGCGTGCAAAGCGACATCAAGCGTGTGCTTGCCTTCTCCACTATCTCACAGATAGGCTTTATGATGGTGGCACTCGGCGTATGCACCTCCCTGAATCCCCACGAAGGCGGACTGGGTTATATGGCAGGCATGTTCCATTTGTTTACGCATGCCATGTTCAAGGCCCTGCTGTTCCTTGGCGCAGGCAGCATCATCCATGCGGTGCACAGCAACGAGATGTCTGCTATGGGCGGATTGCGCAAGTACATGCCGGTTACGCATATCACTTTCCTGATAGCCTGTCTGGCCATCGCCGGTATTCCACCGTTCTCCGGGTTCTTCTCCAAGGACGAGATACTGACAGCCTGTTTCCGGTTCAGCCCCGTCATGGGCTGGATAATGACAGTGATTGCCGCAATGACTGCATTCTATATGTTCCGCCTCTACTACGGCATCTTCTGGAGTGACAAACGGTCAGCAGCCAATGATGAGCACTCATCACACAACGCTCACCACACTCCTCACGAAAGCCCGTTGACAATGACCGTCCCGTTAATGTTCCTTGCCCTGGTTACGATAGTTGCCGGCTTCATTCCTTTCGGACACTTCGTCAGCTCAAACGGTGAAGCCTATACCATTCATCTGGACTGGGGTGTGGCAGGCACAAGCATTGCCATTGCCGTCATCTCCATAGCTTTGGCCACTTATATGTACAAAAGCGGGAAACAGCAGGTTGCCAATGCGCTTGCCCGCCACTTCAACGGTTTATGGACAGCTGCCTACCACCGCTTCTACCTCGATGAAGTCTACCAGTTCATCACCCACCGCATCATCTTCGGTTGTATCAGCCGCCCGATAGCCTGGTGGGACCGTCATGTGGTGGATGGCTTCTTCGATTTCCTTGCCTGGGGCGCTAACGCCACCAGCGACGAGATACGAGGCTTGCAAAGCGGACGCATCCAGCAATACACATTCGTATTCCTGCTGGGCACACTTGCACTGATACTGCTGCTGTTGCTGTAAACGAGAAACATAAGTTGATATCGGTTTATCAACCAATAGAACAATAACAATTAATACAATAATTATAAAGATGAATTTCTTATCCATATTCGTACTCATCCCCTTGCTGATGCTGCTGGGACTTTGGCTCAGCCGCAGCATAGCACAGATACGTGCGGTGATGGTGACCGGTGCTTCGGCATTGCTCATTGCCGCTGTCGGACTGACTGTCGCCTATCTGCAAGCCCGTCATGGCGGCGCTACGGATGAAATGCTGTTCCGCGCTGACGCGGCATGGTATCCGGCACTGAACATTCACTATTCCGTAGGCGTAGACGGCATCTCGGTGGCCATGCTGCTGCTCTCGGCAATCATCGTTTTCACCGGAACATTCGCTTCCTGGCGTCTGCAACCGCTGACCAAAGAATATTTCCTGTGGTTCACCCTGTTGTCAATGGGTGTATTCGGCTTCTTCATCTCCACCGACCTGTTCACCATGTTCATGTTCTATGAGGTGGCCCTCATACCGATGTATCTGCTGATCGGCGTATGGGGTTCGGGGCGCAAGGAATATGCCGCCATGAAGCTGACATTGATGCTGATGGGCGGTTCCGCTTTCCTGCTCATCGGTATTCTGGGCATCTACTTCGGCAGCGGCGGCACCACCATGAACCTGCTGGAGATAGCCCAACTGCACAATATCCCTATTGAGCAGCAACGCATCTGGTTTCCGCTTACCTTCCTCGGTTTCGGCGTACTGGGAGCCCTGTTCCCGTTCCACACATGGAGCCCCGACGGTCACGCATCCGCACCGACTGCCGTTTCCATGCTGCATGCAGGCGTACTGATGAAGCTGGGAGGTTACGGATGCTTCCGCATCGCCATGTATCTGATGCCTGAGGCCGCACAGGAACTCGGATGGATATTCCTCGTGCTGACGGGCATCTCCGTAGTGTATGGTGCATTCTCCGCCTGCGTACAGACCGACTTGAAATACATCAATGCCTACTCTTCCGTATCGCACTGCGGCCTGGTACTTTTCGCCATTCTGATGATGAACCGTACCGCCTGCACCGGCGCCGTACTGCAGATGCTTTCGCATGGATTGATGACCGCCTTATTCTTTGCACTCATCGGTATGATTTACGGACGTACACACACACGTGACGTACGCGAGCTTAACGGGCTGATGAAGATAATGCCTTTCCTTGCAGTATCCTACGTCATTGCCGGTCTTGCCAACCTCGGTTTACCGGGCCTCAGCGGTTTCATTGCCGAAATGACTATCTTCAACGGTGCGTTCCAACATCCCGATACATTCCACCGCGTATGGACCGTCATAGCCTGTACGAGCATCGTGATCACCGCAGTCTACATCCTGCGTCTTGTGGGCAAGATCCTCTACGGCACTTGCACCGACAAGCACCATCTGACACTGAGCGATGCCACTTGGGACGAGCGTACCGCTGTAATCATCCTCATCGCCTGCGTAGCCGGACTCGGTCTTGCCCCGCTGTGGATGAGCAACATGATTGGAGACAGCGTGCTGCCGATAGTCAACAATTTAGTGATGAAGTAATGAAGTGCCGAATCATGAATCACCAGTTACCAATCGCTAATTATTAATCATTAATCAATTCATCACTAAATAACATGGATTACTCCCAATTTCTTTTAATGAAAGAAGAGCTGTCGCTGATAGCGGTCATCGTTATCCTGTTCATAGCCGACCTCTTCATGAGTCCGGATGCGCACAAGAATGACGGCAAGCCGATGTTGAACACTATGCTGCCCGTTGCTCTGCTCATTATCCATACGCTTATAACCATTGTCCCCGGTCCGGCGGCTGACGCCTTCGGCGGAATGTACCACAACCAGCCCATACAGAGCATCGTCAAGTCCATCCTCAGTGTAGGTACGCTCATCGTATTCCTTATGGCACACGAGTGGATGCGTCTTCCCGATACGGCAATCAAGCAAGGCGAGTTCTACATACTGACCCTCTCCACACTGCTGGGCATGTACTTTATGATTTCCGCAGGACACTTCCTGATGTTCTTCATCGGACTGGAAACGGCAAGCATCCCGATGGCTGCTTTGGTCGCCTTCGACAAATACCGCCACCATTCTGCCGAGGCAGGCGCCAAATACATCCTTACCGCCCTGTTCTCCAGTGGTTTGCTGCTTTATGGCATTTCACTGATATACGGTTCGGTAGGCACGCTCTACTTTGCCGACATCCCGGCACATCTGGACGGGAACCCGTTGCAGATTATGGCATTCGTATTCTTCTTCTCCGGCATGGGTTTCAAGATTTCGCTGGTACCTTTCCACCTGTGGACGGCAGACGTTTACGAGGGTGCTCCAAGTACGGTAACCGCTTACCTGAGCGTCATCTCCAAAGGATCGGCGGCATTCGTGCTGATGACAATCCTTTACAAGGTGTTCGCGCCCATGGTGGTGCAATGGCAGGAAGTGCTTTACTGGGTGATCATCGCCTCCATTACGCTCGCCAACCTCTTTGCGCTCCGTCAGGAAAACCTGAAGCGACTGATGGCGTTCTCCAGTATCTCACAGGCAGGATACATCATGCTGGGTGTGATCAGCGGGACATCGCTGGGCATGACCTCGCTGGTATACTACGTACTGATTTACCTGTTTGCCAACCTTGCAGTCTTTACGGTTATCACGATTGTGGCATTGCGTTCCCATAAATTCACGCTGGAAGATTACAACGGGCTGTACACCACCAACCCCAAACTGGCGTTCCTGATGACGCTGGCATTGTTCTCTCTGGCAGGTATCCCCCCGTTTGCAGGTTTCTTCTCGAAGTTCTTCATCTTTGCGGCAGCGTTCGAAAGCGGTTTCCACTTGCTGGTATTCATTGCGTTGATCAACACGATCCTGTCACTTTACTACTATCTGAAGATTGTGAAGGCAATGTACATCAACAAAAGCGATGAGCCTATCGCCACTTTCCGCAGCGACAATTACACACGCGCCAGCCTTGCCATCTGTACGCTGGGCATCGTGGCGCTGAGCATTGCCAGTGTGGTATACCAGTCCATCGACAAATTCTCATTCGGAATGTAACGGTTGCTTTCCCGCAAAATAACTTTTATAACATCCCCTTTCACCGTCCGCGCCCTCCTGTCCATAGGAGGAAGACGGGTGAAAGGGGATATTTATTTTCATATTGCTGCACTGCCGCATGCAGCATTGCATCACTTCATTATCTGATTTCTGTATTGCGTGGGAGTCAGCTTGGTGAGTTGTTTAAAGGTGCGGTTGAAGTGCGAGATAGAGTCGAAGCCACATTCTACGGCTATTTGCGAAACCTCCATATCACCGATAGTCAGCAGTTTGCACGCGTAGCCTATGCGCATGTCCGTCACATATTGCAGAAAAGTCCTCTCCGTCACTTCCTTAAAGAACCGGCAAAAAGCGCTGCTGTTCATATTCGCCATTTCGGCAATCTCGTCGAGTTTGAGTGATCGGGTATAATTGCTGTTGATAAAGGAAATGATTTTATCAATCCGTTTGTTTCCCACTGCCGGAAACTTCTCATAGTAGAAAGGGCTTGCCAGCATCTTCCTCTGAACGGAGACAGACAGTTCCTGCAACAAATCCAGCAATCCCGCTATCTGTCCAAATCCTTTCAGTCCGGGAAAGCCGGACATCATGCCGCACACCGGACCGCTACCGGCGGTATGGAGAAGCACCCCCCGCTTAGACTCCTCCAGCAGCAGCCTTATCTGGTGAAACTGCGGATAATGGTCGAAAGAATATTGCATAAAATTCTCCTCGAACTGAACGATAGTCCCCTGAACACGCAGCATGGGATTGCCGCACCGATATTCATCGTCACTCCGCATATAATGAGGCAGGTTGGGGCCGAACAATATCACATCCCCGTCGGCAAACTGCTCTATGCAGTCGCCTACAAAGCAGCAGCCGCGGCCTTTCTTCACATAGATAATCTCGTACTGGCTGTGGAAGTGCCAGGGATAGGTGAAGCGGTCGTAGTCGTAGTAACGCGCTTTTATCGGATTGGATTCCGATATCTGGAGTTGTTCGTTTATTATTTGTCTCATAACGCTGCTTGATGTTGGTTGCGGCATCCATCGCCCTGCCGGCAGAACAAAGATACGAATAATAATCAGTTATCCAAACCGGAGCTTCCCATATAGCTAAGTATCAGCGTCCTTGATGTCCCACTATCATTTTCAATAATGGGACTTATACTCCCGCCACTTCCATTTACGAGGGAACGATGTTCTCTATACGACTGAACCTGGCTCTCATTACGATTGAAACACACTCCCATTACGACTGAAACAGGCTCCCATTACGTGTGCAAATATCTGCTCGCCTCCCCGTAGAAGCAACCGTAACATTTTTCTTCCGATACATGCAAATATCTGCAAACATCCTGCAAATATCCATTCATGAGCGAAGTGTTTTAGTGCCTATATTTGCAATAAATAATCATTTTAAATCATTAATACAAAAAGAAGTATGGAAAAGACTTGGAGATGGTTTGGCAAGAAAGACAAAATAACGCTTGACATGCTGCGGCAAATCGGTGTGGAAGGTATCGTTACCGCCTTGCACGATGTGCCCAACGGCGAAATATGGACAGAAGAGGCAATCAATGATTTGAAGCAATACATTGAGTCCTACGGCCTGCGCTGGTCGGTTGTAGAGAGCTTGCCCGTATGCGAAGCCATTAAATATGCCGGACCGGAACGCGACAAGTTGATAGAAAACTATAAAGTCAGTCTCGCCAATCTGGGTAAATGCGGCGTCAAGACCGTATGCTACAACTTCATGCCCGTTATCGACTGGATACGTACAGACTTGCAGCATCCATGGGCGGACGGCACCTCATCGCTCTACTTCGACCGGGTGCGTTTTGCCTATTTCGACCTCCGCATCCTCCAACGTGAAGGAGCGGAAAAAGACTATTCCCCGGAAGAGCTCGCCAAAGTGGAGGAACTGGACAAAACCATTACCGAAGCCGAGAAGGAAAGCCTCATCGACACGATCATCGTAAAGACACAGGGATTCGTCAACGGCAACATCAAAGAGGGCGACAAGAACCCGGTGAACATCTTCAAGAACCTGCTGGCCCTGTACAAAGGCATAGACCGCGACGCACTCCGCGAAAACATGCGGTATTTCCTTGCCGCAATCATGCCGGTGTGCGAGGAATACGGAGTGAACATGTGCGTACATCCCGATGATCCTCCTTTCCAGGTATTAGGGCTGCCGCGCATCGTCACCAACGAAGAGGACATCGCCTGGTTCCTGAATGCGGTGGACAATCCACACAACGGACTGACTTTCTGTGCCGGCTCGCTCAGTGCAGGGGAGCACAACGACACTCGTGAACTTGCCCGGAAGTTTGCATCGCGCACCCACTTCGTGCATCTGCGCAGCACCGCAGCCATGCCGGGCGGAAACTTCATAGAAAGCTCACACCTGTCAGGACGCGGACATCTCATCGACCTCATCCGCATCTTCGAGAAAGAAAACCCGGCCCTGCCGATGCGCGTAGACCATGGACGGATGATGCTGGGCGACGAGAACAAGGGATATAACCCAGGCTACTCATTCCATGGCCGCATGCTGGCACTGGCACAGGTGGAAGGAATGATGGCAGTGGTACAGGATGAAATGAAAGGATAAAACTCTAAATAAAAAAAAGAAAAAAGATTATGAACGAACAATTCAGTATTGCAGGTAAAGTGGCAGTCATCACCGGTGCAGGTGGTGTTTTGGGTGGCAGCATTGCCAAATGTTTTATGCAACAAGGCGCCAAAGTTGTGGCAGTGGACATCCGTCAGGAACAGCTGGACAAGCGTGTAGAAGAGTTGAAGACATACGGCGAGGACGTAATCGGCATTGTGGGTAACGTGCTGGACATCGCCAGCCTTGAGAAACTTGCCGACGACATTGTGGCAAAGTGGGGACGCATCGACATCCTGCTCAACATTGCCGGTGGAAACATGCCGGGCGCAACATTGGCTCCCGACCAGCACTTCTATGACATGGACATCTCCTGCTGGGAGAAAGTTACCAACCTGAACATGAACGGAACCGTTTATCCGTCTTTGGTATTCAGCAAGGTCATGGCCAAACAGGGTAAAGGATGCATTGTCAACGTATCTTCCATGGCTGCTTACAGCGCCATTACGCGAGTTCCGGGTTACTCGGCTGCCAAAACAGCCGTTGCCAACTTCACCCAATGGCTGGCAAGCGAACTGGCTTTGAAATATGGAGACGGCATCCGCGTCAACGCCATTGCTCCCGGTTTCTTCATCGGCGACCAGAACCGCGCCGTACTCATCAACCCCGACGGCTCACTGACCGACCGCAGCAAGAAAGTATTGGCAAAGACTCCGATGAAACGTTTCGGCGACATCAACGAGCTGAACGGCGCCGTACAGTTCCTGTGCAGCGATGCCGCCAGCTTCGTCACAGGCGCACTGCTCCCCATTGACGGCGGCTTCAGCGCATTCAGCGGCGTGTAAGCAGAAAGTTTAAATAAGGTTGTGAAGCATAACAGCATAAGGCAAAGCCTATGTTGTTATGCTTCATTTTTTTCATGGCTAAATGTCTTTTTAGGATTCGTGTAACAGAACCTTAACACTTTTGAAAGCGTAATGTATACGCCGCGTATCAGCCGCGTAACATTCTCTCCTCATCTTTGCAGCGAATTAAGAAACGCATTAAAAAGACAAGCATGAAATCAGATTCAGGAAAAGTTCTCTTCTTTATTTTATTTCTCACACTCTCTGCCATGACGGTCGTGGCAGGCACCATTAAAGGCACCGTCACCGACAAGCAGACCCGGGAACCTCTGACCGGAGCCACCATACAGATAGCAGGAACAACACAAGGCACCGTTGCCGATGTGGACGGTAACTACTCCTTGGATGTAAACAACGGAACTTATACATTGGCCATTAAATATGTAGGCTACAAGGACATCATCATAAACAACGTAAAAGCCGGCAAATCCGACCTCATACTGAACTTTGAGCTGGAGAGCGACGCACAGGCTTTGGGTGAAGTGTCGGTAGTGGCCAGAAAGAACCTTGAGGGCGAACGCGCCTTGCAGATGGAACGCCGAAAAGCAACCCTCGCCATCGAGAACCTCGGTTCGAAGGAGATGAGCCTCAAAGGCATCGGCAATGTGGAAGAAGGAGTAAAGAAGATTACGGGCATCTCCGTTGCCGATGCAGGCCAACTCATTGTGCGCGGACTGGGCGACCGTTACAGCACCACAACCCTGAACGGACTCCCCATAGCCTCGCCCAACCCCGACAACAAACTGATTCCGCTGGACCTTTTCCCGTCGAGTACCGTACAGAACATCACAGTGAGCAAGGTATATAACGCGGAAGCCTTCGCCGACTATTCGGGTGCACACATCGACATCAATACCAAAGAGAATATCACCGAAGACTTCTTCAACATCGGTTTCAATACCGGCGGCAAATTCAACACACTGGGCAAAGACAACTACCGGATGAACCGCAACGGCTCCCTGTTCAGAACCTCCGGTGTGGACCAGGCCGCACTCAACATGCCCCTGTCTGAATTCGACAACTACGTAAAGACAAGGAATATATTCGACACCTCATTTGCCGTAAAGAAGAAATCCTCCCTGCCGGACTTCAGCGGCAACCTCGGTTTCGGCAAAAACATCGGCATCGGCAGCCAGACACTCAGCATACTGGCATCCGCAAGCGCCGGCAACAGCTTCCAGAACATGGACAACGCTTTCTACAAAACCCTGGAAGCCACAGGCAGCGTGCAGGACAACTTTGCCTACGACAGCTATGCCCAGGAACTGAAACTGGCCGCATTGGGGCACATAGGCTACACCCTGCGCCGCCACGACCGCATAGGCTATACCTTTTTCTATGCACGCAACGCCACCGACACCTACCAACGTCGTGAGGGTATAGACGCCGAAGACCACGAACTGACAGGAAGCAACAACATCACCCACATCTACTCCTTGCAGAACCACCAGTTGGACGGGGTTCACAGCTTCGGCGGACGCGGGCAGTGGGAACTCACCTGGGGCGGCTCATACAGCAAGACGGGTAGTGAAGAACCCGACCGACGCCAAGTGATGT
>OGPS01002820.1_pt1 | contig 10323 bp, 6 predicted proteins | sample 1552931 | NCBI WGS metagenome assembly OGPS01 (sample SAMEA2580252, study PRJEB22360) | human gut metagenome | biome: human gut; feature: human-associated habitat; material: faeces | place: Denmark | collected 2008/2010 | reverse complement strand
AAAGTTATCAACGTGGCAAAGGTGTGGCGACCAACGTGTGCCGAAAGGGGAATAGTGATACCTGCTCGAAGTCGTAGAGCTTTGAGTTGGGCAAGGTAAACCGAATAGGGAATAGGAGCAAAGAGCGTAGTTCGTTCTTCCGATTGATGTCGCTCTATCAGACGGACTGCTTCAGATAGGAGCTTTACACGACAAAGCGTATTGGTCTTCTGTCTGCGGAACTTAAGCCATAATGCCCCTTTATCATCAGTAAAGAGATGCTCCCGACTAAGGGTGACCATATCGCAGTAGGCAACACCCGTATAGCAAGCGAAGAGAAAGAGGTCTCGAGCAGTCTCCAAATCCACCTCATACGGCTCAAAGGTCAAGCTCTGCAACTTATCCAACGATGCCCTATCCAATGCACGAGGTCGCTTATTCTCTCCTCGTTCGATCGTTACGTGAGCAAACAGTTGTCGCGTTATCAACCTTTCACGATATGCCAAACGGCAGACCTTCTTCACCGCTAATGCCATCTTACGATAATGACCTTGCGAATGCCCCAGCTTTCCGACAGAGTAGTGTCGCAAGCATTCCAAGAAATCTTCCTCCATCTGTCCAAAAGAAACATCTGTCGTGTGGTACTTCTCCCCTATAAAGGCTTGCAGATGCTTTCGAATCGTATAGTAACTGTTCAGAGCTGTTGCCTTTATCTCGATACCCACCTTTTGCTTCATCTCTTCAATCATTCGATCGTATCGCTTCAAAAAGGTGAATTGACTTTGCATACTGCCTTGGAATTGCTCCTTGATGTCCGATGCCGTAAACGCCACACCACGGTTGCAAAGGATTTGATAAGCCGACTGCACCGAGAGAAGCAAACGTTCCAACTTGCCATTCGTTGCCACTGCTTCACGGCTCTTGCCGTTCAGTCTGCTCTCACGGGCATTCCACAGCTTGGGGTCACAAGACAGTTTGCAACTGAATTGAGCTATCGTTCGCCCGTAGGTTATCCGCCCCATTATCGGGGCTTGCCCCGACCTGTCTAATCCGCTCTTTTTCAGGTAGAGCAAAACCTTCATTTTGTCTGTTTGCATACGCTTCTGTTTTTATGGGCAAAGTTACCCGTTACCGAAGCGTTCTCAGCTATGCAAAGCATTGTATATCAGAGCAACAGCACCAGAATTGCAGAGAGTTCCCTTACCGAATACTCTTCCGTCAGTTACCTGCTCCTACCTCTTCGTTACCATTCGGAGAATGGGCTAACGATTTGGTAACGGAACTTCTGCATAAATCCACGCTTTCTGCACTTTACCTCGTAGTGCAAACCACAGAGATATCGTGCAAATCCCTCTCATTTCCATTTACTTACCCGCAATCCTCCTCCTAATGCCCTTCCCCCTAATAGTTCCTCCGCTGGAACTGTAAAGTTCCTCCCGTGGAACTAAAAAGTTCCCCCCTTGGAACCGAAAAGTTCCTGCCTTGGAACTAAAAAGTTCCAAGAGAGGATCTGTTTTTGGAACTCGTATGTGTTTTAAGAACAGAACGATATGGCGATGCACTACTTCTCCTTCACAGAGCTGCCACTACTTCGCAGGGGAGACCCGCATGGCAAAGCGACTGCGTAAAGGCGAAAAAAGCAGCACCCTCCGCATCATACTGACGGAGAGGGTGCTGCTCTTTTTGAGAGGCTTGAACTATGTCTCAAGAAGCCTCTAGTGTGTGTCGCCTGTTTGGCGGAGTAGGAGATTAGCGACGCTTCTTGTTTTTCTTCTGCTTCTTAGCTTGAGGACGACCGAAGCCTCCGCCTTGCATCTTGCGCATAACCTTGCTGATCTGGTCAAACTGCTGTATGAGCCTATTGACCTCAGCGACGGAGGTGCCGCTACCGTCGGCGATGCGCTTGCGTCGTGAGCCATCGAGGATGCTGGGCTTGGCACGCTCCTCGGGGGTCATGGAGTAGATGATCGCCTCGATGCCCTTGAAGGCGTCATTGCTGATGTCTAGATCCTTGACCATCTTGCCTACTCCAGGGATCATGGAGACGAGATCCTTGAGGTTACCCATCTTCTTGATCTGAGCGATCTGAGCGAGGAAGTCGTCGAAGTCAAACTGGTTCTTTGCGATCTTTGCCTCTAGGCGCTTTGCCTCCTCCTCGTCGTACTGCTGCTGTGCACGCTCGACGAGTGAGACGATATCACCCATGCCGAGGATACGATCGGCCATACGTGAGGGGTGGAAGACCTGTAGCGCCTCCATCTTCTCGCCAGTACCGACGAACTTGATCGGCTTGTTGACGACACTGCGTATAGAGAGCGCAGCACCACCACGTGAGTCACCATCGAGCTTGGTGAGAATCACACCATCGAAGTCGAGTCGCTTGTCAAACTCGGCAGCCGTATTGACCGCATCCTGACCGGTCATAGAGTCCACGACGAAGAGAGTCTCATCGGGTCGGATCGCCTCCTTGATACTGCTGATCTCATTCATCATCTCCTCATCGACGGCCAGACGACCTGCGGTATCGATGATGACGGTGTCTAGTCCCTCCTGCTGAGCATGTGCGATCGCATTGCGAGCGATCTGTACGGGATCTTTGCTGTCAGGCTCACTGTAGACGGGTACACCGATCTGCTCGCCGAGTACGTGTAGTTGCTGGATAGCAGCGGGACGGTATACGTCACACGCTACGAGGAGAGGCTTGCGCTGCTCCTGCTTCTTGAGCATATTGGCGAGCTTGCCTGAGAAGGTTGTCTTACCAGAGCCCTGCAGTCCTGACATAAGGATGGTGGCGGGGCTACTCTTGAGGTTGATAGCTACCGCCTCACTACCCATCAGTGTGGCCAGCTCGTCATGGACGATCTTGACCATCATCTGCCCTGGATTGACCGACGTGAGGACGTCCTGTCCGAGAGCCTTCTCCTTGACTTGGTTGGTGAAGTCTCGAGCTACGTTGTAGTTGACGTCGGCGTCGAGTAGGGCGCGGCGTACATCCTTGAGCGTTTCGGCGACATTTATTTCGGTAATACTCCCTTGTCCTTTGAGTATTTTGAATGAACGCTCTAGGCGTTCGCTGAGATTTTCAAACATGTTGCTGAGATGATGAGTGGTTTATAGACGATTCGTGTCGCTATCGGGAAAGATAATCTTAGGCTGGAAGGTGCGAGCCTCGTCGTAGTCCATGAGTGCGTAAGACATGATGATGACGATGTCGTCAGGCTGTACGAGACGAGCTGCGGGTCCATTGAGACAGATGACTCCGCTGTCGGGCTCACCCGCAATGACGTAGGTGTCGAGGCGGTTGCCGTTATTGCAGTCTACCACCTGCACCCGCTCGCCTGGTAGTATGCCGACGGCATCCATGAGGGTGCGGTCGATGGTGATGCTACCCACGTAGTTAAGGTTAGCCTGTGTGACCCGAACACGATGGATCTTAGATTTGAGTACCTGTATGTACATAGTTTATTGTGTGGATCGCAAGGGGCCTAGCGTAGGTCTACGACCTCAAGCGATTTGTATTCTTGCGGTGCAAAGGTAAAGGATTGTGACGAAATATGCTCCTTCGGCTGTATCTTGTGAATGGTGTAAGAGACCTGCTCGCCTAGATCAAAGTACAGATCGACCCGCTTAGGAGCCCGACTCTGCTGGTCAAATGTCACCTCATAGTACTTAACCCCTGCGAGTACGTTGGCACCCTGCGTGGGAACAAAGCGGTAAACGACCGTGCCACGAGGACTCTTGCGCTCGGTAATGCGGTAGCGCTGCGAAGTCTTCTGTATATATGCGAGCGGATTCATCGCCGTGAGGTCTTGCTCGGAGGGAGTCATCAAGGTGTAGGTGCGCTCGCTCTGATTGATGATACGTAGTGTCGAGCCGTCGAAGGCCACCTCCATGTCGGGCATGCTCAGCATAAAGCGACGCCCGTAGAGCCATGTGTAGCCTTCCTGTGGCTTTGTGCCTTGTGAGGTCAGTGTGAAGGTGATAGCGACCCCTTTTTTGACCTGCTGCTCGAACTGTTGGAGTGCTTTGTTGAGGTCAAAGACCGCCTTGCGCTGTCCCTGCAGAGGTGCTATGGCAAAGGTTCCGCACAGAAGCAGAGCGAAGAGAGAACTCAGGAAACGCGTCGCAAAGGACACATTGTGTCGCTGGTATGATAAGGAGAGGTTTGGTCTCATAAGGGTTGCCTTTTAGAAAGTGTCTAGGAGTTGATCGAGGGTTGCCTCATCAGCGATCAGCACTTGGCGAGGCTTACTACCATCTTGTGCCGACACGATGCCGCACTCGTAGAGCTGATCCATAATGCGTCCAGCTCGGTTGTATCCGATGTTGAAGCGTCGCTGGATGTTGCTCGTCGATCCCTGCTGCATCTGTACGACATGGCGAGCCACCTCCTCAAAGAGCGGGTCGCGCTCGGTCGCGCCACCACCTCCAGATCCAGCTCCACCAGCTGCACCCTCCGTGGCAGGCGGCTCAGGCAGTAGATAAGGCTCTGTCGGATAGGGCTGACGAGAGATGTGGTCCACGATGCGCTCCGTCTCAGGCGTGTCAATGAAGGCACACTGGATACGTCGCATCTCCTTGCCGTCGTTGATGAGCATGTCGCCACGTCCGATGAGATCCTTGGCACTCTTGGTGTCGAGGATGGTGCGAGAGTCTACTTGCGAGGAGACCTTGAAGGCGATACGTGCTGGGAAGTTTGCCTTGATCAAACCTGTGATCACGTCTGTACTAGGACGTTGAGTCGCTAGGACAATGTGAATACCCGCTGCGCGCGCTTTCTGTGCGAGGCGTGCGATAGGCTTTTCGATGGCTCGTCCCGTGGTCATGATGAGGTCGGCAAACTCATCAACGATGAGTACCAAGTAGGGGAGGAAGACGAAGCCATCCTCCTCACGTAGATGTCCCTGACGGAAGAGCTTGTTGTACTCTGATATGTTGCGCACCTTAGCACGCGCTAGCAATTCGTAGCGTCCGTCCATATCCACGCAGAGCGACTCTAGGACAGGGAGCGCCTTGTTTGTATCGGTGATGATATACTTCTCCTCATCCTCCAGCTTCGTCAGGAAGTGACGACCGATGCTCTCGTAGATGCTAAACTCTAGCATCTTCGGGTCGATGAGGATCAGCTTGAGCTCCTCGGGGCGCTTATTATATAGGAGGGAAGTGATGAGCGCATTGAGGCCGACACTCTTACCCTGACCCGTAGCTCCTGCGATCAGTAGGTGCGGCATCTTGGAGAGGTCAAAGAGGTAGACATCGTTCGTGATCGTGCGCCCGATGGCTATCGGAAGCTTCATATCCGTCGTGATAAACTTCTGCGAAGTGATCAGAGCCTTCATGCCGACGGTACGTGGGTTGCGGTTTGGCACCTCGATACCTATGGTGCCACGCCCAGGCATCGGTGCAATGATACGGATGCCGCCGATGCTCTCTACCTTCATCGCTATGTCGTCCTCAAGACTGCGGATACGGTTGACCTTGACCTTAGGGTCTAACTTAAACTCATAGAGCGTCACAGTCGGCCCGATGGTCACCTCGACCGGTTCTAGTCCGATGCCAAGGTCGCTGAGCTTCTCGATGATGAGCTGCTCAATCTCCTTAATCTCTGTCCGATCGATCGTTTGCGAAGATTGATCGACATCAGCCAATAGGTCTGGCGAAGGCATCTGATATCCTCCACGACGGGTGTCACTCTGAGGTATGACGGAGACAGCTTGCGAATCGGCATCTCCCTGCGCTACGGTCACTGTGACACCGCCCTCCAAGCTTTCCTCAGCTGGCGTAGAGACGGACTCGCGACGTGCTGACTGTGCCGCCAAGATGCTCGGTGCAGGAAGTGGCGCCTCCTCATCTTCATCAATGTTTGGTCCGCCATCTTCATCGTCAGGATCGACCTCTTCATTTGTCTCTGTAGGCTCTTCACCTGTGGCGCCCTCTTCATCCTCAATGCTCTCTGGGGAGCTATCGGTCGTACGGCGACGGTTAGGGCGCTTGACCCAGCCTAGGCCAATAGCTCGGCGCATCCATTGGAGGTACTCATAGCGTATCACCACAATGAGGATAATGATCGAGACGAGCAGGATCAGTGCTACCCCTAGCCAACCTATAGCTGGTAGTAGCTTGCCAAGCCAGCGCGCGCCGTAAGCACCTCCCCAGCGGAAGAAGGTGGGCATACCGAGTATGTCTTGCAGTGTTGAGAGCGCTAGTGCCATCCACAGGCTTAGCAGGATAGTATAGACGCATAGCTTGATGAGGCTACCTCGCTTGGTGATGCGCATCATACGCAGCGCACAGACGATGCCGAAGAGGAGCAAGAGCCAGCTGCCGAAGCCGAGGAAGCCATCCATCAGCCAGTGTGCTAGATAGGCTCCATGCACACGAGTTATATTCTGTATCTCCACGACGGAGCTGTCGATCCCCTCAGGGAGCGTCTGTGTCAGCGCCTCCCAAGGCGTTAGCTCCGTGACGATGCTTTGGTCACGAGCGCCCACCATAAGGTAGGAGCCACAAGCCACCAAGATGTATACGATGAAGGCTAGGAGGATGAGCCCCAAGATAAACGAGATCAGCTCGCCATATCGCTTGTTGGCGATATTGTTTTGCAAGCCCTGCGCCCACGAGCGCATACGACTCCCCACCGAGCGAGAGGGGGTTGCGTCCTTTCTGCTAGATGCGTTCGTACGCTTGCGAGTTTTTGTCGAGCGTTTCTTAGTTGGTTTATCGTTGGATGTAGCCATGAGGTAGTAATCAGGAAATCTGTGGCGTGATCATCGTACCATGCGTAGTGATCTCCTCACAGAAAAGCTTGATGCAAAGGTAACGATTTTTACGCCAATGACGCATTGCTCTACGGAAAAAAGAAGTCCCCTTGCTCAGATCGTGAGACCTAAGCGAGGGGACTTGCTGTCAGTGGGGTTGTGGAGCTGCGGGGAATTGAACCCCGGTCCAAACATGGTGGCAAAGCGCTTTCTACATGTTTAGCTGTACTTTGATTGTCGGGCTTCAACTCACGAGCACAGCGACCGAGCTAAAGCCTTATCCTCTAAAGTTTAAGACGACGTACGAGGCGACGCCATCCGATCCCCGATATCCATGCACCACCGTATCAGAGCGCCTCGGAGCAACGGCCCCCTGGGTGATGTCTCGTCCCGGCATCTATGCCTGGGATGAAGCGTTAGTGTACTGTACTTCGACTACGCAGCGAGAGCAAAGTTGTTTTCGCCATTTAGAAAGGTTCGCAGTAAGGTTTTAAGGTGCGTCACAGCAGGCACCACATGCTTACGGATCACTACAACACGCTGTCAAAGCCAATCAGCCCCAAGAGTGTATGTTGCATCTCCCAGACTAGCGCATCGCTATACTGCTCAGCTGAGGAGAGACCGCATCTGAGTCTAGCGGAGGCTCGCATCAAGCGAAGCTTCCTCCTACTCATCTAGTGCAAAGATACAAAAAAACGAACAGCTGGTGCGATGCTGCCCGAGCATCGAAGTGGCAGAAAGGGGGCGAAGTCGAATAGCCACGTGGAAAATCTCAAATCACTACGTGGGCGAGAAAAAATTCTTCGGACTTATCATTTGATTCCTCCGAAGAGTTTTTTCTCACCTTCGTGGAAAACGCAAAAGACATCGCAAATGTTCTGATTGCGCCAAGCATTGATGGAAGACCAAACAAAAAAGAGAGCCTATCCGTATGAAGGGATGGCTCTCTATTAGATAACTCTAGATGGCAGCGGTGTATGCTTGTCTACTTTTGAATGTCTAGTAACAGTGTGATGGACATGTCTCGCTGTGGTTTGTAGAAGTCGCTAAGCTCCTTATTGGGGTCTTTAGCTAATAGTCGCGCTCTGACGAGCTCAATACCTCTATCTGTAAACTTGATACGTATGGTTATACTAGGTAGACCCTCTCCTTGCACCTCCGTTGGGGGACGATCGATAATTAGTTTGGGATGCCCAGACTCGAATAGAGGCATATTATTCCAAGCCTCCTTATCATTAGCTCGAATCAAGTGCTCTTTAGTATAAGGTCCCTTGTAGTCGTTTTGGATAAACTCGAGTAGCGATGGAAATCCAAAGGTTACAATAGGAGTGAGATCGCTTCCTACTGGGTACTCTGACCCGAAACTTGCATTATCACTCACGATAGTAATCTCTTCAAACTTTCCGTAGAGCGGTCTGTCTGGAATATAGTACTTAGAGAAGCGCTCTTCCTTAGAGGCCATTTCGGATATACTCTGATACTCAGCCCTAAGGAACAGCGGCCAAACTCTATAATATCCGACATCCTTAAGCTCCTCCGATATGACGGGCTCCGTTAGTGTCATAAATCCAGTAATGACGAGATTGTCTACATTCTGGATTTTACCATCAACAAGTCTACACTTAAACCGTTGAGGAGCTTTTTGCGTTGTCTTGTCGTATGGATATACCGCCTTACTGTAATCCCCAACAGACAAATCGCAAGGGTGCAATATTTCGACAACAAACTGCTTGCAGTCATCTGTCGTTTTAGGCATGACGCAACTAGTGGCTACTATAAGAGCTGCCATAGTAATCAAGCATTGTATTAGCTGTTTCATAGTTTTTGTTGTTTGATATGTGGATGATGTCAAAGTTGATGTTTACAGCCAAATGAAGTAGGTCCAAAGATCGTAGTATTCACCTTGAGGATGATCACTTCGTAAGTCTTGTTTCCCCTCATTCTTGTTTATTAGTTGAGGATTAACCCAGCCGTTTCTATGTCCTCCCCATCCCCAAGTGCAGTGGATGTAATATTTGCCTGGAATATGCCATTCGCCAGGAGTCTTCGTGCCATCTTTTTTGTTTTTTGTGTATCCGACTTCTTTGGTTATTTGTTGCGCTACTCCATCGACAACCCAATAGTGACCCTTTTTGCCTTGTTCGTCTTTGCTCCAACCCATTAAGATAAAAGGCTGATGTTTTTCTTTCAAGGTTGTACATACCTCCTTTGCATCGTATTTGTGCTGATATGCCACATTAAACCCGGCTCGCTTGAGATAGTTGGCTACATTGGCTCGTGAACTCATTGTGAATGATTCTGTCGATAGAATATGTGCATAAAGCCAAGTGTCAGCAACAAGTCGTTGCATTTCGAAAAGTAATCCAGGAGACTCTCTCTGAAGGTCATCAATATTCCTAGGAGAGCTGTTGTACTTTTCTTTAAGTAGCTTCCAATTGATTTGGCTTCCACCAGCTTGTTTCTCGTAATGAGATAAGATTGTTGCGATTGCAATAGGACCACATCCTGCGAGATGTCCGTCCTTTATATGCCCATTGAATGGACTGTCTTGGTTAAAATACTGGTAGGTTTGTGGCTCAAACCAATACTTCACATATTTGCTTCGTGAGGTTATAACCGTCTCAAAAATGTCGGGTTCATCCCAAGGATTTCGTGGCGGTCTATTTGGATCGCCTGGGATAATCGGGGGCGATGGAATAATCTCTTTATTGAAATCCGAAAACGCCATACTGACCCCATTTGATATAACTTGCTTCAATGCGGGATTGTCTTCAGCGTCAGATAGTTGTAGTGAAGACGATTCGGAGAAGCCTAAGAGAGTCATCTGCTCCTCACCGCCATTCCGAAAAAGCAGAAAGCCTCCTTCGTTAAAGTTAGCGATATAAAGCTTCGTGTCGGGAGTGTTTGTTTCCGTTGAATCAATAGAGTTCAAACTCACGGATTGATTGTCACGCAGACCTTTATGACAAATGCCAGCAAAGAGGTCAATGGCACGCTCTTCGATTGACATTGACATGGTTTGATTGACTTCTTGCTGAGAGGGCGTCAAACCCTCTTCACGACCCACACACGAAACTAAGACGAGTGTGAGTCCAAGAGATAGAATTGATTGTTTTCTTGTCAGATACATATAATGTTGTATGCTTGGTTTGTGTAGCAAAGATAGGAAGATAATTTTAATAATGCAAGCTTTGATTGCTTTAAATTTGCGGAATCTTGCTAATAACCCTTTGTGGGGGCGCTCGGAAGTGTCTAGAGAGGGTGTTCGTTCTCGTTAAAAGTTACAGTGTCAACGTCTTGACGTCAAGACTTATCTCGCTCTGACTCAACGGACTCTCGACCGAGCGTCCCTACAAAATCGTTATGCGTCCATGCGTCTGTATAAATCGCTATTCGTGAGATTGATGGAGTTGAGTCTTGCGGGTAAGGCAGACGCATTATAATATAAAATGAGAGAGCTCATCTCAATCCCTCCGATGAATTTTCAAATATCTCGGGAGATATTTTTGATTTCCTCCCGAAGAAATGGCGAATTCTTCGGACTTATCATTTGATTCTTCCGAAGTTTCATTTGATTCTTCCGAAG
>OGPS01002819.1_pt1 | contig 10329 bp, 6 predicted proteins | sample 1552931 | NCBI WGS metagenome assembly OGPS01 (sample SAMEA2580252, study PRJEB22360) | human gut metagenome | biome: human gut; feature: human-associated habitat; material: faeces | place: Denmark | collected 2008/2010 | reverse complement strand
ACAGAATAAATTCTGCAATACACTCTGCATTGTCCAGTTCAAAGAATGGAACATTTTCCAGTACAGACAGTGCATCTCTTTCCTCTGCATCCAGGTTTGTGGCGATCGCCATCAGTTTTTCCGGATTGCAGACACTTTCTGCCGAATTTCCCTTACGGATAATTTCAATTTTCGGATAAGTACTGTATTTAAATCCTTCCAGTAAGATCAGATCTGCCTCCGGAAAAAATTCTGCCAGCTCTTTTTCGGAAATCTGCGGCTGCTGTTTTACCAGCATATATTTGCCTGCTGAAAAAACTGCTGTGCCGTAGGCTCCGGACTGAAGCTGACAGTATGTATCCGTTCCCGGTACGTCCGGCACGAAATCATGCCCGTCATGCTTCAGCACCGCCACTTTAAGGCCCTTGTCTTTAAAAATCTCCAAAAGCCTGCAGATCAGAGTTGTTTTCCCTGAATTCTTTACACCGCTAATTGCAAATATTCTTTTTCTTTCCACCTGTTTGCTGCTCCTCTCAAAGCAAAATCGCGCCCACTTTATCCCCTGCGTTCAGGCTTCTGCTTTCCTGATTTTCCATGGTTTTTGTATCAATCAGGCAATTGCAGCCGGCCATGGAACTGAGGACTCCGTTAGAGTGAAGACCATTGGGAAGATGAAATTTTCCATTTTCCAGATATGCCCGGATAAAGCGGCGGCCCTTGATTCCTTTTTCAAAGTTATCAGCCATAATGCCATTTACTTCTTTCAGACCGATTGATGGATCCTGCATCATTTTTTCCAGTGCAGGACGAATCAAAAGTTCTATGCTGACTGCAACACCAAAAGGATTTCCGGAGAGACTGATGATCGGAATCTCTCTTTCTGAAGCGCAATGATCTGTTGCAGTTATATCGGAAGTCTTTTTATATGCAGAAAACAGTGTAGGCATTCCCGGTTTCATCTTTACCCTCCAGAAAATCCGCTCTGCCCCCATCAGTCTCAGGGACTCATGCATAATGTCCTTCTTGCCTACAGATACACCTCCGGTAGTGATGATCATATCTGCCGCTTTTGCTGCTTCTTTTAATTTCTCAGACATAACCGTCGGATCATCCTTGACTGCTTCCATATGGAAAGATTCGATTCCCAGTTCACGCAGTCTGGCAGACAGCATTGTCATATTGCTGTTGTAAATTTTTCCTTCTGGCAATGGAATTCCCGGTTCTACCACCTCATCTCCTGTAGTCAGAAGCACGATTCTCGGCTGACGGTAAACCGGCACTTTCGCCACTCCCATTCCGGCCAGAATTGCTGCCTCCACATATCCGATATGTGACCCTTTCTTCAGAAGTGTAGTTCCTTTTTTGAAATCCTCTCCTGAGAAGCAATAATTACTCCATCGCTTCTGTTCACTGTAAACTTCTACCGTATCTTCTCCATAATCGGTATCCTCCTGATAAATACAGCAGTTGCAGCCATTGGGTATTGCAGCACCTGTCATAATGCGCACTGCCTGTCCCTGCTGGATTTCTCTTTCCGAATACTGTCCGGCATCGATTTCTTCCATGACTTTCAGCCTCACCGGATGCTCTTTAGTGGCACCTGCAAGGTCCTCTGCCTTACACGCATAGCCATCTACCGGAGAGCGGTCAAAAGGAGGATTGTCAAACCCTGCCACCATATCCTGCGCCAGGATTCTTCCCCCTGCTTTATTCAGTTCTGTTTCTTCTGTCTCGTTTATTACAGGCGTATGCTGCAGAATCTGTTCCACTGCCTGTTCTACACTGATTCCCTCCACGCACTAATTCCTCCTCTTGTATATTACATTTTTATAGTCTTTTCAATACCTTTATAACCACCGGGTCAATTGACAGATATATTAGTTTTACCCTTTGAACTCTATAGCAATTTCAGAGAATAATATCACTAAGGCACTCCATTAATATAAATCAGATTGTCTTCAGTATTTTGGAAATTGCTATAACATCATAATATTCAGCCCACTGCTGAAGAATTACATATTTTTCATCTCTGTTGGAGAATGATTTCTCCTTCTCTCAGCCTCCCTGCCTCCAGAATCTGACAGAATACAAACCAGGGTTCCATGGGCGTGCATACCTTTTCTCCCTTATAGGCATCTGATGCAGGACCGCCCGCACCGATCCTGACTGCTTCCAGAAGTACATCTCCACAACGAAATCTGTTCCCCTCCGCAATACTGTTCCAGTTAATCCCTTCCACAAGGAGATTTTCTCCAAACCGGCCATATCTGAATTCTTCTTCGGACTGTTCGAAATATTCTTTTACCTTCTCATAAGGAAGAAGACTGACCTGCTTTCTTCCGCCCATTCCATAATGCACATCTCCCACAAGTCCCTGCAGATCAGCTTCGCATTCATGAATGTTCTGCGAGCAGGTCTTGCGTTCCTTACTGATGCATACACATAATATCTTCGCCATTTTCTGTCTCATCCTTCCTGATGTCTCTTTATAAAACCACGTACTGCTGTTTTTCCTGCTTTCTCAGATCGCCCAGAATGCAATATTCACATTCTTTCCTGCATTCTGCAGATGCTCCACAAGTTCTTCTGCTGCCTGTTCTTTCCTTTTTTCTGTGATTCCCAGTTCCACGTTACTCTTATTGATAGCACCACCGAAGTAGAAATTAATATCCGTTGCCTGCTCAAACAGCATCACACCAAGCAATGCTGCCGCATCCTTTTTTCGTTTCAGCCTGTTAAAGGACAGCCTGTCCTCCATCCATTCTTCACAATATTCAAGCAAATGCTCAATCGTAAGAAATCCCTCTGTCACCAGCTCTGTACCTTCCAGCTTATAATAGGCAGGAACGTCTCCGCAGGCAGTTTCACTAAGAGAGATCAGCTCTTTATCCAGATATCTGGCAGCACACTGTGCAGTAGTTCCGCCGCAGATTACATGATATCCCTTTGAATCGAAAAAGGACTTCAGATATCGCTCATCATGCTCCTCCTTACTTGGCGGGCCGATCATAAGGTTTACCACCTGTTTATGCCGCATCCGCAGGACAATGGCTGTAATATCATCATCCGTTTCATTCAGATTCAGATCCAGGCTGGCCTCTGCCAGATAGCCTGCCATCTCCTGTGCACTCATCCCTTTATGGTACTTTGCCCTGCAGAAAGCCATTACATCATCTCTTCCCCAGCCGCCATTGGTAGTTTTTCCCATTCCTGCATTGGTGACACCGTCGGACATAATGATCAGCATATCCTCATCTTTCAGTTCAAAACAGCTTTTATGGATTTCCTTCTCTTCGATCATACTTGTCTCCACCGGATAATCAAAGAGCTTGCCATCCCGGATCAGAATTGCATCCGGATTATCAAACTGATAAAGGCTTACCTGTTTCCCCTGAAAATTCAGCACTGTAAAAGTGGCATATGCCAGATTTCTCACACTGCACACAGGAAGCGTTTTTGCCACTGCACGCACTGCCTCATCCAGTTCCACCTGATTAATGATCATAGTACTGAGCATGGTTGCAGTCAGCGTGGAAAGGATATTCGCCTTTACTCCGCTCCCAAGTCCGTCAGAAAGCACCAGAACATGGTCTTTATCATTTTCTTCAATCTTATAGCAGTCCCCACAGAGAAATTCTTTCTTTTTATTCAGGCTCACATGACCAAAATCCATGCATAAGCCGTCAAATTCCACATTCAGTCCATGATGCTTATTTCTTTTCATTCTCTTCTTCACTCTCCAGAAGTATGGTATTTTTCAGTTTTTCTACTGCCACTTTGGTGTCCGCAGCAGTTTCTCCAAGAAGTCCGGCGATCTGCTGCACGATCTTCAGCTGTTCTTCTACCAGCTTATCTGCCATACGCGCAGCTTCAATCTGGGCATTATGAATCTGATCTTTATGTTTCCGCTCCTTTGTAATATCCTTCATAATGCAGAGAATCATTTTATTTTCTTTATCATTCGTCATTACGCGATCCAGATAACATTTCTGATCCTCCAGATAAATCTCATCCTGCATCAGATTCCGTTCAAAAGCCAGTATACTCGCCAGACTGTAATCATCCATGATCTCCGATACCGGTTTCCCGATCAGGCGCCGCCTTTTCGGCATATTGAACAATTTGGACGCCGCCTCATTCATCTGAATGATCTTCAGATTATAATCCACAGTTACCAGAAGTCCGGGCATGGCATTAAAGACTTTATTGGAGTAACTTTCCTGTTTTGCCCGCATATATGGAATGCACATGGCAACCTCAGCTTTATTCTGGATAATGGCAATTGCCTTTTCCCTGCATGTGTTGTACCCGCAGGCACCGCAGTTTAATTCATCCTTTGGAGAAAATTTTCCCATTTCCGCCAGAGCATCCCTGATTTCTTCCTCTGAGACCTCTTCCTGTTCCTGTGCAGAACAGTAACCGAAATTCTTTCTCAGCTCAAATCCCAGAAGTTCATAGTCTCCCTGCTCTCTGTGAAAATCTTTTCCAAAGGCTGCATTCTTCACTGCCAGAACATCTGCCAGATAATGTCCCTTCTTCATCTGGAAAGAAGGACCTGCCACACAGCCGCCGCTGCATGCATACATCTCAAGAAAGCAATTTTCAAAATCCTCCGGATGAAGTTCTTCCAGAACCTCCCTGCACTGCTCCATCCCACTTACAGAAAGCCTGCGGATTCCCTTTACAGCCCCAAGCAGGTCTGTTAAACCATCCGCAATGGCGATTTCTCTGGAACGGTAGGCAATCTGTTCAGGTTCTTCCTCAGTTATGGAAATTCCTTCTTTTTTCATCCATTGAGCAAGCTCTTCCAATGTAATAACATAATCCACTTCATTTCCTGAATCTCTCAGTTCTGACATAGCCGAAATACATGGACTTACATAGACAATCCTTGCCTTCGGATATTGTTTTTTCAGATAACTGGCATGAAACTGCATCATAGAGGCAGATTGTACCAGATTTCCCAGAAGATGCGAATAATGTTTCTTGACAAGCTGCACAATTACAGGACAGGCGGAAGAGATCATCACTCCCTGTTCCTTCTGCTCCGGAAAAAGTGTTCTGTACTGCGCAGTCATCAGGCTTGCACCTTCCCCTGCATCTGCCACATCTGCAAATCCCAGTTTCTTCATTGCTTCTCTTATCCCGTTGATACCGGTTACCCCAAAACGTGCCAGATATGCTGGATGAAGAGAGGCTATAACCTGCGTCTTATTCTCCATTGCATTGCAGATTGCAGGAATCATATTCTGCTCTTCCTTGGCATCCTGCGGGCAGACAAGGATACACTTCTCACAGTAAATACACTGACTTTCTATGATCCTGGCCTGATGATCATGAACACGGATTGCCTTGACCGGGCAGTTCCGGACACATTTATAACAGTTTTTGCAACTGACTTTTTTAAACTGAAGGATTGACTGAAATCTCTGCATGCCTCGTACTCCTTATTATGTAACACTATATTTTTCACAAAAAATTATCTGTAACCGTTCCGTACTTTCACAGAATGATGTACTGCCGAATGATTATTTTTGCCTTTCCATAAAGGAATATGGAGCTGCCGCAAGGACAGCAGATCCATGTGCGACAGCCCCATATAATATTTACGATATCAGATCCGGAACTTTGTCTCCGATATTGTTTTATGCTTTCTCAATCTTAATTGCGCATACCTTATATTCAGGAATTCTTGCGTATTTGTCAAGTGCGGCGTTGGTCAGCCAGTTTGCATTTCCATCCGGGAAGTGGAATGGCATCCAGCTCTCACCCGGTGAGGTCTTTGTACCTACACGAGCGGTAGATTCAATGGATCCTCGTCTGGAAGAAACTCTGACTTTATCACCGTTTTTGATACCCAGCTTATCGGCATCTACGATGTTCATTTCGATAAATGACTTACCTTCGATCTCCATAAGCTCAGGTGTCTTTCCTGTCATGGCTCTTGTTGTGTAATGATACAGAATACGTCCTGTCATAAGGATGATTGGATATTCCTCATCCGGAAGCTCTGCTGACGGTACATATTTTGCAGGATAGAACCAGCCAAGACCGCGGGAGAATTTACCAACATGCATGATCGGTGTTCCCGGATGATCCTTGGAGGTACATGGCCACTGAAGTCCCTGTCCATGAACTTCTTCACTGTCAAGACGTTCATGGCTGATACCTGCGAAGCTCGGTGTCAGGGATGCGATCTCATCCATGATCTGAGCAGAAGTCAGATGTGGCTGCGGATATCCCATGCGGTTCATCAGATCAATAATAATATCTGTATCCAGTCTCATCTCTCCAGGTACTGTGACAGCCTTGCGGACTCTCTGTACGCGGCGCTCTGTATTGGTAAATGTACCCTCTTTCTCTGCATAGCTTACACCAGGAAGGATAACATCTGCATACTGAGCTGTCTCTGTCATGAAAAGTTCCTGAAGTACAAAGAAATCAAGACTCTTTAATGCTTTGATAATGTGTGTGGTATCCGGATCAGTAACTACCGGGTCCTCACCATAGATATACAGACCTTTGATCTCGCCTGTGATTGCTTTCGGGAATACATCAGTTGCATGAGTTCCTATATTCGGATCAAGTTTTACACCCCATGCTTTCTCGAATTTCTCACGAACTGCAGGATCAGTAACCTTCTGATATCCTGGATATACATTCGGCTGAGCACCCATATCGCAGGCACCCTGTACGTTATTCTGTCCACGAAGCGGGTTAACACCACAGCCTTCACGTCCAAGCTTGCCAACCATCATTGCCATATTGGACATGGACATAACACCCTCTGTACCTGTGGAATGTTCGGTTACACCAAGGCAGTAGATGATCGGAGCGCGGTCTGCTTTTGCATACATGATCGCTGCTTTTCTCAGATCATCTGCGTCAATGTGGCAGATTTCAGCTACCTTCTCAGGTGTGTAATCTTTTACGATTTCCTTTAATTCTTCAAAACCTTCGGTACGCTCTGCAATGAACTTGTCATCCTGAAGACCTTCAGAAAGGATCACATTCATGATGCCGTTTGCAAAAGCAACATTTGTACCAGGTTTCAGTTTCAGATGGATATCTGCTTTCTTAGCCAGACCGATATCACGAGGATCAACTACGATCAGCTTGCAGCCTCTCTTGATGGCCTGACGGATCTGCATGCCGACTACAGGATGTGCTTCCTCAGGGTTAGAACCAACCAGCATAATCAGATCTGCATTCTTTGTGATATCCTCAATTGGGTTTGTCATGGCACCTGAGCCAAGAGTCATCGCAAGACCTGCTACAGATGCGGAATGACATACACGTGCACAGTTATCTGTATTGTTGGTGCCGAAGCAGCAGCGAACCATCTTCTGTACCATGTAAATATCTTCATTAGGTGATCTGGAACATGCAAAGCCTGCAAGAGAATCAGAGCCGTACTGTTTCTTGATCTCCATAAATTTGGAAGCAACAAGATCCAGCGCCTCATCCCATGTTGCACGTTCAAATTCACCTGTTTCTTTATTCTTGATCAGCGGATATTTAATACGCTCCGGTGACTGTACGAAATCGAAACATCCGCTGCGTCCCTTAACACAGAGCAGCCCTTTGTTGGACGGTCCGTTTACAGCTTCTGTATCTACGATCTTTCCGTCTTTTACAAGGAGATAATACTGGCAGCCTGTTGCACAGTGCGGACAGGTAGTCAGGATCTTCTTGTCAATCTGGTACGGACGGTATTTCTTTCTGCGCTTCATGGTCAGTGCACCTGTCGGACAGGCCTGTACACAGTTACCGCAGGATTCACAGATACCTTCGTTCCATTTATGTTTGTAATGTGCACCGATCACTGACTGGAAACCACGATTCATAGTGTCGATGGCACCTCTTCCCACAATCTCCTTACATGTATTCACGCAGCGATGGCAGAGAATACACAGGCTTGGATCATAGGTAAAGAATTTATTGGTATCATCTATCGGCATATCCTTCATTTCACCAGGATAGCTTGTCTCAGTCACACCATATTCAAAACAGTAGTCCTGTAATTTACAGTCACCGTTTGCCTCACAGGAGAAGCAGTGTACACGATGGTCAGAAAGAAGGAGGTCAAGGGTATCTTTACGATATGCAACTACTTTCTCTGACATTGTCTGTACTTCATCACCCTCTGAGCAGCGAAGTGTACATGCCGTATCAAATTTGGTTCTTCCATTGTTTGTTACTTCTACCACGCACAAACGACAGGAACCATCCGGCAATACATCTTCCAGATAGCAGAGTGTAGGAATCTCCACTCCGATCTGTCTGGCAGCCTGCAGAATGGTCGTACCTTTTTCCACTTCTACAGGAATTCCATCTATTGTCAAATGAATCATCTTTTCACCCTCCTTAATTCACAGAAATTGCGCCGAATACACAATTTTCCAGACATGTTCCGCACTTAATACACTTGGAGGTATCAATGCTGTGAGGCTCTTTCTTATTGCCTGTGATCGCACCAACCGGACAGTTTCTCGCACACTTGGTACATCCTTTACATTTCTCAGGATCGATCACATAAGAACGCATTGCCTTACATACATGAGCCGCGCACTTTTTATCAACAATATGCTCTACATATTCATCTCTGAAGTTTCTTAATGTGGAAAGTACAGGAAGCGGTGCACTCTTTCCAAGTCCGCAAAGTGAACGGTCCTTGATAAAGTTTCCAAGATGCTCCAGTTTATCCAGATCCTCTACTTCACCCTTTCCGTCTACGATCCTCTCAAGGATTTCAAGCATACGCTTGGTGCCGATACGGCAGGGACCACATTTACCGCAGGATTCTCTCTGGGTGAAGCCCATAAAGAAACGTGCAACCTCTACCATACAGGTATGTTCATCCATAACTACCAGACCACCGGAACCAACAATCGCACCATATTTCTTAACAGAGTCGAAATCAAGAGGTACATCCAGATGTTCTTCTGTCAGACATCCACCGGATGGTCCACCGATCTGAACAGCCTTAAACGCAGCACCGGATTTCAGTCCTCCGCCGATATCAAAAATGATTTCTCTTAAGGTTGTTCCCATCGGGACCTCGATCAGACCTGTATTCTCAATAGAACCTGTCAGTGAGAAGGTTTTTGTTCCAGGTGATCCCTCTGTACCGATACTTCTGTACCAGTCAGCTCCTTTGAGAATGATCTCCGGAATATTTGCATAAGTTTCTACGTTATTCAGAACAGTAGGTTTCGCCCATAATCCCTGCTCAACTGTACGGGGCGGTTTTACACGAGGCATGCCTCTGCTTCCTTCGATAGATGCAGTCAGGGCAGAACCCTCGCCACATACGAAAGCTCCTGCACCACGATTGATATGCATATGGAAGGAAAATCCTGTTCCAAGGATGTCATCACCTAACAGTCCCACTTCTTCCAGAACTGCGATAGCGTGTTTCAGTCGTGCTACAGACTGAGGATACTCCGCACGTACATAAATATAACCATGCTGTGCTCTTACTGCGTAAGCTGCAAGCATCATACCCTCGATCAGACGGTAAGGATCACCTTCCATTACGGAACCATCCATAAATGCTCCCGGGTCACCCTCATCACCGTTACATACTACATAACGGACTTTTTCCGGCTGGCGTGCAACCTGTGACCATTTCTTGCCTGCAGGGAAGCCTGCACCGCCACGGCCGCGGAGACCAGACTTCGAGATCTCGTCGATAACACCCTGTGGGGTCATCTCAAAGAAAGCCTTCGCCATAGCGGAAAATCCGCCTACGGAAATATATTCATCAATGGACTCTGCATCGATCTTGCCACAGTTCTCAAGAACGATCCTTGTCTGCTGGTTCAGGAACGGAATGTCACTGGGATGTGGACAGGCCTCATCATTATGACGATAGAACAGACGGTCAACCGGCAGTCCGCAGATCACGGTTTTCTCTACGATCTCGCGGCAGTCATCTACCTGAACATGAACATACTGATAATCATATGGTTCAATTCTCATCAGAGGTCCAAGTTCACATAAGCCCTGGCACCCTGTCTTGATCACGCCTACATGAGGCACATCCTTCTGCATTTCAACTGTTACTCCATCAATCCTCTCACAGAGTACTGACATCTCTTCATAAATCTTCTGCGCTCCGGATGCGATACATCCGGTACCTGAACAGACAAGAACGCGGCAGGTATAAGATTTAATCTGCTCATTTACTTCAGCCTGCTTATTTAACAGGTCTTCTTTACTCTTAATACTCATACGCACTCTCCTCTCAGTTTATTCAAAAGTTCTACAGCTTTCTCAGGAGTCATCTTCGGATGTACTTCATCATTGACAGTCAGTGTGGGGGCAAGTCCACATGCACCCAGACAG
>OGPS01002815.1_pt1 | contig 10348 bp, 9 predicted proteins | sample 1552931 | NCBI WGS metagenome assembly OGPS01 (sample SAMEA2580252, study PRJEB22360) | human gut metagenome | biome: human gut; feature: human-associated habitat; material: faeces | place: Denmark | collected 2008/2010 | reverse complement strand
GTCCGCCTTTCCGGAAGCAGCGGCACATGAAAACACGTTGTCGGTCAGCAACACCGTATCAAGAATGTAATCGTGCCAGATATTGCCGCTTACTCTGCGTGCGCCGCAGCAAACAAGCTCCGAAGTCAAAGCGGAAAGTGCGTCCGCAGCGTTTTGCACGTTGCCGATATCGGCAAAGCGAAGAAGCTCGGAAAGTTTTCCGAGGGGACGAGTGAGCAGTTCGTTTCGGAAAATTGCAAGCCGGGCAATTGCAGCGGACAGCGTGCGAATGTTTTCCTCAGTTTGTGTGCAATCCATTTTTTGCTGCCTTTCTGTAAAAAATGAAGCGTTTGCGCCGCAGACTTACCAAGCGATAAGGTGCAGAATATTTTGATCAAGCACGATGAAAGCTCCGAGAATCGCCGTGTAAATCGCAAAACCCCAGAGTGAATGCTTTGTGATGAGTTTTATCATGAAACGCACCGCAAAATAGCCCGAAACGGCGGCAGCGGCAACGCCGAGCACGACCGAAAGCCAGTTTATGTTTGCTGCGCCTGCGCTGACCGCACCGGGAATTTCAAGCACCGCACCGCCGAGAATTGCAGGAATTGAAAGCAGAAAACTGAATTCCGCAGCGTCTTCTTTTTTCATGCTGCAAAGCGTTGCGCCCGTGATGGTTGAACCCGATCTTGAAATGCCGGGCAGAATGGCAACGCCTTGAACAAAACCGATAAACACCGCATGATACCACTTCATTGAAGAAACGGTAAGTTTACATTCGACTTTTTGACGTATAAAATCGCAGAGCACAAGCAGCGCCGCCGTGAAAAGGAAACAGAAGCCGAGCAGACTGCCTTCGTTCGCCGCATCAATGATGTCTTTAAATACGAGTGCCATAACCGCAGTTACAAGTGTCGCAACGATCATCCAGATCCAATACTTTGCCTGCTTTACCGGGTGGAGCAGCATTTCAATGATGCGTTTGCGGTAAACAACAAGCACCGCTGCCAAAGTGCCGAGATGCAGCATGACGGTGAAGAAAAGTCCGCCGTCCGATATGCCGAAGATTTTTTGAAGCAGCAGGAGATGACCGCTGCTTGAAATCGGAAGAAATTCGCAAAGTCCCTGAACAAGGCCCAGGATAATTGCAATAAAAGCGTTCATTTTTTGTTCGCCCCCGAACAGCGGAGGCTCTCCCTTCAACTTTGTTTGCAGACCCACAAAACCTGTCGAATTGCCGAATCGGAAAAAACGGCTTAATCAACACAGGCTGCATTGAAATTATATTTGTTTTTTTCGAAACGATTCGATTTACTGCGAAAAAAGGTTGAATCTTCATCCTTTTTCGCGAAAATAAGCTTAAATCGCCGTTTTCATCGGAAGGCTGTCAATCTGACAGGAACTCCCGATTTTTATGTTTGACGGTTGAAAACCGTGAAATCAATAATAGCGGGGTCCGGAATTCCATCCGTTGTCAAACGCAAGAATAAGACCGGCGTACACGAAAATCATAAGAAGGGTCAGAACTGCACCGATTGCAATTCCCGCAATTGCAAGGCCGCGTCCTTTTTCCGAACGTTTATTGCATTGACAAAGTCCGACAATGGATAGAATAAGTCCCACGATGCCGGGCAGGCCGAAAAGAAGGATGTTAGAGATAATTGCAGCGCAGGAAAGCGAGAAGCCTGCAATGCTGAGTCCGTTATAATTTGCGGAAGGCGCGCACGGCGTGCAGTCCTGCTGCGGCGGGGTGTAGTTGAATTGATTATACCACGACTGCTGCGAGTCCTGCTGCGAATTCTGCTGCGAGTCCTGCTGAAAATCCTGCTGCGAATTCTGCTGTGAATCCTGCTGAGCGGAACTTTGATCATTGCCTTGGGTGAAGCTGTTCAACTGAGCACCGCAGTTGGGGCAGAACGATGCGTTTGCATCGAGGATGCGGTTTCCGCAATTTGGGCAAAACATTTTTTGTTCCTCCGTGTTTGAATTGAATTCGAGTCACATGCAATGTGATTTAAATTCAATAATATTATACAGCACACACAGGGGATTTTCAAGGGGGCGGGGCATATGTGCAAATGAAAGGGGCTTTTAAACGAACCCCGTTTCGACGCAGCCTCTTGGCAACCGTATATTGCGGATTTAGAATATCCCTGCGGGGTAACCGCAGTTTCCGAAATCGCAATTTTTCGGACAAAAGGAACATCGGCTTCCGCTTTTGCTGACAAAATTTTTGGGAGGATTTTGCGGTATCGCGGCGGCATTGCTGCTGACGGGAAAAGCAGAGCGGCGGAGAAAAGGTCAACGTTCCCGAATCGGCAAGTAATCTGTTGTCGAAGGCAAAACACACATTAAGTAGCGTTTGAATTTTTCGCTTGAAGAATGGCTTTTGCTTTTTCATACTTTTTGCGCCGTGCGGCAAGCTGCTCCGCATCGATTTCGGAACAGCCCGCATAACGTGTTTCGTCCGAATTATGCGCAATGTCCGCAAGTTTGACGCGGACTGCTGTCGGATTGCTGCGGATTGCCCGGATGTAATCGAAATAGTCAATGCCGTCTTTATGCGTCAGCAGTTTTAACACATCGATAACAGCCGACGGAAATTCGGATTCAAGTTCAGAGAGTGTTATGTCCGTGTCCTCTGCAACGTCGTGAAGAAGTGCTGCGCAGACCGAAATTTCATCGGGCATTTGTTCCGCAAGATGAATGGGATGAAAAATATAAGGCACGCCGCATTTGTCAACCTGCCCGGCATGGGCAGCGTATGCAATACGCATTGCCTTATTGGTGAGGAGGGTGTAAATCACGGTTCAAACGATCCTTTCGGATTTCAGTGTAAATCAGCATATTCAAGCTGAACATGAGTGCAAAAACACAAAAAACTCTCGAAACCTTCGAGAGTTTGGAGCGGGAAACGGGGCTCGAACCCGCCACCTCCGCCTTGGCAAGGCGGCGCTCTACCAAATGAGCTATTCCCGCAGCATGGTGCCTCAGAGTGGAGTCGAACCACCGACACAGGGATTTTCAGTCCCTTGCTCTACCAGCTGAGCTACCGAGGCAAAATGGCGATCCGAAGGGGGCTCGAACCCCTGACCTCCAGCGTGACAGGCTGGCATTCTAACCAACTGAACTACCGGACCGCGGTGTATGCCTTGGTGGGCCTTCAGGGACTCGAACCCCGGACCAATCGGTTATGAGCCGACCGCTCTAACCAACTGAGCTAAAGGCCCTCTCAAAAAGAGTGGTGACCCCTAGGAGACTCGAACTCCTGTTACCGCCGTGAAAGGGCGGTGTCTTAGACCGCTTGACCAAGGGGCCACAAAAAACTGGTCGGGGTGAAGGGATTTGAACCCTTGGCCCCATGCTCCCAAAGCACGTACGCTACCGAACTGCGCCACACCCCGTTGAGCTCACTTTTTGCAACGGTGTGTATTATACAGCTATGCGCCTCGTTTGTCAACACTTTTTTTCAATTTTTTTGATATATTTTTTGGTATTCAGTTTTGGTTTCTTATTTTTGTTTATTTTATTTAGCATTTCGATTTTCGTTTTTATGCATAATTTGTTAAAAAACAGGGCTGTTCAATGCCGAAATCCATCAAACAACCCGTTATCAGTATTAAATATATTCAATATAATCCGTTTATTCGATGAAATCAAACTCCCATTCACCCATGCGCACAATACTTTCGTTGCCCGCTCCGGCCTCGCGGAGAGCATCAATTATGCCTTCAGCCTTCAACATACGCTGGAAACGCCGCATAGATTCCTCGTCATCGGCATCCGTCGTGTCCAAAATATATTCAACGGTTCCGCCCGTTACGGTGTAGACCTCACCTTCCCTGCTGATTGCAAAGCCGCGTTCGTACTGCGGGGTTTCAATTATATCATCCTCAGCAAACTCTCTTGTTGCAGGCAGCTCCTTAAGCATTTCAACAATTGCATCAAGCAAAGGCTCAAACCCCTTGCCGGCTGCAGCCGAAACGGGGAAAATACGCGGCAGCTCGTCCTGTCCGCCGTTACCCTGCGCTTTATCCTCCTCAATATGCATTGCAAGCTCTTCCCGGAAAATCTCAAGGTTGTCCTCCGAACCGGTTATATCCATTTTATTTGCAACAATAAGCTCCGGCAGTTCCGCAAGCTTGTCGCTGTAGCGCATCAGCTCACTGCGAATCTGGCAATAATCCTCAAACGGATCACGCCCTTCCGAACCGGAAATATCGAGCACATGCACGAGCATCCGTGTGCGCTCTATGTGACGCAGGAAATCATGCCCAAGTCCTGCGCCGTCCGCTGCGCCTTCGATAAGGCCGGGAATATCAGCAACAACAAATGATGTGTCATAACGCTTTACAACGCCGAGATTCGGTGTCAGCGTCGTGAAGTGATAATTCGCAATTTTCGGCTTTGCGCTTGTGACAACAGAAAGAATGGTGGATTTGCCGACATTCGGAAGGCCGATAAGACCTACATCCGCAATCGTCATCAGCTCCAATTCAACCTCATATTCCTTTGTCTTTTGTCCGCCTTGGGCAAAACGCGGAGCCTGCTTTGTCGGCGTTGCAAATTTGGCATTTCCCCTGCCTCCCCTGCCGCCGCGCAGAACAGTACGTTCCCTGCCCGGGCTGTTCATATCCGCAATAATCTTGCCTGACTCGACATCGCGCACACGGGTTCCGACAGGAACCTTAATTACAAGGTTCTCACCGCTTTTGCCGTACTGCATGTTTCCTCTGCCGTTTTCGCCGTTCTGTGCGCGGAAGAATCGTGCAAACTTGAAATCAAGCAGTGTGTTCATGTTTTCATCGGCAAGGAAAACAACATTGCCCCCCCTGCCGCCGTCTCCGCCGTCCGGTCCGCCGTGACTGACGTATTTCTCTCTGTGGAAGCTTGCGCATCCGTCGCCGCCGTTGCCTGCTTTTATAATTATCCTGGCCTTATCAACAAATTGCATTTTATCTGTTCTCCTTGTGGTATTTACATAGTTCCTTCAGTGTGCATATATCGCATTTCGGTTTTTGCGCAGAGCAAACGCGTCTGCCGTGAAATATCAGCCAATGGTGTGCAATTGACCATTTCTCCTCAGGTATGCATTGCATGAGCTGTTTTTCGGTCGCTTCAACGTTTGCCGCACAGGCAAGTCCCAAACGGTTGCTGACGCGAAACACATGCGTGTCAACAGCAATCGCCGGAACATTAAACGCATTTGAAAGCACGACACTTGCTGTTTTTCGTCCCACACCCGCAAGCGACTGCAAAGCCTCCCTGTCATTCGGCACAACACCGTGATACTTTTCGGTCAAATCGCGGCTGACCGACAGTATGTGTTTTGCTTTTGTGTTAAAAAACCCGCAAGGCTTAATGTATTTTTTCAGTGTTTCTTCATCGGCTGCCGCCATGGACTCCGCATCGGGATAAGCCTTAAAAAGCTGAGCAGTACACTTATTTACCTGCTTGTCCGTACATTGCGCGGAAAGAATGGTTGCAATCAACAACTCAAACGGGTTGCTAAAATTCAATTCGGGCTTTGCATCCGGATGTGCTGCGGCAAGCCCTTCAAGAATTGCCTGCACCTGCTGCGGACTGCACCGAACCGCACATTCGTTTTCATTTCTTTTTTCTTGTTTCATGTTTACACCATTGCACCGATTTTGTTTTGCCGAAAAACTCCCGTAAAAGAGCTTACCGGTTTCGGCCGCACCGATACACGCATAATTTAGCACATTCGGGCGCATTTGTCTATCGCCCGCTCATCATATTCATTATCCGGGAAATATCGCCTTTTCCGCTCTTCATGATATTCTGCATTCCCATAAGCATTTGAATAAGCTGCATCTGTTGTCCTCCTGCTGCGCCGAACGGATTCATGCCGCCGAACGGATTCATGCCGTTCATTGCCGCACCCGAATTCATGCTTCCCATGTTTCCGTTCACCGCACCGCCTGCGCTGCCGAAGCTGCCGAACGGGTTCATAAATCCGTTCATGCCGCCGGCATTCACATTCCCCGATGCACTTTCCCCGCGGTTCATCCTTGAAGCTTGCCTTGATGTCTGTTCGTTTCGAAGCAAAACAATCGAATCATAGTCCAATCCGAACCCTGTACATACGCCTCTCAGCTCATTCGGCGCAACAAAGGGAACCATTGCGGCAAGGAAGGCTCGAAGCTGCTCAATGCCCTGCTCCTCCCGAATTCGTCTTGCGATTCGCAGGAACGGCGAAGCTTCACCTCCCTGCGGACGTTTTGCTGCGTTCCCGTTCGGAACGAATTGTCTCTGTCTTGTCGGCACACGCTGCATGAATAAAACCTCGCTTCCCGGTGTTTTCTGCAATTAATCGGAATTAAACCGCCGAACACATCCTTCGGAATACATTCTATTCACAAACCTGTCTGCATGTGCATATTATTTATTGAGAGCAAGCGGTGCGGTGCGTTTCAGTGCGTATTAAGTATGCTGATGCGCTTCATGCCCCATTTCTCAGCATTACAGTTGCAACGGAGGTTTCGCAATGGCAAAAAGTCTGAAAAAATCAGCAAAAAGAGCAGCCGACGACAGGCAGCAGGATCCGTCCGCTGCCAACATTGACCCGCGCACTGAAGCGGATATCGGCAGACTGGTGGACAAATATAAGAACCGCAGCGAAAGTTCGCTTATGGATGAGCTGCTCCGCGTCACAGAGCAGCAAAAGCAGGACGGAACTCTCGATTCGGCAGAGATACAGGCTGCCGCAAACAGCATTTTGCCGATGCTGAACGCCGAACAGGCAAAGAAGCTGAACGCGATCCTCAGCAAAATCACATAAAAACGCTTTGTTCTTTCCGAACACCGGAATTCGCTGAACAATTCGGGTTTATGCAGGAAAAAGCTTCAGCTAAATCCTATCGCAAAACTCAAATCGGATTTTTCTCGGCATTGTTTTTCGCGGAGCTGTCTGTTTTTTTCAGTTCCGCAACCGTATTATCCATAAGAACCATAACCATTGGCTGCCCCCTGCCCGCACGTGGTTCAATTCGAACTTCCTCCGTGTTGAACACGGTTTGCGTTCCGTCTTTTTGAACTGCTGCAAGGTCAAGCGGATCGGTAACATGCATTACGGCGGCAATACGCGTTCCGTTTGAGCCGTTTTTCTTAAAGCCGAAGCATTGCAGTCCCTTGCCGTTCCTGCCCTGAATTTCGTGGTCGAATATGAAACTGCGCTTCATGTAACCTCGGTCGGTAGCAACAAGCAGCTCACCTTCTTCCGGAACATGCCCTGCAAAGATAACACCGTCTCCGTCATCAAGCTTTATGCATTTCACACCTGCACTTGCGCGGCCTGTGACGGGAACTGTGTCGGAAGCAAAACGAATGCTCATCCCTCCCTCCGTCACAAGCAGGATGCTGCTGTCGGCCGTTGTTTCGCGCATGTATTCGACACGCACCAACCCGTCGCCCTCCTTCAGGTTGACGGCGGCAATGCGTTTCATCTTTGTTATGTATTCGGAAGCCTCGGTGCATTTGACCAGTCCGCCGCGGGTATAGAAGAACACCTTGCCGACAGAAAAATCCTCATCGCATATCGCGAGAAGCTTTTCGTCCTGCTCAAGTTCGAAAACTGCGGAAAGGTTTGTCGGCTTTGCCTGCGGCTTGGTTTCGGGAATATCTTCAACGCGCAGCGTTAAGCATGCACCATGCGACGTGAACAGGCGCAAAACGCCGTCCGTTGAAGTATCAAAAGTTCGTATCGGCTGCTCCTTTGCGATAAAATCCGCCGCTGCAAATTTCGGAGGCAGCCTGCGCAGTTTGTTATCGGGAAGGAACATCACAAAAGCGGGTTCCGCAGCCGCTTTTTCTTCGGTTTCGTCGTCATTCGGCTGAACTGCATCTATAAGCTTAGTGCGTCTCGGGGAAGCCAGCAGCTCCCGAACTTCCGTCAGTTCATCAATGATGAGTTTATCCAACTTTGATTTTGACTCAAGTATCCCCTTCAGCCGCTTTATTTCCTTGCTGAGCCTGTCGAATTCGCGTTCAATCTCAAGCTGCTCAAGGTTGGTGAGCCTTTGCAGACGCAAATCGAGTATCGCATCCGCTTGGACCGCCGTTAAATCAAACCGCTCCATCAAGCCCTGTTTGGCAACTTTCGGAGATTTCGACGCACGAATCAGCGCAATTACTTCATCAATATTCAAAAGCGCAATGATAAGCCCCTGCAAGACATGGGCGCGGCGTTCGGCGGCGTCAAGTTCGTATCTGCTGCGGCGTGTTACAACGTTCTCGCGGTGTTTAATGTAATAATCCAACACATCCGAAAGCCCGAGGAGTTTGGGCTTTCCGTCCGCAATGGCAACCATAATAACGCTTACGGTTTTTTGCAGATCGGAGTATTTAAACAGAGCATTCAACACTTTCTGCGGATCGAAATCCTTTTTGACTTCTATAACGGCGCGAACGCCTGTTCTGTCGGACTCGTCCCTTATATCGCTGATGCCGGCAAATACCGATTTGCTTTTTTGCTGAACGAGCGCAAGCACCTTCTCAAGCGCGGCAGCCTTATTGACCTGATACGGAAACTCTGTTATTACTATATTGGTTTTTCCGTTTTTGAGCGGTTCAAAATGCGTTTTTGCGCGATTGATGAGCTTTCCCCTGCCCGTTTCATATGCCGTGCGAATTTCCGCTGTGTTCAAAAGATATCCTCCGACGGGAAAATCCGGACAGGGCAATATCTTCATAAGGTCATCAAGGCTGATTTCGGGGTTTTTAATTTTCGCGATCACGGCATCTATCGCTTCCGTCGGGTTGTGCGGCGGAACGGAAGTCGTCAATCCGACCGCAATGCCGTTTGAGCCGTTAACAAGCAGGTTCGGGAAACAGCCGGGGAGCAAATCCGGTTCTTTGAGTGTGTCGTCAAAGTTCAGGCTGAATTTGACCGTGTCCTTTTCAAGGTCACGAAGCATCCGCATCGCAGCTTCCGTCATTCTCGCCTCGGTGTAACGCATTGCAGCAGCGGGATCGCCGTCCATGCTGCCGAAATTTCCGTGCCCGTCAACAAGAGGTATGCGCATGTTAAAATCCTGCGCCATGCGAACCATCGCGTCGTAAACGGAACTGTCGCCGTGCGGATGATATTTGCCGAGGCAGTCGCCGACGATACGCGCCGATTTTCTGTGCGGCTTATCGGGGGAAAGCCCCAGTTCCATCATTGTGTAAAGAATTCTGCGCTGAACGGGTTTCAATCCGTCCTCAACCCGCGGCAGAGCACGTTCAAGAATTACATGTTCCGCATAAGGCATCATTGAAGAACGCATCACATCGTCCATGCTTTGGACAATTATCGGATTCTTCGGGGTTATATTTTCATTTTGGTTTTTTTTTGCCATTACCTGTTATTTCGTTCCTTTATTGCATCGTAAAAACGCACACAGCAAACGCAAGGTGTGTGCAGCCGCCGGTCAAACCCGCCGCAAATATGTTTAATTCTGGCCGCGAAGGGTTTTTATCATTGCGGCAGGGTCGGAAGCAGAATAAACAGCATTGCCGGCAACGAGCACATTGGCTCCGAATTCACGGCAGATTTTTGCGGTTTCAGGGTTCACGCCTCCGTCAACTTCAATTTCAACATCCGTAAGGCCGCGCTCATCCAGCATTCTGCGTATGGTTTTTATCTTTTCCGCCGCAGTGCGGATAAATTTCTGCCCGCCGAACCCGGGGTTGACTGTCATAACAAGCACAAGGTCGCAGCTATCAAAAAGATATTCCGCCATGCAGGGCGGTGTTGCAGGATTAAGTGCAATTCCTGCTTTCATACCGAGCGAACGGATGAGCTGAAGGGTCCTGTGCGCATGTTTATCCGCTTCAACATGTATCGTTACAATATCCGCACCCGCCTCTTTGAACGGCTGAACCCATTTTGAAGGATTCTCTACCATTAAATGAGCATCAAAAACAAGCTCCGTATGCGGGCGCAATGCTTTTGTCATCGGTGCGCCGAAAGTGATATTCGGCACAAACGCACCGTCCATAACATCAAGATGAACATAATCCGCCCCCCAATCGGCAAGCACATCCACCGCGCTGCCGAGTGACGCATAATCCGCCGAAAGTATTGAAGGTGCAATTTTAATCATTTTTTGTTCCCCTTTTATTTGTCTTAAGCAGTGTTATATTTTAAAATCTGTTGCGTTTATTTTCTTCCGCCTCTTTAACAAGGTGGACATACCGTTCGTATCTCCCCCGGCTTATGACGTTTTCGCCGCCTTTTTTGACGGCACAGCCGGGTTCGGAAACATGGATGCAGCCGTTAAACCTGCATTCCCCGCGCACGGCGCGGAACTCCGGATAGCAATTTTTTATTTCCCGCGGTTCAATTTCGATATTGTCCAGCAAGCTG
>OGPS01002808.1_pt1 | contig 10382 bp, 10 predicted proteins | sample 1552931 | NCBI WGS metagenome assembly OGPS01 (sample SAMEA2580252, study PRJEB22360) | human gut metagenome | biome: human gut; feature: human-associated habitat; material: faeces | place: Denmark | collected 2008/2010 | reverse complement strand
AAATAAATATAATAATTATTTTAAATCATAAAAAAGTATGCTATAATCAAATAAGAAAGTAGAGATGATTCACATGCGTAGTATAACAGATATGGATTTAAGTAATAAAAAAGTAATATTAAGATGTGATTACAATGTACCCATCAAAGACGGAATTATAGAAGACGATACCAGAATTAGAATGAGTTTAGATACAATTAATTATTTACTTAAAAATAATTGCAAAATAATTATCTTATCTCATTTAGGTAAAATCAAAGAAGAAAGCGATAAAGCAAAAAATTCTCTATATCCTGTTAGCATTCGATTAGGTAAATTACTCCATAAAAATATTCTATTTTCCAAAGATACTAGAAGTGATGAACTAACCAAAATGGCTTCTAACTTAAAAGAAAAAGAAATATTATTAATAGAAAATACAAGATATGAAGATTTAAATTCAAAAAAAGAAAGCTCATGTGATATGGATCTTGCTTCATACTGGGCTTCCTTAGGCGAAGTATTTATCAATGATGCTTATGGTACCTTACATAGAGCACATGCCTCTAATGTCGGCATCGCCAAAATACTTCCAAGTGCTGTAGGATTTCTAGTTTTAAACGAACTAAATAAAATAGACAGCCTCTTAGAAGAAAACACAAAACCTTTTATTGTTATTATGGGAGGCAAAAAAGTAAGCGATAAAATCAAAGTAATTGACAACCTAATAACTAAGTGCGATAAACTATTAATTGGCGGAGGAATGGCCTATACCTTCTTAGCATCTTTAGGTTATAATGTTGGCTCATCCCTAATAGATACAGAATCGTTAGACTATGCTAAGAATATCTTAATAAACTATAAAAATAAAATAGTATTACCAGTAGATGCCATTGTTGCAACAGAAATTAGCCCTGAAGCACATGCTACCAACAAAAACATAGATAGCATTTTAGATAATGAAATAGCCCTTGATATTGGCCGAGAAACCATAAAACTATTTGAATACAATTTACAAAATGCCAAAAGAGTTATTATGAATGGTCCAATGGGAGTATTTGAAATAGAAAAATTTAGCCATGGAACAAAAGCTATCTATGAATACTTAACCAAAAACAATATAAAAACCATAATTGGAGGTGGAGACTCAGCATCATCCGTTAATAAATTAGGTTATACTAACAAATTTTATCATGTATCAACAGGAGGTGGAGCAACACTTGAATACTTAGAAGGTAAAACATTACCAGGATTAAGTGTTATTGAAGATGGAAAATAAAGAAATAATAAAAAATGAAGAAGATATAGAAAACAAAAAAAATAGTAAAACTAAATATATCCTAAATATGATAATCATGTTTATTGTTATTTTTATCATATTATATTTCACCTTGAAAGATGACTTCAACGAGGTCATAGCCAACATTCAAAAAATGAACATATTCTATTTATTAATAGGCATTATCTTAATGGTATTATATCGTTTTTTCTTAGGTATCAGCTTGTATATCGTGGCCAAATGTAACAAGCAAAAATATAAATTAAAAAAAGCATTTGAATTAAACTTTATTACCCAATTTTTTAATGGAATTACCCCATTTGCCACAGGCGGACAACCTTCCCAAATATATTACTTACATCAAGAAGGAATACCTTATGGAATAGGAACCAATATCGTCTTACAAAACTTTATCCTATACCAAACAGCCTTAATCATATTAGGTCTCTTCGCCGTTATCTATAACCGAGCAACAGGACTATTTCCTAAAAACAATGTCATGGCTAATTTAGTAACATTAGGCTTCATTATTAATTTTCTAGTTTGGCTAGGTTCATTCATTATCAGCTTTGGTAAGAAAATAAGTAGTTTTATTGCTGATAAATTACTTGTCTTCTTAGCCAAATTAAAAATAATTAAAAACCTAGAAAAAACCAAGAAAAAATTTACTGATTATATTACCAGTTTCTATGAAAATGCCATGATATTAAAAGAAAGCAAAAAATATGTATTAATTGGTATCATTGTCAACATCATGGCCTTAGTTTTCCTTTACAGTGTACCTATTATCTTAATAAAAGGCATCGGATCTACCTCTAATATTAATTATATAACATCCCTTGTCGCTGTGAGTTATGTTATGCTAATTGGCTCATTTGTACCAATTCCAGGAGGAAGTGGTGGAATAGAATATGGTTTTCTCCACTTTTATGGCTACTTCCTAAGCAACTCAGTTCTAGTATCAATCATGCTCATTTGGAGAGTAGTAACATATTATATAGGCATGATTTTTGGAGGAATTCTAATTCCATTTTATAAAAAAGGAAGTGATTAACCTTGCGCATAGGAATATTTACCGATACTTATCCACCGTTCATTAATGGAGTATCAACCAGTATAGTTATGTTAAAAAAAGCCTTAGAAAAACAAGGACATACAGTTTATATCGTAACAGTTAACAATGAAAATATGAAGTATAAGTATGAAGAAGACGAAAAAGTAATTAGAATACCAGGAATTCCCGTAGGTATTTATGATTACCGTTTAACAGGCATATATCCAGTTAAAATCGTGAATAAAATTAGGAAATGGCACTTAGATGTAATCCATTCCCAAACAGAATTTGGAGTAGGCACCTTTGCTAGAATCATTGCCAAACAATTTCATATCCCCTTAGTTCATACATATCATACCATGTACGAAGACTATGTCCATTATATAACAAAAGGATATTTTGTAGGTACTAGCAAAAAAATTGTTGAATACCTAACACTATTTTATTGCGATAAAACAATATCTGAGTTAATCGTACCAACAGAAAAAACCAAAGAATTATTTAAAGAAAAATACAAAGTAAATAGAAATGTTTATGTCATACCAACAGGTATCGAAATAGAGAAATTTTACCTAGAAAACAACAAAAACTTAAACATCTTAGAAAAAAGAAATAGTTTAGGTATAGCAAAAGATGATTTCGTTATATTATTTGTAGGAAGAATTGGCACTGAAAAAAACATTGATTTACTTCTCAATGGAATGGAGAAATTAATAAAACTAAGCAAAAAAATTAAGTTACTAATTATAGGCGATGGTCCGGATATGGGATATTACAAAGAATATGTTTATAAAAGGAAACTCGGCAAAAATGTCATATTTACAGGAAAAGTACCATGGGATAGCATCAGTGAATATTACCTTATTGCCGATATATTTGCCACCGCCTCAGTAACAGAAACACAAGGCTTAACAGTTATCGAAGCCATGGCCGCAGGATTACCTGTTGTCTGCATCAACGATGAAAGCTTTACAGGCACCATAATGAACAATGTTGATGGAATAATATTTAACAATTTAGAAGAATACATCGAGGCCATCACTAAACTATATCAAGACCGCGAACTACTTAAAAATCTAGGAAAAAAAGCCAGAATTGATGCCGAAAAATATTCATCAGAAAAATTTGCCACTTCCGTATTAGAAGTATATCGTACAGCTATCAAAAAAAATAGAAAAATAGTTATCCCACTCGTAGATACCATAAAGGAAGTGTTTAAAGAAAATGACTAAAATTATAGCCTTAAATCATAAAATGAATTTAAATTACGATTTAGTAAATGAATACATCGAAAGAATAAACAAAGTAAAAACAGATAACAAAATAATAATCATTCCCAGTTACCTATATATTGAAACATTTATTAAAAACACCAAATATGATATAGGTAGCCAAAACCTCAGCAACGAATTAAATGGAGCCTTTACTGGCGAAGTATCAAGCATTCAACTTAATAGCATCGGAGCAAAATACTCTTTAGTCGGCCACAGTGAAAGAAGAAATCTTTTTCATGAAACCGATGAAATAATCAATGAAAAAACAAGACAATGCTTAAACCATGGAATAACCCCAATTATTTGTGTCGGTGAAACATTAAGTGAACATAACAATGATGAAACCCTAGTAAAAATAAATAACCAAATAAGTCATGCCATTTTAGGACTCGATGATTTAAATGAAAAAAAAGAAATTATCATAGCTTATGAACCAATATATGCAATAGGCACTGGTAAAGCACCTGAAGTAAAAGAAATAGAAATTGTTATTAACCATATTTATGAAGTATTAAGTAAATATGATAATATAGATTTCAAAATATTATATGGAGGAAGTGTTAACAAAGAAAATATCAAAAAAATACTTGATATCAATAAACTACATGGTGTCCTAATTGGCACAATATCTTCAAAAATAGAAGATATAATAAAAATAATTGAAACAGTATAAAAAAAATTAGAGAAGTTGTGGCTAATACTTCTCTTTTTTTACTTTTCGACAAAACTTGTCATAATTCACTCTAGTATAAAATTAGAAAAAGTAATATACTAAATTTAAGAATAAAGGAGGAATTGTAGTATGAAAAAAATTAATGTTTTAATGATTGATGATAATGAATCTTTAATAGATATGGTAGAGGAATATTTCAGTGGAAATGAACAAATATCTATATCTTTTAGAGCACACGATGGAGAAGAAGGTTTAAAATTAATTAAAGAGAAAAAGGACGATTATGATGTAATTTTACTTGACCTAATCATGCCCAAGAAAGATGGATTATATGTATTAGAAGAAATGAGAAAACAAAATATAAATAAGAAAGTAATTGTAGAAACTTCATATAATGCCCCAGATACAATAAGAAAAGTAAGTGAATATGGAGTAAACTATTATATTCTAAAACCATATGATTTAAACGAACTAGAAAAAAGAATTCTTGAAACAACTAATAAAGCAAAAGGAGAGACCATTAATTTATATCAAAATGGATTAGATAAATCCATTACCAACATGTTACATGAACTAGGTATGCCATCACACATCAAAGGATATCAATATATTCGTGAAGGTATCAGCTTAATTTACAATAATCCTAGTATTATTGGAGGCATCACAAAAGAACTATATCCTGAAATTGCCATGAAATATGATACAACAGTATCAAGAGTAGAAAGAGCAATAAGACATGCTATTGAAGTAAGTTGGAATAGAGGTAGCATTGATTACATGGAAGAACTCTTTGGGCACAGTGTTGACTTTGATAAAGCAAAACCAACTAACTCAGAGTTTATTGTAACCGTCGCTGACAAACTAAGATTAGAATATTCAAAAAAATATTAAAAAATTAAATACTTAATAACCTTAAGTATTTTTTTTGTTTGTTCACCTCATAGTGCTAATCACTAACTAAAAAACAAAATATTCCATACAACCTATTTTGTACTATATTCATCACTATAACCAAAATAAATCATCGTTAATAAATTAACCACAAGTACTACAACTTTACATTTTTAAGTGTCAAATTTTTAAAAAAATAAAGAAATTTTAGAAAAAAAAAGTAATCTCCATTTTTTTTGACTATATATATAGTTAGAGACCGCTAGAAAGGAACACCAATGAAATTCATAAAAAAACACATTTACCTATTAAGTGGCATTTTAGGTTTAATTATTATTATTACTTCTCTAATTGCTAAAATCAAACTTAATAATAATGTAGTTACAGCAGTTACATTAGAAAGTAGCAAAGAAGAAAAAATAGAAAAAGAAAACATTTCCAAAGAAAATATCAACAAAACAGAAGACTGCTTACTATACAAAGTTGATATTAAAGGAGAAGTAAATAACCCAGGAGTATATCAACTAAGCGAAGAAAGTAGGGTAATAGATGTGATTAATTCAGCAGGGGGACTCACTGACAAAGCCAACACCACATTAATCAATCTATCAAAAAAAATCAAAGATGAAATGGTAATAATCATTTACTCAAATGAAGAAGTTAGTAATAGCAAAAAGGACCGAACCATTACTAAAACAATTGAAAAAGAATGTGTATGCCCAGACATCAAAAACGATTCATGCCTTAATTCCCCCTCCAATACTAGTAACATTGAAGAAGAAAACCAAGTAAGCAAAATAGAAAATAAAATATCACTAAAATCATGTACCCTAGAAGAATTAAAAACTGTCCCCGGCTTAGGAGAAACAAAAGCAAAATCTATATTGGACTACAAAAATCAATATGGATTTAACACCGTTGAAGACTTACTCAAAGTAAAGGGCATTGGAACCACAATATATGAGAAAATTAAAGACTATTTTAAACCTTAAACAAAAATACACATTCATATTATTTATTACTTTTATTATTTATGCACTAATTATAACAAGTATACCCATGAAAACCACATATAAAGAAAATGATAGCACTTTTGAAGGCAATATTTTATCTATCAAAAAATACGACACTAAAACTACCCTTATTATCAAAGAAAAAAACAAAACAGAAAAAATCCTAGTAAATTATTATGAAAAAATAGATAAAATTAATCTTGGGGACAAAGTAAAAATAAAAGGTACATTAAAACTTCCTAGTAAAAATACCGTCCCCAACCTTTTCAATTATCGTAAATACCTAAACAATAATAATATTTATTATATCCTAACCGCAAGTGAAATAACAAAAATAAAAAACAACACCAAAATACTAACTCATTACAAAAATAAATTACAAAAATACATTAATCGTAAAAAAGCCCATACCTACCTAAACATCTTTATACTATCCAATAAAAATGATTTAGATAAAGAAGTCCTTAACTCTTATCAAGTAAATGGTCTATCACATTTATTCTCCATCTCAGGCATGCACATAACATTACTTCTAGGAACCATCTTAAAACTATTAGATAAAGTTAGTTACAACAGATACTATAAATACATTTTTTTAATAATAATACTAATCATTTATATGTATTTAACTGATTTTACTCCATCTATCCTAAGGAGTGGAATTATGTTTATCTTACTAACTTTAAACAAACTATTCAACTTTAAAATAAAAACTAAAAATATTATAATGCTAACATTTATAATAATAGTCTTAATCAACCCATATTATATTTACAATCTAGGTTTTCAATTATCCTATCTAATTAGTTTTTATCTAATTATATTTGCCCATATCATTAATAAACATAAAAATTATTTCAAAAAATTATCTATTACCTCACTAATTTCCTTTTTAGTAAGTTTTCCCATTATCATTAGTAATTATTATCAAGTAAACCTTTTATCCATTCTTATCAACCTATTATTTGTACCAATTATTAGTTATATAGTATTACCTTTAGCCTTCATCACCCTAATATTACCAACAGATAGCCTTTTAATACTTACCATGGACATCCTTGAAGGCATCTCATTATCCTTAACTAATATTAATTATTTGCTTTTAGAGTTACCAAAACCTAGTATCTATTTAATAATAATATACTATGCAATAATTACCTTACTATTAATAAACAAAAAATGTTTTATCTCATTATTGACCACAATTTTCATTCATAAAATAAGCATCAATTTTAATCCCAATATGGAAATATTATTTCTTGATGTTTCACAAGGCGACTCCATATTACTTCATTATCCCCATAACAAATATAATATTTTAATAGATACTGGAGGTAATTATAATTATGAAATAAGCAAAAATATAATCATCCCTTATCTAAAAAGCAAAGGTATTAACAAGATAGATTATTTAATATTAACTCATGGAGACTATGACCATATGGGAGAATCAATTAATTTAATAGAAAACTTCAAAGTAGAAAAAGTAATCTTTAATTGTGGTGAATTTAATGATTTAGAAAAAGAACTAATCAAAGATTTAGATAAAAAGAAAATGCCATATTATTCTTGTATTAAAGAATTAAATATAGATGATAATAAATTATATTTCTTACAAACAAAAGAATATGATAATGAAAACGATAATAGTAGTGTAATTTATTTTAACTATTATAATTATAAATCCTTATTTATGGGAGATGCATCTACCGAAAGAGAAAAGGATATCTTAGAAAAGTATAATCTTAAAGATGTAGATTTCTTAAAAGTAGGACACCACGGCTCAAATACATCATCAAGCGAAGAATTTATAAATAGTATAAATCCTAAATACAGTTTAATTAGTGTTGGAAAAAATAATAGATATGGTCATCCAAATAAAGAAGTATTGGACACTTTAAATGATTCAAAAATATATAGAACAGATCAAGATGGTAGTATTATGTTTAAAATTAAAAAAGATAAATTACAAATTGAGACTTGTAGTCCATAGGGATGAGTAGACATGAATTATTACAATGAGATAAAAAATAAATTAATTGATAATGAAATATATTCAAAAGTAAAAGATTATTCAAAAGAAAGGCATAAAGTTATTACATACTTTGAAGTTGGTAAATTACTGGATGAAGCTGGCAGTAAGTATGGAGATAATATTTTAAATGATTATTCAAATAGACTGGTTATTGAGTTTGGGAAAAAGTATAACGAGAGAACATTGAGACGTATTAGACAATATTATAGAATATTCAAAAATGAAAAATGGTCGCCACTGGCGACCAAATTGTCTTGGAGCCATTATTCTGAATTATTATCAATTAAAGACGATAATGAATTGATATATTATATTAATATTGCATATGAAAGAAATTTATCTAAAAGAGAATTAAGAGAAAAAATTAAAAACAAGGAATATCAAAGAATGCCAATTGAAACTAAAAACAAAATAGTTTCTAAAGATAAAATTGAAGTAAAAGATTTAGTACCAAATCCCATACTAATTAGAAATAGAAATAATACTGAAATAGTTACTGAGAAAGCCTTACATAATTTAATATTAGAAGATATAGAATCTTTTATGAAAGAACTTGGTAATTCATTTAGTTTTATAGGTAGTGAATATAAAATTAAAATAGGAGGCAGAAATCATTATATTGATTTGTTATTATTTAATATAAAGTTTAATTGCTATGTAGTGATAGAATTAAAAGTTACTGAGTTTAAAGTTGAATATATATCACAAGTTCAAAAATACATGAATTACATAGATAAAAACATAAAAGAAATAAGTAATAACAATACAATGGGAATATTAATATGCAAAAGAGAAAATAAATTTGTTATAGAATATTGTTCAGATGAAAGAATTGCTGTTAGAGAATATGAACTTGTGTGATATAATAGATATAGGATGTGATAATATGGCTTTACCAAAAATTATGTTTAAAGAAATGACTTTGCAAGAAAACATAGATGTTATAAAGTGGGCATATTTCGAAAACAATGGAGCATTAAGCGTTCATGATTTTACAATTAAATACTTTCCACAACTAGCTAATTTGGATACAAACCTGTCTAGAAATGAAATTTATAAAGTGATAGAAGAAATAGTTACTAATGATTATAATAAATATAAGGATAGAATAAAAAGTGAAACTGAAAGATATAACACGCTATGGGAACAATATAATGATAGTTATTTTAAGGCGTTATCATCATATTTGAATATAAAATGGCCAAATAATTTAAAAGAAATAAGTGCAACTGTTGGATTAATTCCGGTTTTTCCAAGATATTTAGACAATTTTTCTTTTTCAATTGGTACAGGCGTTGATAATTCTAAATTATTAGAAGTTTGTGCTCATGAAACTCTACATTTTTTATGGTTTGAAAAATGGAAACAAATTCATCCAGAAACGCCAAGACGTGAATATGACTCACCATATTTAGTATGGCAATATAGTGAGATGGTAACTGATCCTATTTTGAATAATAAACCATTTTCTACAATGTTTGAATTTGATGAACGAGGATATGATAGCTTTTATGAACTTGAAGATGATTCTAGTAAAGTTATGGTTAAATTGAGAAACCTCTATAGTAAAGATATATCAATTGAAGAAAAAATGAATGATGGATTTAATTATATTAATCGAGTTTTGAATAAAGATAAAGATGAAGGGATTGCAAAAAAGTAATCTTTTTTCTTTATAAATAAAAGCATTGTATTCGACTTACTAATTGAAAATCAGCACATGGCGACTACGACCATATAGGTGGATCTATTAACTTAGTTAATAATTTCAAAGTGGAAAAAGTAATATTTAACTGTGGTTCTCACGACGAACTGGAAAAAGAACTAATTAAAGTATTAGAAAAAAAGAAGATTAAATATTATTCATGTATTAAAGAATTAAATATAGATGATAATAAATTAAATTTCTTACAAACTAAAGAATACGATAATGAAAATGATAATAGTAATGTTATTTATACTGAACTTAGTGGATATAAATTTATGTTTATGGGAGATTCTGGAATAGAGAAATAATATTTTAGATAAATATAATATAAGTGATATAGATGTACTTAAAGTAGGACATCATGGATCTAAGACAAGTAGTGATAAAAAATTTATTGATGAGATAAAACCAAAGTATTCCATAATTAGTGTTGGAAAAAATAATAGATATGGTCATCCAAATAAAGAAGTATTGGA
>OGPS01002807.1_pt1 | contig 10383 bp, 7 predicted proteins | sample 1552931 | NCBI WGS metagenome assembly OGPS01 (sample SAMEA2580252, study PRJEB22360) | human gut metagenome | biome: human gut; feature: human-associated habitat; material: faeces | place: Denmark | collected 2008/2010 | reverse complement strand
GCCGCACAGGGTAGGCATGCGGGGATCGTCCCAGCCGTCCACGATGCCCATTTCCACCAGCTCACGCAGGTAGCGCTTGCTCATGACCGTGTTGGTCATGTTCAGGCGGGCAAACTCGCGCTGCTTGGGGAAGGCGGTGCCAAAGATGTTCTCAATGACCCAGTTGTACAGCGGGCGGTGGTTCTCGAACTCCAGGCTGCACATGCTGTGGGTGATGCCCTCGATGGCGTCCTGGATGGGGTGGGCAAAGTCGTACATCGGGTAGATGCACCACTTATTGCCCTGACGGTGATGCTCGGCGTACTTGATACGGTAGATGGCCGGGTCACGCAGATTCATATTGGGGCTGGCCAGGTCGATTTTAGCGCGGAGGGTCTTTTCGCCCTCCTTGAACTCGCCTGCACGCATCCGGCGGAAGAGGTCGAGGTTCTCTTCCGGGGTGCGGTCGCGCCACGGAGAGGGACGGGAGGGCTTGCCTGCGTCGCTGCCGCGGTACTCGCGCATCTCGTCGCGGGTCAGGTCATCGACATATGCCTTGCCCTCGAGGATGAGCTTTTCGGCATACTCATAGCACTTGTCGAAGTAGTCGCTGCCGTAGAAGATGCCGCCGTTGGGGTCGGCACCCAGCCAGTGCAGGTCCTCGATGATGCTGTTGACGTACTCCTCGCCTTCGCGGGCGGGGTTGGTGTCGTCCAGACGCAGGTTGAACTTACCGCCGTACTGGTTCGCGATGGACCAGTTGATGTAGATGGCCTTGGCGCTGCCAATGTGCAGGTAGCCGTTCGGCTCCGGCGGGAAACGGGTATGGATCTCGCTGATCTTGCCCTCGGCGAGGTCGGCGTCGATGATCTCAGTCAAAAAGTTTTTATCAGCCATGTGGCGTTCCCCCTTCATCCGGGCCAAACCGCCCGGAACTACTCATGATTCAATACCCATTATAATACACCATTTTTCGCTTTGCTTCAAGGTGGAAATGCAAACCGGGGCAAAATGGCGTTTTCTACCGCATTATTTCTGCGGGTAAAAGGCGTTTTGGTAGCTGACCAGCGCCCCGATCTGGTTGGACTTATTGTGGAAGGCGCACGCCACGATCTCCGGGTGGGCAAGGCTGCGGGCCTGTTCCTCGCTGAAGGGGTGGCCCTTCAGGATCTGCTCCTCATACACCCGGTCCAGCGTCTCGATCAGGAGAGGCTGGCTGCTGATACCGCCGCCGATGGCGACCTTTTCGAGATTCAGCAGGACGCTCAGATTATAGATCTGCACGTCCACGGCAAAGCAGAATTTTTCCAGCACTTCCAGCGCCTCCGGCTCCCCGGCGTTGGCTGCGTCGAAGAAGATTCTGCCGTTCATGGGCGCGTCCGCGGGCAGACCCTTGCGCTCCCGGTAGGCATCCAGCAGAGCCGTGGTGCTGCACTGGCACGCCATGGTCTTTCTGCCGTTGTTCCACTCGTCGGCGTTGGTGTTCATGAAGCTGTACTCCCCCGCCGTAAAGTCCCGGCCCCGCACCAGCTGGCCATTGACGATGAGGCCGCCGCCCACGCCGGTGCCGATGATGAACACCGCCGCGTTGCTGCAGCCCTTGAGGACACCCCGCTGCAATTCGGCGATGGCGGCGGCTTTGCCGTCGTTCTCGATCCAGACCTTGCAGCCGCACTTTTCGGCAAGGCGCGGGCCCACCGGCGTGCCGATGTTGTAGATGATGGAGGGGGCCCCGCCGCCCTTGACCACGCCGTGCTCGGCGTCGATGAAGCCGGGCAGACTCAGCGCGATGCCGTCCACCTCGTCCCTGTGGGGACGGTAGATCTCCGCCATCGTCTCCAGAAAATGTTCCTGACTGTCGCCGGGCGTGGGCACGCTGCCGGACTCATAGTACTTCATGGTGTCATCCATGACCGAATACTTGATCTCGGTGCCGCCTACGTCGAAGACCATTACCTTCATGCAATTTACCTCCCGGTGGTTTTTTCTTTATTATAAAACAAACGCCGTGCAAAATCCACCCCATCGGTTCCACTTCATACTCTGGCGGAACCGGGAACCTTGCGAGGAAGACTATCAGGCCCCCTCCCAGAGGGGGCTGGCTGCGAAGCAGACTGGGGGAGTTACGGACATAAAAAATCCCACGCTGCGGCAAAGCAAAACGCAGCGTGGGCACGAAGATAGCTTAACTTAAAAGGGAAATGTCAGCGCCTCAGCGGGCGACGACGTACTTGTGCAGGGTCTTGCGGACAGCGCCGTTGCCAGCGTACAGCTCCTTGACCATGCCTTCGATCTGCTCACCCAGACCGACCTCATACAGGTTGACACCGAAGATGTCGGCGCGGCTGTACAGATTCTTCAGGCAGCTGAAGTCCTGCTCCCCTTCCTTGACCTCCAGCGGGGCCACGATGGCCTGCAGCTCAGCCAGCATCGGATCGGGAGAGATCTCGAAAGCCTTGCCGTTGTCATCGACACCCTTCAGGTAGCGGGCATAACCGGCCAGCACCAGCGGGATCAGGACGAGGTTGGACTTGTCCAGACCCCGTGCCTCGTAAGCCTTGATGGTCTCGCCGAAGCGGATGGCCAGCTTCTGAGAGGTATCGGTAGCGATACGCTGGGGAGCATCGGGCATGAAGGGGTTGGGCAGGCGGCGGTTGATGACAGCGCCGATGAACTCGTAGGGATTCAGGACACCGGGATCAACGACCACGGGCATTGCCTCGATATAACCGATCTTCTGGATGAAGGAACGCAGATCCTCGTCGGCCATCTCGGCGCTGATGAGGGTGTAACCCAGCATGCAGCCGTAGATGGACATTGCGGTGTGCAGGGGGTTCAGGCAGGTGCACACCTTCATCTTCTCGATCTTGTCAACGGTCTCGCGGTCGCAGTACAGCACACCGCCCAGCTCCAGCGGAGGACGGCCGTTGGTGTAGTGATCCTCGATGCACAGGTACTGGGTCTCCTCTGCGTTGACAAAGGGAGCAGTAAAGGTGTGCTTCTCGGTCACGATGGTGTAGTTGTCCTCAAAACCGTCCTTGGCCAGCATATCCTGGACCTTTGCATCGGGACGGGGGGTGATCTTGTCGATCATGCTCCAGGGGAAGGTGATCTTGGTCTCGTCCTGAACATATGCCAGGAACTCAGCGGGAACCAGACCCTGCTCGACCCACTTGGAAGCGTAGGCGTGGACAGCGCTCTTGACCTTGTCGCCGTTGTGAGAGCAGTTATCCATGCTCTGAACGGTCAGGGGCAGCTTGCCGGCCTTGAAACGCTCGTACAGCAGAGCGGTGACCTTGCCCATGGCCAGAACGGGGGTCAGGCCGCGCTCCAGGTCAGCAGGAGCAACGCCGTAGCCCTTCTCGGTGATGGTGAAGGAGATCATCTGCAGGCTGGGGTTCTGGAAGATCTCGACCAGACGTGCCCAGTCAGCGCCGAAGGAGTAGTCAGCCTTCAGGCTCTCGGTGACGGAGGCGATGACCTTCTTCTCGATGTCGCCGGTGGACTTCAGGCAGACCAGCAGGCTCAGGTTGTCGTAGGGCTGATAAGCCTTGTCGATGATCTCGTAGTCGAAGCTCTCGGCCACGATGACGCCGCGGTCATACTTGCCGCTGTTCAGGGCGTCGTTCAGGATGGCAGCCGGGAATGCGCGGAAGATGTTGCCGGCACCGAAGTGAACCCAGGTGGGTTCTGCGTGGGTCTTGGCCTTGACGGCCTCAATGTCGAACTTGGGCAGCTCGTAGCCCTTTTCTGCCCACTCGGCGGACAGATTGCCGTTCTTGATATCAGACAGCTTCATAATAGTACTCAGCCTTTCTTTTTTTCTTCATCCAGACGGTCCAGCAGGTCCCAGACACCCAGCATGTACTGGATACCCAGAGCACGGTCATACTTGCCGTAACCGGGGCGGCAGTTGCCGGGGCCTTCCTCCCACAGCTGACGGCCGTGGTCGGGGCGGATATAGCCCTCAAAGCCGTTGTCGTGGTAAGCGCGCAGGATCTCGATGATGCCGGTCTCACCGCAGCAATCGCGGTGGGCAGCCTCAGAGAAGTCACCGTTATCAAAGTGATGGATGTTGCGGATGTGAGCGAAAGCGATGCGGTCGCAGTGCTTGCGGACGATCTCAGCAACATTGTTGTTGGGGTTGGCGTTCAGGCTGCCGGAGCACAGAGTCAGGCAGTTGTACGGATCATCCACCATGGACAGGAAGCGGTCGATGCTCTCGGCGTCCACCAGCAGGCGGGGCAGGCCGAAGATATCCCATGGGGGATCGTCCATATGGATGGCCATCTTGATGTCGCACTCACGGCAGGTGGGCATGAGGGCTTCCAGGAAGTACTTCAGATTCTCCCACAGCTTCTCCTTGGTGACAGGGGCATAGGCCTTAAACAGCTCGTCCAGCTTAGCCATACGCTCCGGCTCCCAGCCGGGGAAGGTCATGTGGTACTTCTCGGTGAAGTCCAGGATATACTTGGCCATAGCCTTGTAATCGTCCTTGATCATATCCTTCTGATAGAACAGGGCGGTGGAGCCATCACCGACAGGGTGGAACAGGTCAGTGCGGGTCCAGTCAAAGATAGGCATGAAGTTATAGCAGATAACCTTAACGCCAAACTTGGACAGGTTGCGGATGCACTGCTTGTAGTTTTCGATATACTGGTCGCGGGTAGGCAGGCCGATCTTGATATCGTCATGGACGTTCACAGATTCAACAACGTCGCCGTTGAAGCCGTAAGCGTGGATCTGATCCATGACTTCCTTGATCTCGTTCTCTTCCCAAATCTCACCGGGCATTTTGTGGTGCAGAGCCCAAACGATGCTGGTAACGCCGGGAATCTGCTTGATGTCGCTGAGGGTGATGGGGTCGTTGTCCTCACCATACCAGCGCCAACCCATTTGCATAGGCATAAGTGTGTTCCTCCTTGATTGTTGTTTATCTGGGGCAATCTTGGATTCCGAGTCAATACGGGGTTTCCCCGGAATGCCTTTTGGTTACGCCTTCATTAAGCGTTGACAGCGTCGTGCAGGGTCTTGCGGACAGCGCCGGGGCCTGCGATCTCAGCCTTGAAGTAAGCCTTGACCTTGTCGGCCAGAACGGTCTTGGTCAGGTCAGAGCCAAAGATGGAAGCATTGCTCAGGATGCTGTCCAGCTGGTCGGTGCAGCTGTCGGGAGCACCGAACTTGATGGTAGCCAGCTTAGCCTGCAGGTCATCCTTCAGGGGGTCTGCAGAAACTTCAAATGCGTTGCCGTTGTCATCAACAGCCAGCAGGTAACGCAGCCAGCCAGCAATGGCCAGCGGGATGGACACCAGGGTGTTCAGGTCGCGGCCTTCAGCAACATAGCTCTTGATGGTCTCGCCAAAGCGGATACCGACCTTCTGGGAAGTATCGGTAGCGATACGCTGCGGGGCGTCCGGCATGAACGGGTTGGGCAGGCGCTGCTCAACAACTTCATCGATGAATGCCTTGGGCTCCAGGATGCCGGGGTTGACCACAACGGGCAGGCCTTCAACATAGCCCAGGCGCTTGATGAGGGCAACGATATCAGCATCCTTCATCTCGTCGCAGATCAGGGTGTAGCCCAGCATGCAGCCGTAAACGCTCATGGCGGTGTGCAGCGGGTTCAGGCAGGTGGTGACCTTCATGCGCTCGGTCTTGTTGACGGTGTCGCGGTCGGTCATATAGACGCCGGCCTTTTCCAGCGGGGGACGGCCATTGGGGAACTTGTCCTCAACAACCAGATACTGCGGGCGCTCTGCGTTGACAAAGGCAGCAATGAAAGTGTTCTTGCTGGTAACGATGGGCTCCATATCCTCGATGTTATCCTTGACCAGCTGCGCTTCCACGATCTTGTGGGGGCGCGGGGTGATCTTGTCGATCATGGACCAGGGGAATGTGATCTTGCTCTCGTCTTCCAGGTAAGCGATGAAGTCCTGGCCGACATAGCCCTTTTCAGCCCATGCCTTGGCAACGGTCATCACGCTGGACTGCAGCTTTTCGCCGTTGTGGGAGCAGTTGTCCATGCTGACAACAGCCAGCGGGGCGGCACCAGCCTGGAAACGCTCGAACAGCAGGGCAGCGACCATGCTCATGGCGTGGCGTGCGTGTGCCGGACCCTCGTCGATATCAGCCTGCACAACGGGCATCAGGCTGCCATCGGGACGGTACAGGGCATAGCCCTTCTCGGTGATGGTGAAGGAGATCATCTGCAGGCCGGGATCGGTGAAGATCTCCTTGAAGCGTGCCATCATGGCAGCGTCAGAAGAATCAGCGCGCAGGCCCTCGGCAACAGAACCGATGATCTCGCGGCTGGTGGAGCCATCCGGGTTCAGGGTGACCATCATGGTCAGATTGTCGAACGGGGTGTAGATCTTATCAATGATGTCATAGTCAAAGGTATCGGCTGCAATGATGCCGCGGTCCTGCAGACCTTCGTTCAGCAGGCGCTGCTGGAGAGCTGCGATAAAGCCGCGGAAGATGTTGCCTGCGCCAAAGTGGACCCAAACCGGATGCTCCTTGGTTTTGGCAGTCATAGCGTCATGGTCAAAGGCGGGCAGCTTAACGCCCAGGGCTTCCCATTCAGCCTTCTGGTTCTTGATGGATGCAGCGTTCATTTTCATGGCGAAACACTCCTTCAGATTTTGTTTTGTGATATCTTCGGTGGCCTTGCTTTGCAGCCCGGCCGGTGTTGTTCATTCAAACCGTGGATAAGTATAACCCTTATTTTTTGCAAATCAAATTGGCGTAATTGCTTGAAAGATTGCAAAAATTGCGGTACTATGAAAGTGGAAAGAGAGATGACAGGATTATGGCAGAAAACAGCTTTCAACCCTTTACACGGCGGCAGACCATGATCCGCCGGGATTTTGAAATTTACCGCTACCGCTACATGGATGAAGTGGAGCTGCACCACCACGATTTTTATGAAATCTACATGCTTTTGCGCGGCAGTGTATCTTATACGGTCGAAAACCGCATCTTCCACATGCGCGCGGGGGATCTGATGCTGATCAGCCCGCTGGAGCTGCACCAAGCACGGGTTGACAGCAATGATGAACCTTACGAGCGCATTGTGCTGTGGGTGGACCGCGGGTATCTGGAATCCCTTTCCAGCCCGCACACCAGCCTGACCCGCTGCTTTGACACCACGGTGCCCGGCCATACCAATCTGCTGCGCCTGCCCGGCCCCCGCAGCGCCGAGATGCGCCGTGAGCTGGACAAGCTGCGCAGCCTGCACATGCAGGAAAGTTATGGCAGCGACCTGCTGGCCGTTTGCAGCCTGGTGGAGCTGATGGTTGCCATCAATCAGAGCGCGGCGGACCGCAGCATGCAGAGCGCGCTTTCGGCCGATATGGCGTCTGACCGGGTGGTGGACGGGGTATTGAGCTACATCAACGAGCACTACAGCGAAGCCCTGACGCTGGATGCGCTGGCAGAGCGCTTTTTTATCAGCAAGTACCATTTGCTGCGCAAGTTTGAAGCGCAGGTGGGCACCACGGTGCACCGGTATATCCTGCAAAAGCGGCTGCTGAACGCCAAGCAGCTTTTGGCCGGCGGGCTTGCCCCCAGTGAAGTCTGCACCTACTGCGGGTTTGGGGATTACGCCAACTTTTACCGCGCGTTCCGCGCGGAATACGGCACCACGCCCCGGCAGTATGTACAGAGTTTACGTGGGTAAAGTTCAAAAAACTGTCGTTATTGGTATTATAGCATACCCTGCCAATGGCTACAATAGGCGATTTTTCGAAAATTTTGGCAGGCAGTGCAGCAGCCGTGCTGCACCGCTGCACGCAAGGTCAAGTTTTCACTTTCCTTTTGCGACAAAATAGCGTACAATGGGGGCAGCTGTTTTTGGGGGTATCAGGTACACCTTAACAGCTAAGTCGGGAGGTGGGCAGATGAACCAGCCAGACCCACAGCGCCGCATTGCGGGCGGGGTCGAATATGAATTGACACGCCGCCGGGTGCGCAACCTGAACATACGGGTCCGCACGGATGGCAGTGTAGCCGTCAGCGCGCCGCGCCGGGTACCCTTGAGCAGTGTGGACGCTTTTGTGGCGGCGCATGCCGGATGGGTTGCCGCGGCGCAGGGCCGGATGGCGGTCCACATGGCAAACCGTGCCGCCGAACCGCCGCTGCCGAGCAAAGCCATCGCCCTGCACCAGATGCAGGCACTATGTGCGCAGTATTACCCGCTGTTTGCCGCCACCTGCCCGCGCGGAGAAATGCCCCGCATAGCGGTGCGGGACATGAGCACCCGGTGGGGGAGCTGCTCCCTAAAAACAGGAACGCTGTGTTTTGCCCTGCGGCTGTGTGTGATGCCGCTGCCCGCGCAGGAGTATGTGGTGGTACACGAGTTTTGCCACTTTGCCCACCCCAACCACAGCCCGGCTTTCTGGGCCGCCGTGGCCAGGGTGATGCCGGACTATAAGGCACGGCAGGCGCTGCTGAAAGGGAGATAGGAACCTTTTATTATTTTCCATTCTCCTTATTTGGGATGCCGTGAATTAAAGAGTTTTGTGGGGCAGGGCGCCAGTGTCTTGTGTTCCGGGAAGATTCCCCGCACCTTACTGATAAGTACCCATTCATTTATTTTGAGCCGCCATTATTCTTTCATTTATTTCAAAATTTAATATCGAGGAGGCGATCTGCACTTTGTCAGATTCCAAACGCTACTCCACGCTGGTGAACAACACCATCCTGTTTGCCATTTCCAACTTTGGCTCCAAAATCATCAGCCTGATTATTCAGCCATACCTGAGTTACGCGCTGGCCAGCCCGGATGTGATGGGTGTGACCAGCCTGATGCAGTCGGTGGCCAACCTGCTGATTCCGGTGGTCAGCCTGGGCGTCAGCTTTGCGGTGATCCGGTTTGGCCTGGACCGCAAGGTGGATAAATCCAGCGTGTTCATGAACGGCCTTGCCACCATCTTGCTGGGCTTTGCCTTAATGGCGGTCTGCTGGCCGCTGGTGCGGCTGATCCCCAATGCGGCGGATTATCTGGTTCTGATTTACGCCTGTGTATTGATGAGCTGTCTGCGCACGCTCTGCACCCAGTTCATCCGTTCCCGCATGCTGAACCGTCTGGTTGCGGTGGATGGCGTTTTGACTTCCGCCACGCTGCTTGGGTTCTATTATCTGTTCCTGGATGTGCTGGATCTGGGCGCGAACGGCTACCTGCTTGCCATGGCCTGTTCGGATGCGCTTTCGGCAATCTTTGTTTTTATTGCCGGGCACTGCCACCAGTATTTCAGTTTCAAAAAGTTCAACAAAGCCCTTTGGAAGGACATGCTGCGTTATTGCATCCCCATGATCCCGGCTTCCATCAGCTTTTGGATCATCAACGCTTCGGACCTGTTCTATGTACAGGGCATGTGTGACGGCATTGACGGCAAAAGCAGCACCTGGTGGGTGGGCCTGCTGAAAGCCGGGTATTATCTGCCGCAGATCATTACCATTGTGGGGCAGATTTTTTATGAGGCATGGCAGCTTTCGGCTGTGACAGAGGAATCCGAGCGTTCGGCGTTCTTCAGCAAGGTGTTCCGGGTATATGCGGCGGTCATGTTCTGCTGTGTGGCAGGCGTCATCTGGCTGTGCCAGCCCATGATGCACGTTTTCCGCGAGGATTACTTCCTTGGCTGGCAGTTTGTGCCGTTCCTGACACTGGCTTCCATGTGCACCTGCCTGAACAACTTCCTGAACAGCGTGTATGTGGTATACAAGCGGTCCACCAGTTCGTTCTACACCATGTTGGTAGGTGCCGTGGTTAATCTGGTTCTGAACTTTTTGTTCATCCGCTGGTTTGGGCCATGGGGCGTTACGATGGCAAGTTTCATCTCCCTGCTGATTGTTTTCCTGCTGCGTGCTTACTCCACCCACGGGCTGCTGGAGATCGACTTTCACCCCGCCTGGATGCTGCTGAACCTTGGGCTGATCTTTGTGGAGATTGCCATGCTGTTCAAGCTGGAGCACTGGGTGCTGCCGGTCACGGTGCTGACCTTTGCCATCTGCCTGCTGAACTTCCGCGAGGTGTTTGCCATGGTGGAAAAGCTACTGGGCATGGTTCTGCACCGCCGCAAAAAATCAAATTAAGTTTTAAACAAGTTTTGTTTTTCTTGTTGAAAGATTGCCCGTGCGTTGTGCACGGGCTTTTTTCTTTTCCGTTTTGTGGGCGGTTCTATTATATCGTGCCGCACTATGATATAATACGGGTGATGATTATTTTGGGGCTTTGGCCCGTGGCAGCCTAAAACGGCACCGTTGTATTTTTTAGGTGGGCGCACGATGTACGCCCTCACGGTCTCTACAGGGTAAAAATAGCATTTTGATTTACAAAATCATTATATTTTGGGCAACACCGCACAATTCCCGCCTAGCGGCTTAAGCACCGCTTCGGCGGCTGCG
>OGPS01002799.1_pt1 | contig 10415 bp, 7 predicted proteins | sample 1552931 | NCBI WGS metagenome assembly OGPS01 (sample SAMEA2580252, study PRJEB22360) | human gut metagenome | biome: human gut; feature: human-associated habitat; material: faeces | place: Denmark | collected 2008/2010 | reverse complement strand
CATCCGCACCCATTCCGACCTGCGGTAAAGCATCCTGTTTGCCTCGCGCCCATCCACCACGCGCACAGGCTTATTCGCCAGCGGCACGGCTATTTTCGGCAGATATTCCGCTGGTGTCGCCTTCATGAAATCCCCGACAGCGATTTCCGCGCCGTTCTCCTCGCACGCCGCCAGCAAGCGCTCCACAAAGGCAACATGCAGCGCGTCGTCGCTGTCCACAAAGGTTATATAGGCGCCTGTGCAGATGTCCAATCCGGCATTGCGCGCCATTGAGAGTCCGGCGTTTTTCTGGTGGATGACGCGGATTCGCTCGTCCTTTTTGGCATATTCGTCGCAGATGGCGGGGCAGTTGTCCGGCGAACCGTCGTCTACCAGAATAACCTCTAAGTTCTGATATGTCTGATTCAGCACGCTGTCCACGCACATCGGCAGGTACTTTTCCACCTTGTAAACCGGGATAATGACGCTGACCAATTTGTCTGCTTCACGCATATTGATTCCCATCCTCCTGAAAATGAAGGTATCAATACCAGTTCGCGTCAATAATCACCAGTTCCGGCGGATTATTGATGCGCGGCAGAATCTGCCCCACGTCGTCCCCCAGTCCGCGGCTGATGATGACCTTCGTGCCGGAAATCGTCTGCACGCCTTCGGTCAAATCGGGCAGGAAGCCCTGATCCGGTGTGTAGAGCGCGCCGAGGAACGGAAGGCGAACCTGACCACCGTGCGCGTGGCCGCAGAGCGCCATGTCGATGTCCTTGCCAATCAGCGCGCCCGTATCCTCCGCGTAGTATTCCGGATAGTGGACGAGCAGCATCTTGTAGCCCGGCTGGGCGGCGAAATCCTCCAGAAATCCGCTGGCGTACTTCTCATAGGATACCGGCGCTTCCGCAATGCCGCCGATGAGCAGCGTATTGCTGCCGATGGTCACAGTTTCGTACTTATCCGCCAGAAAGTGCACGCCCAGCGCTTCCAAATCCGACGCGAGTGTGCTGCCCTCGAACACGATTTTCGGCCACTCGTGGTTGCCCGGCACATAGTACACCGGGGCAATTTCCACCAGCTGCGCGCACAAGTCCGTCACGACGTGCGTGTCGTCGCTTTTCTTGTCGTTCATGTCGCCCGTGATGGCGATGATGTCCGGCTTCAAGGCACGAATCCGCGCCACCAAATCGCAGTTGTTCTCGCCGAACTCCCGCAGGTGCAGGTCGGAGAGCTGCACAATCCGCAGATGGCTCGTCAGCTTATCCGACTGCACTTTGTAGTAGCTTTCCACAAAGTCCTGCTCATGCGGATACAGGAAGAGGAAGTATCCGCAAACGCCCGCCATCACCAGCAGCACGGTCAGCACATGCAGCAGCGCTTTTTTCCACTTTTTCATGGCTTAGTCCTCCTGCTTTCTGCGGTCCATCATTGCGCCGCGCAGCAGGGTACGCAGCGTATGGGCGTTGGCGGTGCGGCTTTCCGCCATGCCAAGGCTGTATTCCATCTTCGCGTCGCCGCTTTCCTCGTTGTAGGCGTGCACGAGGCGGTGCATGTAGTCCGCAAAGCTCTCCGCGTCCTCGCGGCGGCACTGCTCAAAGAAGCCGATGAACTGCCAGCCGCCGTTGTAATACACCGTACCGCAGGTTGCGGACGCTTCCTTGATGAAGTCCGCGAACCGGCGCAGCACTTCGTTGCCCTTCACGCGCCCCAGCTCGTTGTTGATGTGGCTCAGGTTCGTCAGTTCCAGCACAACGCACACGTTGTTGTCGCCCAGCACGCGCTCGGTGTTGTTCTTGATGTACAGGTCGCACGCCGTACGGTTCGGCATTTCCAGCGACTGCTCGGTGAAGAACAGGTACTCCACGAAGTCCTGGATTCGCCCCAGCAGGATGGCGCCGCAGACGCCGAGGATGAAGAACACGACAACGCCCAACATCATGTACAGCTTGACGTTGACGCGCGCGCTCACCGCTGTGGTGGACAGCACGCCCACATTCACCGCGCACATGTACTCGTTGTACTCTTCCATCGTCACCAGCAGCACCTGATAGAGGTCATCCAGCCGGGTTTGCAGCGCGCTGATTTCCGCCTCCACCGACGCGCGGGCTTCGGCGGTGTTCTCTGTCGCGTCCGGCGCCTTGGAGAAGGTGTCGATGATGTACTGGCAGTACGCCGCATCAATCAGGCTGTCGGACTTGCGGTTGAGCAGCGTCACATAGTCGCTGATGAGCGTATCGTAAACGGTGGTGCGGTCTTTAATCTTGCCGTCCTCATCATGCTCCTCATAGACGTCATTCAGCACAAGGCCGTTCTGCCCGTTCGTGTCCGTGCCGTTCGTTCCGGCATAGTACAGCGAGCCTTCCTTATTCTTATTGCCATAGCTTTCAATGACTTCCTTGACGCTTGCCACCTTATCGCCATCGGTGCCGCTTGTCAGCATGTAATTCGCATACCGCTCCTGATACTTCTTCAGCAGGATTTCGCGGTTCTGCGTCAGCCTTTCGCCCAAAATCTCCGAAAACAGGTACGGAATCCGCACCGACTGGATATAGCTGTATTCATCAAACAGGTCGGAGACGGACAGACCCGTGCGCGACGAGGTGAAATCCGGCGCAGCGCTTTGGCGGCTGCCTAACTGCGCGATAATCTCATCCACGGAATTGCTGAGAATTTCCGCCTGCTCAATGTAATCATAACCGCCCGCCAGCACGTTTTCCGCGTTGTTGGGGATGGTGGAGTATTCCACATATTTCTCCCCGAAGCTGGCAAAATAGCAGCTCAAAATTTCATCCAGCATCAAGCGCGCGAATTCAGCGCTTCTGCTGCTGCCAACGGTCAGCTTGACGGTGTATTCCGTCGGATAGTATTCCTCCACCTCTTCGCCTTTTTCCGCCAGCGCATCCTGCCGCGTCTGCACCTCGGCCGGGGTGATGCCCGCCCCCGTGCCGCCGGAACGGATGGTATCGACATTGACGGAATAGCCGAGGCGCTCAATCGCTTCCTTGACGACGGTCGAAGAGAAGATTTCGGAAACGTCCAGCGGCTCGCCGTTCGGGGTCAAGCCCTCCGACACCGCGTCGTAGGTGTATTTAATGACAGCCTGCGCCGTGTACGCCTGATTGTTGCTGGCATAGCGCATGAAGAACGCGCCGGCCAAGATGGACATCAGCGCAATCAGCGGCCACCAGCGCTTTAAGTAGCGGATGATGTTAAACTTTCTCATGCTTTTTTCTGCCCTCAATCACCAGCAACAGCACGCAGCAGGCGCAGAACGTCACGCCGCCCATCAAGATCGACCACTTGATGCTGTATTCATCCATCGCGCTCATCTGCTCATAGGACACGGTAAGATAATTGCGCGTCTTATAGCGGACATACTCGCGGTTGATGACATTTGTGCGTTCAATCAAATCCGCCAATTTGGTCTTCATGGTATCAATCAGCATCTCCGCCGTGACGATGTTCTCCGCCGCATTGGCGTCTTCCGCGAGCATCTTCTCGATGGTGTACTCATTGTCCTTGATTTTCTCCTTTGTATCATGGGCATGGAAGTTTTCCGTCTCAGCGGAGCTTGCCTGATAGTCAATCGCCACCTTCGTGCGCGACATATAGAAGTTTGCCTGCGTATCCAGCGTCGGAATCAGCACAACGCTTGTCAGCGCGGAATCGTACATATCAATCGTTGCAAGATGGTTCTGATAGTGGCTCATGAATTTCTGATACTCAATGTTGCGCAGCTGATTCTGATATTTCAGCTTGGACACATAGCGGTCGCGATTTTTGGATAACCCGCTCTGCCGCACATACGCGGTGTACTTTTCAAGGTCAATGTTAGAGAAATTCTGTGCCTTCTTCTGCAAAGAGATAAACGTCTCGTTGTTGGCTGAGGAACGGAACGTGCCGTTCTCGTTCGCGCGGCTCTTCAAAAAGCGGCTGACTTTGCCGATTTCTTTCTCGAAGAATGTGCCGATTTCCACATACTCCAGTTCATCCAGTTCATTCCAGTTCGGATTGAGCGCCGTATCGACGTAGGTGTAGTTCTCGTAGAACACTTCCTTGTACGCCTCGATAATCAGCTGGAGCATGTCGCCGGTGCTGATGCTTGCCGGCAGCTCCTCATTGCGCTTGTAGGAGACGGTGTAGGTGGTGGCAATCTTGTAGGCGCTGGCGCTGCCGGAATCAATCGACATGCCGCCGACGCTTGACGCGCTTACGCTGATGTGCTCCGCCAGCGCAAGGGGCTCCATGTTCGTCACGCCCGCCTTTTCAAGCGCACGCGAAAGCACCTCATCAGACTTGAGCAGCGAAATGTTGAATCGCGTCTGATTCGGATAAAGTCCCCTTGTCGCTTCCTCATAGGTCAGGGCAATGAGGGCGGTTGCCGACTGCAGCTGTCCCGGATGCATCAGGGCGCTGGTGGTCACCATCGCCGCGATGATCAGCAGCAGGCAAAGCAGGCGGTATCTCCACACACCCTGCAGCATCCGCTCAAGAAGCGACCACACGCCGCTCCTTGCTCGTTTCCGGTTCTTTTCTTTCATGCTTGCCTTTCTCCTCGCCTTGTTCCTGCTCGCCAATCGCCATCGCAATCGGCAGCAGCATAAAGACCGTGTTGATATAGCAGTAGAACACCGTGTTGTCGGTGGCGTAGGTAATGAAGCCGTAAATCGTTTCGTACAGCAGCAGCAGGGCTGTCTGCATCCCGAACTCCTTCTGGCACCACACAATGCGCCCGTTCCAGCTGTACCAAATCCAGAACGCGAAGCCCCAGAAGCCTAACTCGATGTACATGGTAACAATATCGTTGTGCATTCCGCCGAAGCTGTGCGTGCCGAATACGCCAACGCCGGCTTCCGTCATGATGCTGATATAGCGTGTAACATAGCCAATGCCATACCCTCGGAAGGCAGGGGAAAAATCGTAGACCTCCTGAAACGCGGCATAGAGCTTGTCGCGCCCCATCGTGTCAATCTCCAGCGCATGGACGATTTCGTTGAACAGCCCCGACTGAATCAGGTACACATACCCGAAGCAAATGACAATGGCGCCAATGGAAATGAGGAGAATCAGGATGCTCTGGGCTTTCGGTTTTCTCCTGCGGATGAACTCACCCATCAAAAACACGCCGACTAAGCCAATCAGCGCGATGCGTTTGAGGCCCAGAAAGAAGAACAGCCCCGATAAGCCGGCATAAATCAGGCGCTTTTTGCCTCGCTCGCAGCACAGGGCGAACAGCAGCATCAGCCCGAAGGCAAACGTCAGGTCATGCACTTCCAGCGCCTTGATGGCGGCGTTCGTGTCAATCCCGCCGGACTTTGCAAACGCAATCAGCCCGGTCACAAACGCCCCCACGCCATGCGTCTTGATGGACATCAGTACAATGCCCATATTTCCCGCGCACATGGCATAGAACGTATAGTCAATGCTCCTGCGCCCGAAGAGATACACCGCGCTGCACATCGCGCTGAGCGATATGACATGGTAGAGAATCGTCGAGCAGCCGCGCGACATGTAGTTAAGCTGCTGAAAATCCAATGCCCAGTACAGCATCGACAGCGACGCCATCATCAGGAACGGCAAGCCGAACATGACCGCAAACTGCCCCACCGTTTTCAGCCGCCGAAAGTCGCCCGTCACCAGCAGGAACAGGATTGCCAGCCCCAGCACACCCATCTGCATCACATATTTTGTGAACCACGGCAGTGGAAATCCGCCGCCATCCACAAAACCGATGGTCATCATGCCGATATACGCCCATTTCAGATACGCCGGGCGCGGTTGAATGTCCTTCTTCAGCATTTCTTTTCGTCCAGCTTCCGCCAGATTGACCCAATTCGCCGCGCCATGCTTGCCACAGAATAGCTTTCCAAGAATCGGCATCTGCCCTCCTTTGCCATGCTGCGGTACAGCGCTTCATCCTCGTAGAGCCGGCGAACCGCGTCCCGCAGCGCATCACGCTGTTTGGGAATGATCAGACCGTTTTTGCCCGATTCGATGTAGTCGCGCACGGTGTCCGATTCCGTGGTGATAATCGGCTTGGCGAACATCATCGCCTGCAGGAACACCAGCTGCCCCGCCGAAATGCGCGCATCGGCAAGCGGCACAATCACGCAGCAGCATTCCGACAGCATTTGATAGTACTTCTCGCCGAACACATCGTGATAAATGCGAATGTTGCTGCCGGGGTTCGGGTGGTTGTACGCGTCGGACAGAATGCGCACCTGATACGGCGTGTCCTTCAGCGCATCCACAAGGAAGTCATAGTCGCGGTTGCTCTTTCCCGCCGCGAGGATGAATCGCTCCTCCCCCTGCGGAATGTGCCCGCCGCGATTCAAATCGCCCAGCCCCAGCGGCACATAGGTGAACTTGTCCGTGCCGAAAATGGACTGGTAATACGCCGGTTCGCTGCTGGAAAAGCAGACGATTTTGTCCAGCGCGGGGCTGTTCACCGCCTTGCGCATGAACCACGCGTACAGTTTGCCCTTCCAGCCCTGCTTCGGGCGGTAGATGAACGTGGTGACAATGAGATGGCAGTGCTTTTTCAGGTGGAAAATGGCGCTGTAAAAAGCGAAAAACAGCCCGTAAAACTGCTGGTAGGACAGAATGGTGCCAAATTCCTTGCGGTGGCGCAGGACTTTGAGTGGAAAGAGGAAGAATTTCGCCTTCTTCTTCCATGCGCTGTCCGAAAAATGGCTGTCAATGTGCCAGATGTTCCACTTTTCCCCTGTCTCCGCTTCCATCAGCGCCGCAAAGTTCCATTCCGGCTGCGGCGCGCTGTCCAGCAGAATGAGGTTCGCCTGCCCGTCGTTTGCTTTCATGACATCAGCTCCCTGATTGCCTGATGATTTCGCTCGCAGTTGTGGTCGTCGAGCGCGCCGAAGGTATCGCGGATGTGCTTCTGCATTTCCGGCGTGACGGCGCACTCCGACGCAAGCGCGGTTTCGATGGCTTGCAGCAGCGCCTCCTGCGTCGTCACGACCTCCCCGAAGCCGTCCACGCGATAGTCGAAATAGCCGCGGTCGTGGTGCGTGCCCCAGTACCGCGCCTCATCAAACTGGTAGTAGATTTCGGGCTTGAGCATATACGCGAAATCGAACTGGATGCTGGAGAAGTCCGTTATCAGCAGCGCGGAGGCCATCAGCAGCGTCTGCACATCCATCTGCCCCAGCGCGCCGATTTTGACGCGCGGATGCTCCGTGTGGAAGGCGGACAGGAAGCGCTGCACCTCAAAATGCGGGTAGAACACGGCGTCATAGCCGTATTTCGTCAGCAGCTTCTCCAGCTTCGGGTCGGAAATGACCGCCTGCCAGTGCTGGAAATAGTCCGTCTGCTCAAACTCCGCCTGTGTTTTGCCCTCCACGGCGTACGTCCGCCACGTCGGCATAAACAGCACCTGCCGCTTCGTCTCGTGCGGATGCAGAAGCGCGTCATATCGGCACAGCCCCAATCGGCGGACGACGCCTTTCGGATACCCGAACGCCGACTCGACGAAATCACGCTCCTTTTGCAGCGTCGTGACAAACAAATCCATGACGACGTTGGGGTAATGGTACCACTTCATATCGTCAATCATGATGCCATGCTGCAAAAACACCTTTTTTCCGCGCACGATGTGGAGCTTATCGAGCATATAATAGCGTTCAATATCAGGCGTATAACCGGAAACATGGGTGGAAACCTTCATTTCCGACGCGGCGCAGAGCAGGTAGTGCCGCCAGCTGCGATACGGCACGACGCTGCCCAGCTGCGCAACGCGGTCATAGTCGGGCAGCTTGGGGTCTGCGACGTAGACGGCGTTGATTTCGGGGTGCTCCCGCCGAAGATACGCGAAATAGTGATAGCCGTTGTCACGGGCTTCCCTGCCGCGCTCGGACACAAGCCAAACGTGGCGGTACCGCGGATTGGTGACCTTCAGCATGCCGGCGCAGAGGGCTGCCGCCTCGTACTTGATCAGTTCGCCCAGCAGGTTGGCGCCGCGGCGGAATTTTCGCAGGATGTCGCTCATAACATGTTTCCCTTACTGGTCCAAAATCTCCTCATACGCCTTCAGTCTTTCTTCCATATAGAAGAACGGTGCGCGCTCGCGGACGCGCTGCTGGTAGTATTGGTAGACTTCCGGCTTGTCCAGCATCGTCCGCAAGCCCTCGAAGAGCGATTCTTCGGTGTTCTGCGTAATCAGGCCATACTCGCTGTCGCCCAGAATCTCGCGCATTCCGGAGCAGTCCGTCGTCACGACGGGCGTTTCCAGCACAACGGCTTCGCTCACCACCGTGCTGAACCCCTCGACGTAGGACGGGCAGACGTACAAATCCGCCGCCGCCATATACGGGTACGGGTTATCGCGGAAGCCCAGCAGCTGCACGCTATCCTGCAAATGCTCGTCAATCACCTGCTCCGCCAGAACTTCGTACAGCTCCCCTTTGCCCAGAATCAGCAGGTGGAAGTGGTAGCCACGGCTTTTGAGCAGCCCGCAGACATGAATCAGCCGCTCAAACCCCTTGCGCGGAATCAGGCTGCCGACGCTGACCATCAGGAACTCGCCCTTCGGGATGTCGTCCACCGGCTCGTCTTTCCGGCGGCGGATTGCCTGCTCATCCAATATATTATAGGCGACATGGACGCGCTCCGTCAAGCCGAATTTCGCGGAAAACGCTTCCTGTACGTTCTCCGACACACAGTAGATGCCGTCAAACCGCTCATAGCACGCCTTTTGATGCCGCATGGAGCGGAACAGGCGATCCTGCTTGGTGTACGTCTGCACGTCGATATGCACCCACGCGTACTTTTTCGCGTGCTGATTGGTGGAGTACGCGAGGATTTTTGTCGGGAACGCCTCCATGAAGGCGACTTCCACGTCCGCGTCGCTCCTGAAGAACCAGCGATACAGCCATTTCGGCGGGATGATGTACTGCATGATGCCGCTGAGGATTTTCTGCGCCCTGCTGTTCTTCACGCGCAGCGCCGGGCGGTAATGCACCTCCGGCGACAGCATCCCGGCGCGGGTATCGTCGTGGAAAAGCGTCATGAGCGTCACGTCGTAGCGGTCTTTGGGGAGGCGGTTGACTGTTTCCACCAGCACCCGCTCCGCGCCGCCCCCGCACAGGCTGTATATCAGGAACATTACTTTGCGCTTTTTGCCATCCATCACGCGCGTTTTCCTCCGATTTCCTCCATGTAGATTGCCAGCAGCCGGTCGCAGTAGCGGTCGAGCGTCATCATGCTTTCCTTCTTCGCGCGGCAGTTGCGCGCCATTTCATCCAGCAGCGCCGAATCGCTATACAGCGCGCGAATCTTCTCCGCGTACGCTTCGGGCGTGAAGGTGTCGTTGAGGACGCCCGTTTTGCCCTCTTCCACCAGCTCCGGCATTCCGCCGATGCGGTTGCACAGCACCGGCGTGCCCAGCGACTGCGATTCCAGCAGCGCCAGCGGACAGTTTTCGTACCACAGGGAGAGGTGGAGGGTGAAGCGCGCCGCCGCGACAAGCTCCTGCAGTTCCCGCCCAGTCTTGAAGCCGACGAAGCGGACGTTGGGCAAGCCGCACGTTCGGCAGAGTTCCTCCAGCGGCCCGCCGCCCGCAATGACGAACGGAATCTCCGGCAGCAGGCGGCAGGCGGCAAGGATGCGGTCGATGCCCTTTTCCTCCGACAAGCGACCGAAATACAGGACGTAATCGCCCTTGGTCACGTCGATCTCCGCCGTCTTGCTCAAAAAGTTATGAATCATGGTGGTTTTCCCGGCATAGCGCGGAACAGACAGCAGTTTTTGTTCGATGAAGCGGCTGGGGCAGATATAGCGCGCCACGCGGTCATACACATGGCTGTTGGTATAAATCGTGCCTTCTATCGCGCCGATGAGACTCTTTGCGCGCGACCCGTGGATGCACTTTTTGCGCACGCACGCCATTTTGCACTTCTTCCCGCTGCATTCCTCGCAGAGTTTCCACGTCCCGAATTCCATCATCATATGGTTCGGGCAGAGCATCTGCAAATCGTGGACGGTCTGCACCATCGGGATATTTTTCTCTGCCCCCGCCAGAATCACGGACGGGGTAAGCTGGAAATTGATGTTGTTGAAGTGGATGATGTCCGGGTGGAAGCGGTCGATAACCTGCCGCATTTTGCGCCGCGCCTCGCCGGAATAGATGATGCGGAAGGGGTACAGCAGCTTTTCCGCGCCGGACGCGTGGAAGTCCATGTTGGCAGTCGTCAGCCCTTCGGCGTTCCCGACGGTGTTTTTCTCGTCGTACATGCCGAAATATTCCACCTGATGACCGCGTCTCGTCAGTTCTTCCCCAATGCGGAGCATATACGTTTCCGCCCCGCCGCGCGGGTACAAGAACTTATTGACCATCAGGATTTTCATCGGTTTCCTTCCCTTCCACGTTGATTAGCGGGAGACGCAAGGGGCGCTGCCCCTTGACCCCGCCAAAG
>OGPS01002794.1_pt1 | contig 10427 bp, 8 predicted proteins | sample 1552931 | NCBI WGS metagenome assembly OGPS01 (sample SAMEA2580252, study PRJEB22360) | human gut metagenome | biome: human gut; feature: human-associated habitat; material: faeces | place: Denmark | collected 2008/2010 | reverse complement strand
GGTAAATGACAAATTGAAAAAGTGGGGTGTGCGAGTGGGACTGGACATACCCTTGACGAGCTACGTCGCCCGCCACGGGTGGGCCTCCATCGCCAGGAGCAGGAACATCCCGCTTGCGACCATCAGCGAAGCAATGGGGCACGATTCTGAAAAGACCACGCGAATTTATCTCGCCTCTTTGGACACATCTTCCGTAGACAAGGCGAACAGCCAAATCCTGAAAGCATTGTAGCTGCATAAAAGTCTGTCTTCATCCAACCGGATTTCATTCGGAAATCTCTTTTAAGATTTATTCTTGAAAGAGATATTTTTTCCGGCGGATCAATCCACCGGAAAATCGCTCTCTCCGGAAGGAATAGGTGGGTCGGTAGCGATAATTAAAGAAATAAACGACGGTTAAGTTCCCGAAATAGCATTTAACGGACTGACAGATAGATACAACTTCTCTTTCCGAGAGAAATATCATACTGCCGCAAAGTTATGAAAAATATGAAATACGACAACGAAATCCGGTGAAAAATAAAATTATCCCGGTCATTTCAGTTCGGAATGTTGAGCCATTAATAGAATTTGTTGAACCAATCCTGAGGCTTTCGTGTGTAAGGCGCTGATAATAAACGCCAATCATTTCGCTATTTCTCTCGGAAAGAGATGTATCGGCAGAGGGAATCCGCCAAAGGAAATCACAAACAGCCTGCGACCGGTAAGAATGAGGTGCAGAGGCATTTCCGACGGACAATTCCGACTGACCGGGAGGGTGGGAAGAAAGATAAGGTGTTGTGTGATAGACTACTTCTCTCCGCAAGAGAAATATTGACGAACGCAAAGTTATGCAATTTAATGGAAATAACGACCAAAACCGGATGAAATTTTCGTCTGCCGAATTCGCCAAAAGATTTTTGGCCGACAAATGTTGTGCAAGCAAACAGTTTTCCGAGTGCAAATTTTGCATGGTTTTCAGATAGTTATAACCAATTATATCCATTGCTCTTTCTCTTGCGGAGAGAAAGAGCGTAAAACGAGCAGAATATCTTTTTACGGATTTGCGGAATAGATGATTGGTATTCCGGCGGAAATAAACATAAACGACTGTAATACATGCCAATATACAGATTGGCATGAACTAAAGGCATGTGCCTTTACAGAAAGGACAAACATAAGTAATGTATGGACATCGCCTCGCCCAATACAGAAGAACTCACGACCGCCCGCTGGTTCGTCATGCGGGCTTACAAAAGCGAAAAGAGAGCGGAGGAAAAACTCAAAGGTAAAGATGGATTGGAATATTTTATTCCGAAATATTATGCTGTAAGAGTCTATCACGGAGTGAAATCGAAACGCCTCGTTCCGGTCATTCCGAATCTCGTATTCGTACATGCCAGTCGCATACAGATTACGGAATTTAAGAAACGCTATAATTTCCTGCAATTCGTGATGTGGGAGAAAAGTACGGGCTTGGAATATCTCGTTGTTCCAGATGACCAGATGGAGAGTTTTATCAGGGTTTCATCCCAATACGAAGAAAATATCTCCTACTACAATCCGGATGAGCTCGACCTTCGAAAAGGGCGCCGGGTACGCATCCACGGAGGTAAACTCAATGGAGTAATGGGTGTATTCATGCAGGTGCAGGGCAAAAGAAACCGCAGGGTCGTCGTCCTGCTGGAAGGTGTCATGGCCGTAGCCGCAGAGGTGCATCCCGACTTGATCGAGGTTATCTCCTGACTGTAGTTTATCCATTGAGCAAAGCTGATACAATCGAATTAGAAAACTATGAACGGCAAACCGAATGTCGAGCCACCTTGGATGTCGCTGAAACGTCTGATCGAAACCCGTATGGTCGAGATACTCTGCAAAGAACAGGGCAACAGAAAGTATATCCGCTTATACGGCGCCGGAGAATATTGGCACGCCTACGAAGAGTCGGCCTGTCAGTTAAGCCGGATATTCACGGAATGTGAAACGGCACTTTTCAGGCATAAGGACTACCCCTTTCCAGTGGTTATGGTCAGCATCCCCGACAGTGAATTACGGACTTACATCCGGCAGCATATCCCGGTATGCGACAAGCCTGATTACAAAAAACTGCTGGTCGCGGAACTTTCCGTCTCGGAATACCGCGCATGGCATGAACACGCGGTGAAAGAGTTTTTGTAATTCCTTACGATTGCCGATGACTGATCCGAAAACCGTTATTTTCAACGAATATGGAAACGATACGTGCATTCATTTTATTCGTCATTCGAATATGCTAACTGACCGGAATCGCTATCTTCGATGGATCGACGGACTGTGAATTCAAACAACGAGTAAAATCGAACATTTTCACGCTTCTGTATGCTTTACCGCTTGCTGTCACGGCTGGGTGCTGAAAAGTACCTGTCGTCAAGTTACTTTTCGTCGTGGTTGATTTTGGCCATCGATACCGTTGTATCTGTTTTTTCGACGTTTGTCGCCTACCTTTTGATCCGGGGGCTTTTCCCGCATCCTGTTTTCACGGTCTGGTACGGCGTGTGGCTTCTGGCTGGTTCGTGCGTGTTGAGCGTCATCACGTTCATTCTGTTCCGTACGTTCCGGAGCGTCATCCGCCACACGACCCTTCGTGAAGTGTGGAAACTCGGCGCCGCGGTTCTGCTGAAAGACGTGCTGATGTTCGTCTATGTGCAATTGTTTCCGCAGTCGCCGCTTCCTCCCCAGACGGCTATCGCCCTGGGGTTCATGCTGGATGTGCTGGTCACGCTTTTCCTTTTGCTGGCCCTTCGTCTGGGGATGATCATCTTTTACGACCTGCTGAAACTCAACCGCACACGCCATGCGAACTGCCGTCAGGTTCTGGTCTACGGGCCGGGGGACAAATCGGTCTCGCTCATTACGCGTCTCCAGAACTCGCCCCATTACCGGGTCATCGGGTTTCTGACCTACGGGAAACGACTCAAAAACCATGCGATCGCCGACCGTCCGGTGTACTACTTCGAGGATGAAAGCAGCATCGAATATCTGCGTGACCGAGTCGATATTGATGCCATACTTTTCGCCACGAACGACGACGCACAGTCGGAACAGGAACGGCTGATCAAGTACTGTACGGAGAAATCGGTGAAGATCCTGATCACCCCTCCGATCGACGAGGTTATCGACGGTAAGATCATGAAGCAGTCGATCCGCGAGATCAAGATCGAGGATCTGCTGGGCCGCCCCGAAATCAAGATCTCGATGGAGGAGATCGTCGCCAACTTCAAGGACAAGACGATCTTCGTTACGGGCGCCGCGGGATCGATCGGCTCGGAACTATGCCGCCAGCTGGCGACGTTCGGGGTTAAGGAGCTTATCCTTTTCGACAACGGGGAGACCCCGATGCACAACCTTCGCCTGGAACTGGAGGAGCGCTATCCGGCATTGAAATTCATCCCTGTCATCGGCGACGTCCGGATTCCCGCCCGTCTGGACTTCGTGTTCCGGACGTACCATCCGCAGGTGGTGTTCCACGCTGCGGCTTACAAACACGTCCCGCTGATGGAGGAGAACCCATGCGAGGCGGTTCTGGTAAACGTCGCGGGAACGCGCAACGTCGCTGACAAGTGCATCGAATACGATGTTGAGAAGATGGTTATGATCTCGACGGACAAGGCCGTGAACCCGACGAACGTGATGGGTTGCACGAAGCGCCTTGCGGAGATCTATGTGCAGTCGCTGGGTCTGTCGATCGAGCAGGGCCGCACGCCGGGGAAGACGCGTTTCGTCACCACGCGCTTCGGGAATGTGCTGGGCTCGAACGGTTCGGTCATTCCCCGCTTCAGGGACCAGATCTCCAAGGGCGGTCCGGTGACTGTCACGCATCCGGACATTACGCGCTTCTTTATGACGATCCCCGAGGCGTGCCGTCTGGTCATGGAGGCCGCCACGATGTCGACGGGCAATCAGATCTTCGTCTTCGACATGGGCGAATCGGTTAAGATCGCGCATCTGGCGCGGCGGATGATCTCCCTGGCGGGCTTCGAACCGGAGAAGGACATCAAGATCGAATACACGGGTCTGCGTCCTGGCGAGAAGTTGTACGAAGAGGTTCTGTCGAACAAGGAGAACACGCTTCCGACGACGCACGACCGGATACGTATCGCCAAGGTTCGGGAGTATGACTACGGGGAGGCCTGCGGCGTTGCCGAAGAGCTGGAGACGCTGTCCCGAAAGGTGGAGATTCCCGACATGATACGGCTTATGAAGCGGACGGTTCCCGAGTTCAAGTCGAAAAACTCGAGGTTCGAGGTATATGACAAATAATCTTCAAGTGCCACGATATGGCCATTGATCAGCCAGAAGTAAGTATTGCGCTGGATTATATGTAACAACCCGGTTTGTATTTAAGCAACGTTTGTTTTTAGATTGTTATTCTTTTGATTATTTAGTTTCTTGATTAGTTGCACACTTCTAACGGCGTGCTGCTACTATCTTAATCAGGCATCAAAGATATTCTTCCTGGTATTGACCATATTTTCTACGCAACAGTATTGAGGCATTATGTTTATTATCCACTGTTTGTATGAATTACGCTCCCCGATGCCCTTTTCTGCAATAGCACCATTTTCAATTCCAAATATTTAAGAAAATTTAACCATATACCTCTATTGTTATTTCTACTGTACAGGTAATCTGATTAAATCGCTTGTAAAGAGCTTTTCGTGGTGTCGTTCAATACGGCCATCAGAACCAAATTAATCCGCGAGAATATGAGAAATTTTGAAGACCTCCAAATTGCTGTAGCCGGTACCGGTTATGTCGGTTTGAGTATTGCAACTCTTTTGGCACAACACCACAAAGTGACTGCTGTTGATATTATCCCTGAAAAGGTGGAGAAGATTAACAATCGTATCTCGCCGATACAGGACGAGTATATTGAAAAATACTTCGCAGAAAAGGAACTCAACCTTACTGCAACCCTTGATGGAGCATCCGCTTATAAAGATGCAGATTTTGTAGTTATTGCTGCACCTACCAACTATGACCCTGTAAAGAACTTCTTCGATACACACCATATTGAGGATGTGATTGACCTCGTTCTTTCTGTTAATCCAAAGGCGACAATGGTAATCAAGTCAACGATTCCTGTTGGCTATTGCCGTTCACTCTATGTGAAATATGCTCAAAAGTTTGCACAGATGGAACCTCTTGCAGATGGCAAACGTCGTGAGTTCCGTTTGCTGTTCTCTCCTGAATTCCTTCGAGAGAGTAAGGCACTCGAAGACAATCTCTGGCCTTCACGTATCATCGTTGGTTATCCAAAGATGATGTCAGAGGAATGGGAGGAAGAGAATGAGGCAATCCGCAAGATTCAAGGCAATCACATGGAAGAGTCTGCCGAGATATTCGCAAAGCTTCTTCAGGAAAGTGCCATCAAAGAGAATATCGACACTCTTTTCATGGGATTGAAGGAGGCCGAAGCTGTAAAACTCTTTGCCAACACCTATCTTGCTCTGCGTGTCAGCTATTTCAACGAGCTCGATACCTATGCAGAAGTGAAGGGCCTTGATTCAGCTGCCATCATCCAGGGCATCGGTCTCGATCCTCGGATCGGTACTCACTATAACAATCCATCGTTCGGCTATGGTGGTTACTGTCTGCCGAAGGACACAAAGCAGTTGCTCGCCAATTATGCAGACGTGCCACAGAACATGATAACTGCTATTGTAGAGAGTAATCGTACCCGTAAGGGTTATATCGCAGATGCAGTACTTCGCAAAGCCGGTTGGTACGATTATAGCACAAATAATCAGTATGATGGCAAAAAAGAGCCTGTTACTATTGGAGTATATCGTTTGACGATGAAATTACACTCCGATAACTTTCGTAAAAGTGCCATTCAAGGCATTATGAAGCGTATCAAAGCAAAAGGTGCTAATGTGGTAATCTATGAGCCAACACTTGCTGATGGTGAAAACTTTTTCGGGTCACTGGTAGTGAACAACCTTGCTAAATTCAAGGCTCTGTCTAATGTAATTATTGCAAATCGTTTTGATGATTACTTGAGTGATGTGGAGGAGAAAGTTTATACACGTGATATATTTCGTCGCGATTAATTGCATGATTTGATAATAATAATCCATAGTGTATTTGAGAAGTGCATGTGCTTAAGTAATTGGTATTTATATTGTTGTGTTTAACGGTCAACTGTGTGGAATTGATTGGCATAATTTTATAGAGCGATCTAATTCTGAATTCCTTAAAAATTTCGTATAGTCTCATCGGATCATGAAGTAGTCGCAGAGTTGCGAGAATGGTTCCGATACATTTTCGGCAATGGCGATATTTGGATGCTGCTGGCAATAATCGTATTGATTGCGTTGCGTAGGTATTTTCCCCAATAATATGGCTACTCTTGAATAGATTTAACTATGCGTCGGCACTCAAATACCCTTGGTCTCCCGGTAAGATACGATGATTGTAAAGTTCTTTGACATTTTGATAAATAATGCAACATCGTGAATCGCTTCCTTGTAAACAGGGAAGTGCGAATTATGGCTGATCCCTATCATTTCTAACACATGCTATGTACGAGCAAACGTCTATTCCAAGGTTCTGTCAAGCACTTGTGAAGCATATTTGTATAGACACAATATTCTGTGATGGAGTTGTAAGCCCACGTTAATCTGAACTTTCAAACTATCGGTCAGCCTTCGAAATAGCTGACATCCTGAGTCAAGGATTTCAGCCGGTGAGAATAACGTTTTATGGATTCATGCTAACTGCACGATGGTTAATTAATAACAATAAAAAGTTAATATGAGCATCTTTACAGGTAAGACCCTTATGATTACCGGAGGGACAGGTTCATTCGGTAATGCAGTATTGAATCGTTTCTTGAAGACTGATATTGCAGAAATCCGTATTTTCTCTCGTGATGAGAAGAAACAGGATGATATGCGTCATGAATATCAGATAAAGTATCCTGATGTTGCGCACAAAATCAAGTTCTTTATCGGTGATGTACGAAGTCTTCAGTCATGTCGAAATGCTATGCCTGGTGTTGACTATATTTTTCATGCAGCAGCCTTAAAGCAAGTTCCTTCCTGTGAGTTTTTCCCAATGGAAGCCGTAAAGACTAATGTAATTGGCACAGACAATGTCCTTACTGCTGCTATTGAGGCAAAGGTTGGTGCAGTAATCTGTCTTTCAACGGATAAAGCAGCGTATCCAATTAATGCGATGGGTATCACCAAAGCCATTGAGGAGAAAATCGCAGTAGCAAAGAGCCGTTATTCCGGCGACACCAAGATCTGCTGTACTCGCTATGGCAACGTAATGTGCTCACGTGGTTCTGTTATTCCACTTTGGATCGAACAGATCCGCAACGGCAACCCGATTACACTGACCGAACCTAAAATGACCCGCTTCATCATGTCGCTCGAAGAAGCCGTTGATCTCGTCCTCTTCGCCTTCGAACATGGCCAGAACGGAGATATACTTGTTCAGAAGGCGCCTGCTTGTACTATTCAGACTCAAGCAGAGGCTGTATGCGAACTTTTCGGTGGTAAGAAGGAAAATATCAAGGTTATCGGTATTCGTCATGGTGAGAAACTGTACGAGACTCTCCTGACTAACGAAGAGTGTGCCAAGGCAGAGGATATGGGAGATTTCTATCGTGTGCCAGCCGACAATCGCTCTCTTAATTATGACAAGTTCTTTACAGAGGGCGATAATAAACGTTGTGAACTTAAAGAGTTCAACTCTGATAACACTCGTCGCCTGAACCTTACGGAAACTAAAGTTAAGATTGCCGCTCTTGAGTATGTTCAGAACGAATTGAACGGTATTTTTAATCTTGCTAAATAGAATAAATGAAGGTTTTGGTTACAGGGGCAAAAGGTTTTGTCGGTAAAAATCTTTGCTCTCAACTCAATAACATCAGGGAAGGCAAGGCTCGCTGGTACGAAGGTGTACAGGTAGATGAAGTCTTCGAGTATGACCTTGGTAATACCCAGGAAGAACTTGACCGCTTTTGTGCTGAAGCTGATTTTGTTTTCAACCTTGCCGGTATCAACCGTCCACAGAATCAGGAAGAGTTCATGCAAGGCAATTTCGGTTTTGCCGGCGTCCTGCTTGACACACTGAAGGCACATAAAAACAGCTGTCCCGTGATGCTCTCTAGCTCTGCCCAAGCTTCCCTCACTGGTCGTTTTGGCAATTCTGAATATGGTTGTAGCAAGAAAGCTGGTGAAGACCTCTTTCTCCAGTACGGACGGGAAATAGGGGCCAAAATGCTCATCTACCGCTTCCCAAACCTTTTCGGTAAGTGGTGTCGTCCTAATTATAATAGTGCCATTGCTACCTTCTGTAACAATATTGCCAATGATCTCCCAATTCAGGTTAACGACCGCAGTGTAGAGATGGAAGTCCTTTACATTGATGATCTGGTAGATGAAATGCTTGGAGCCCTCATCGGCAAGGAACATCGTTGTGAGTTCGAAGGTCTCAACGTTGTTCCAACTGCTGGAGGAAAATATTGCTTTTGTCCCGTTACCCACAGAACCACTCTCGGAGAGATTGTGGACATCATCAATAAATGCGCTGTTTCTGTAAATCCACCAAAGAGTAAGGTGCAGACCGCAATGGCTGTGCCTCAAGGCAGCCTCGAATACAAGCTTATGACTACCTACCTCAGCTACCTGCCTCGGCACAAAGTTATCCACGACCTCAAAATGAACGTTGATCAGCGTGGTTCATTTACTGAACTTATTCATACGCTCAATAATGGTCAGGTTTCCATCAACATCAGCAAGCCTGGTATTACAAAGGGAGAACATTGGCACAACAGCAAGTGGGAAACTTTTATCGTAGTGGCCGGACATGGTCTTATTCAACTTCGTGAGGAGGGTACCAACGAGATCTGGAATTATGAAGTAAGCGGCGAGAAGATTCAGGCCGTCCACATGCTTCCAGGCTATACTCACAACATCATTAACTTAAGTGAAACCGAAGACTTGGTGACAGTAATGTATTGCAATGAGGTATTCAACCCCAATCGAGCAGATACCTATTTTGATCCAGTCGAAAAGGAATAAACTATGGCTGTTAAAACTCCCAAATTTGATTATAGCGACGTTAAGTGGCAGAAAAACGGTAAGTTGAAACTGATCATTATTGTCGGCACTCGCCCTGAAATTATCCGTCTTGCTGCTGTCATCAACAAGTGTCGCAAGTATTTTGATGTTATCCTCGCTCACACAGGCCAAAACTATGATTACAACCTGAATGGAGTGTTCTTCAAGGATCTCAAATTGAAGGATCCTGAGGTTTATATGGATGCAGTAGGAGATGATCTTGGTGCTACCTGCGGTAATATCATCAACTGCTCATACAAACTTTTTGTTCAGACAAAACCTGAAGGTGTCCTTGTTCTTGGTGATACTAACTCTTGTTTGAGCGTGATTGGGGCTAAACGTCTTCATATTCCTATTTTCCATATGGAGGCAGGTAACCGTTGTAAGGACGAATGTCTTCCAGAGGAAACAAACCGCCGTATCGTTGATATCATTTCTGACGTTAATATGGCTTATTCAGAGCATGCACGTCGTTATCTTGCGGAATGTGGACTTCCTCGTGAGCGTACATACGTGACCGGTTCTCCTATGGCAGAAGTGCTTCGCGGGAATCTTGTAGAAATTGAGGCATCAGATATACACCAGCGTCTTGGATTGGAGAAAGGCAAATACATTCTCCTCTCTGCTCATCGTGAGGAGAATATTGATACAGAGAAGAATTTCACCTCTCTTTTCACCGCTATTAATAAGATGGCAGAAAAGTATGATATGCCAATTCTCTACAGTTGCCATCCACGGTCGCGCAATCGTCTGGCTGCATCTGGATTCCAACTCGATCCACGCGTGCAGATTCAGCAGCCTCTTGGGTTTAATGATTATAATTGCTTGCAAATGAATGCTTTCTGCGTGGTGTCCGATTCGGGTACACTTCCCGAGGAAAGTTCTTTCTATGCTTCGATTGGTAAGCCAATTTCTGCTGTCTGTATTCGTACATCAACAGAGCGCCCGGAAGCTCTCGATAAAGCGTGCTTTATTTTGAGCGGTATCGATACCAAGGGACTTCTTCAGTCTATTGACCTTGCTGTCCAAATGACTGCAAATGGCAACCATGGTATTCCGGTACCTGACTATGTCGATGATGTATCCAGCAAGGTTGTCAAGATCATTCAGAGCTACGTTGGTGTAGTAAATAAGATGGTATGGCGTAAGGATGTGTTATAACTACATTGGCAGGCATATAATCGTGCACGTGAGAAATAGAAAGGGATATATTGGTAATAAATTCAATCCCTCAAAAATAGCTTATATAATAATTTGAAAATCAGACTATTGAAAATTTTACGATTTTAATTAAGGAACAAACAAGAAACAAAATCGTTAATTAAAGGTATTTCC
>OGPS01002785.1_pt1 | contig 10461 bp, 6 predicted proteins | sample 1552931 | NCBI WGS metagenome assembly OGPS01 (sample SAMEA2580252, study PRJEB22360) | human gut metagenome | biome: human gut; feature: human-associated habitat; material: faeces | place: Denmark | collected 2008/2010 | reverse complement strand
GGCGCAACAAAGAAAGCCCCTTTGCTCTCTTCGTAAGAAGAAAAAAGAAGCTAAGAAGAGGGTGAGAAGTGGCAACAGAAAACATCACCTTTTACCCTCTAAAACATCAACTTTTATGGCATAAAACATCACCTTTTAAGAGGCAAACTACATCACTTTGCCCACCAAAGTCAATGCTTTTTTCCCTTACACCATTCACCAAGAGATTTTTGCATGGTCGGGTGCGGAAAATAACATCAAATAAAACAGCGCAAGACCGCACGATGATATCAGCGTAACACCGCACGAAATAGAGTGGCAGCGCAAAATATCCGCCAAAAAAATAACATTCTCATAAAAAATATTTATATTTGCAAAATCAGACCATCCTGATGGTTCGGCTGAGGCTGTCCAACAAAAATTTATGATGAAGAAAGCTCTCTTGTGGGGAGGTGCCATCCTGGGTGTTCCCGTAGCACTGACCGCCCTACTCGCCATACTCCTATATATCCCCCCCGTGCAGCAATGGATGCTGCAGAAGGCCACTTACTATGCTTCGCAGAAAACGGGCATGGAGATTTCCATCGGCCGTGTGCGTCTGGCTTTTCCGTTGGATTTGAGCATGGAAGATGTGCTCATCATCCAGCCCAACGACTCGCTGCCGCAGGTGAAAGACACCGTGGCATCGGTGCGTCGCATGGTGGCTGACGTGCAGCTAATGCCCTTGCTGAGCAAGAAAGTGGAGGTGGATGAATTGACGTTCGAGGGCTTAAAACTCAATACCGTCAACCTCATTGCTGCCGCTAAGGTGCAAGGTACCGTGGGTAAGCTGAACCTGGTGAGCCATGGCATCGACCTGAGCGGCTCGACCGTGCGTGTGAATCAGGCCAACTTGGAAGACGCTAAGCTGCAAGTGTCACTGGCTGACAGCGTTCCAGAGGACACGACAGAGAGCAAGACAACTTGGAAAATCGGGGTGGACCAATTGGACATCCGCCGCTCTGACGTCACCGTTCACCTGCCTGGCGACACGCTTCAGGTACGGGCATACTTGGGGAAAGCTGTGGCCAGCGAGGGCTCGTTCGACCTGGGCGAGGGTGTTTACCGACTGAAAAAACTGGACTGGACCGACGGAAAGTTGAATTATGACAACAAATGGAAAGCACACTCTAAGGGACTTGACTATAACCATCTGGCACTGAGCGGCATAACCGTAGGCATCGACTCGTTGCAATACCAAGCATCTAAGTTGGACATGAACGTGCGGCAGATTGCTTTTCGGGAGAAGAGCGGACTTGATTTGCAACATCTCTCGGGCAATGTGGCGCTCGATTCCACGCGACTGAGTTTGAAGAATGCCCATCTCAAAACATCGGAATCGAATCTGATGGCCGACCTCGACATGGATTTGAACAGCTTCTCCGAGCAAACTAATGGGAAGATGAACGCCAACGTGCACGCCACTGTGGGCAAGCAAGACTTGATGCGCTTTATGGGTGACATGCCAAAAGAATTCAGACAAAAATGGCCCAACGCACCTCTATTGGTCGATGGAGTGGTGAGTGGCAACAGAAAGCGCATGCAGTTTGACGGCCTGAACATCTATCTGCCAACCGCCTTGAAAGCCTATGCCATCGGCTATGCGGCCAACCTCGATGATCCGAAGCGGTTGAAGGCCGACGTGAAGTTGAAAGCCAAGACGGGCAACCTTGATTTTGTGAAAGCCTTTTTGGACAAGGAAACGCGCAAAAAGGTGAACATACCTCAGGGAATTGGTCTGGATGGCAATCTGAAAATCAACGGCAAGCAATATACAACGGATTTTGTTGCCCAGCAAGGAGGAGGGTCTTTGCAGGCTAAGGCTCAGTTGGATGCGGCCAAAATGGCCTATACCGCCAAGTTGAATGCCCGCCGTATACCGCTTCAAAACTTCCTGCCCAACCAGGGATTGTCCCCCTTTAGCGGTACTATGGACGTGAGTGGACAGGGCACCGACTTCCTCTCACCCCGCACAACGCTCACGGCTAAGGCCAAAATCACCCAATTCAACTACGGAAACTACAACCTGGATAACATGACGGCTGATGCCCATGTAAAGAATGGACGTGCCAAGGCTTTGATACACAGCAACAACCCACTTATCAAAGGCGACATCACGCTCGATGCTTTGACACGCTCGAAAAACATCAACGCCAACTTGGTGACCGATTTGCAGCATGTGGATTTACATCGTCTTCATTTGTTGGATGACACTATCTCGGTAGCGGTGAAAAGTCATTTGAAGCTCGCCACCGACCTCAAAGAATCCTACAAACTGAAAGGAACGGTTGACAACATGGTCATCAATGACAACGGAAGGATATACAAGCCACAGCCCATGAACCTTGATGTGCTGACCCGCAGGGACACAACCCATGCCGAGGTGGCCACCGGTGACTTCTACCTGTCTATGCACAGCAAGCAAGGCTACAAGAAGTTGATGAAACATGGCAACGCTTTTGTGGCCGAATTGAAGCGGCAGTTTGAAGATAAATACATTGACCAGCAGCGTCTGAGGGACCATCTTCCCAACGCCAATTTGTATCTCAAATCGGGTAAAGACAACTTCTTTGTGAACCTCATGCGCCGATATGGGTGCGACATGGATCGGGCATTGGTGAACATCGAATCGTCTCCCAGCATGGGATTGGAAGGCCTGTTGCAGGTAGACAAGCTGCTATTAGACAGCATCCAGTTGGACACCGTTCGGCTCAGTCTGCATTCCAATCCCGATGGAACCACCTACCATGGGCGCATACAGAACGCGCCGGGCAACCCGCAGTATGTATTCAAGGGCCTCTTCGATGGCGCCCTGCATGAAAAAGGGACCAACATCCGCGCCAAATTATACGACGAGCATGACCAGTTGGGCATTGCATTAGGACTGATAGCCGACCTGGAAAAGGGTGGCATCCGAACCCGTCTGGACAGTACGAAGATTGTACTGGGTTACAAAGATTTTGCTGTTAACAACGACAACTACCTCTTCTTGGGCAACGATCGGCGCGTATCGGCCAACATCTTGCTGCGTGCCAAGGACGGAACGGGTGTCCAGTTGTATTCCAATGACGACCATCTGGACGTGCTGCAAGATGTGACCCTGTCGCTCAACAAGATAGAATTGAAGAACATCATGAGCGTCATACCGTACACACCCGACATAGCCGGAACGATGAACGGCGACTTCCACATCATCCAAACCCCCACAGAGCTGTCTGTTTCGTCGGCCGTATCGGTGAAAAACATGTTCTACGAACAGAGTCCGATGGGCAACCTCAGTTCAGAATTCGTGTACATGCCGAAGTCGAACGGGAGCCACTTCGTGGATGGTGTGCTGCTGAGTGATAACAAGGAGGTAGCAACGATGACGGGAACCTACGACAAGCACGGGTACCTGGATGCGACACTCAATTTGGAACGTCTGCCCTTGCAGTTGATGAACGGGTTCATTCCCAAGCGCATCATCGGGTTGCGTGGCTATGGTGAGGGCGAAATTGCCCTGCGTGGGTCGATGAAAAAGCCCCACATGGATGGTGAAATCTATCTCGACTCATCCTACATCTTCAGCGAACCATACGGCGTGTCACTTCGCTTTGCCAATGATCCCGTTCGTATCAAGGACAGCAAACTATTGTTTGAGAACTTTGAAATGTTCGCCAACAACAACAGTCCGTTGAACATTTACGGCACCTTCGACTTCTCTGATACCGAGCGGATGATGCTCGATATCCGCATGCGAGCTGAGAATTTCGAGATAATCGATGCCCAGGAGAATCCTCGTTCCGAGGCTTACGGCAAGGCCTTTGTTGACTTCTTCGGCACAATGAAAGGTCCGGTGGAGAGCTTGCGCCTTAGAGGAAAGCTCAATGTGCTGGGCACCACCGACATGACTTACGTGCTGAAAGATTCGGAACTGACCACCGACAACCAATTGGACGAGCTGGTGAAGTTTACCGACTTTAATGATTCCACGGTTGAGGTGGTGCGTAGGCCTAAGCTCAATGGCTTTGACATGCTGATGGGCGTAACCATTGATGAGGCTGCTCATATCGTTTGCATGCTCAATGCCGACCAAACCAATTACATCGACTTGCTGGGTGGTGGCGATTTGCGTATGAGTTACAATCCAGCAGAATCCATCCAGATTATGGGTCGGTATACCCTTCACAGCGGAGAGATGAAATATTCGTTGCCCGTCATCCCGCTGAAGACCTTCAATATTCAGAATGGCAGTTACATAGAGTTCAATGGCGATCCGATGAACCCCAAGCTCAACATCACGGCAACGGAACCAGTCAAGGCCACGGTGAGCGAGGGTACGGGTGCCGGGCGTGTCGTTGATTTCGACTGTGGCGTGAAGCTGTCGCAGACACTCAGCAACCCTGGCATCGAGTTCATCATCAGCTCACCGAGCGACATGACCATACAAGACGAACTAAACACCATGTCCGTGGAAGGAAGAGGCAAGGTGGCGGTCACCATGTTGGTGTCGGGCATGTACCTCACCGACGCCAATCCGTCGGCATTCTCGATGAACAGCGCCTTGAGTTCGTATTTACAAACCGAGATTAACAACATCGCTGGCTCGGCCATGCGTACCATGGGACTGGATGTGGGCATGAGCATTGACAACACGATGATGGCCAGTGGCGGCATGCATACCGATTACAACTTCAGATTCTCCAAGCGACTGTGGAATAACCGGCTGCGGGTAATCATCGGTGGACGGGTGTCCACGGGCGAGGAGGTGATGGCCAACCGTGACGATACGTTCTTCGATAACGTTGAATTGGAGTATCGCCTGAACCAGAATGCCAGTCAGTATCTGCGTCTGTTCTACAAAAACAACACCTACGACTGGCTCGAGGGACTCATCGGGGTGTATGGCGTTGGTTTCACTTGGCGGCGCAAGCTGGCCCATTTCAAGGATATCTTCCGTTTTAAGAGTGACAAAGAGGCCTTGCCAACCATTCGTCCTGTCCAAAAAGACTCAATCAATGATGACATCAAAACGACTAACTAAATACATCCTTGCGCTCATTCTGCTGCCGGCCATCATGACGGCATGCTCTACAACCAGTGCCATTCCCGATGGCGAACAGCTGTTTACCGGACTGAAAAAGATTCAGTTTGACAACTATGAGAAGAACGCTCATGCCGATGAAACCAAGATGGAACTGGAGTCGGTATTGGCCACTGCACCCACATCTTCCTTGCTCGGCAGCAGTTATTACCGCACCCCCATCCCCATACGCCTATGGATATGGAACGCTTTCTCGCAAGACACCAGTGCCGTGAGCCGATGGATTACCAAGGCATTTGGCTCGAAACCGAAGCTACTAAGTCAGGTCAACCCATTGCTGCGCAAGTCTGTAGGCGAATTGCAGTTGAAGAAGTTTGGCTATTTCAAAGGGAACGTCGACTATGACATCATTCAGCAATCCAACCCGAAGAAAGCCAAAGTGGCTTATTTCGTCAACATGGGCCCCCTGTGGCGGCTCGACTCCATCAGCTATATCAACTTCACACCCGGGGCAGACAGTCTGGTGGCAGCCACCAAGGATGAGGCCTTGATTCGCAAAGGCGACCCATTCAGCGTGCCAGCTCTTGAATCCGAGCGGCAACGCGTGGCCCGCTTGCTGCGCAACAACGGCTATTACTATGCCAAACCCACCGACGCTTCTTACCTGGCCGACACCTTGCAAACGCCTGGCAAGGTGGTGCTGCGCTTTCAAGAAGCCGATAGTTTGGAGTCAGAGGTTACGCGCAAATGGTATGTGGGACGGGTGAACGTGAATTTGCGGCGACAGTTTACGGAAGAACTCACCGATTCGTTGGTGCGGCGCAGCTTCACCCTTCGCTACGCACGGCGTAAGTCACCCTTGCGCCCCGGCGTGTTCTACAACGGATTGAAGATACGTCCCGGACAACTTTACAGCCTCGCCAACCAGGAAGCATCGTCAAACTACCTGCATTCCACGGGGCTTTTCACCTACACCAGCTTCCGCTTTACCCCGCGAGATTCGTCAGAAACTTGTAATACACTCGACCTTGACATCGATTGCGTGTTTGACAAGCCCTACAACTTTTATATCAACGCCAATGCCAAAGGCAAGACCTCGAAGCGCTTCGGACCAGAGTTGATTATGGGTCTGACCAAGTTGAACGCCTTTCGCGGAGGCGAGAAACTGGACATCAACGTCCATGGTTCATACGAATGGCAGACCGGCCACCGGTCGGAAGGCAGCTCATCGAAGGTGAACTCGTACGAATATGGCGGCGACATCTCCCTGATTGTCCCACGAATGCTCACGCCGGGCAATCTCTTTTGGTCGGCTAATCACCGCGCCAAAAGAGACAGTTTGCGCGTGCTATCGGGCAAAAAACCCAGGAGGAGAAGGCGGTTTTACGGTGTTCCATCAACGACCCTGCGCATGTCAAACAACATCTTGAACCGTGCCGGCTTCTTCAAACGGCATGTTGTTTCGGGCGATTTGACCTATGAATTCTGGACTTCACCGCAGTCGTACCACGAGTTTAGTCCACTCACGCTGTCGTACGAGTACATGACCAGCCGTACCGATTCGTTCATGGTCTTGCTGGCCGACAATCCTTATTTGCAGATTTCCATGCGCGACCAGTTCGTTCCCAAGATGAGTTATACCTATCAGTATACCAGTGCGATGGGCACTCGTCATCCCATCTCTTGGAGAACCACCGTGAGCGAAGCCGCCAACATCCTGTCACTGGGCTACATGGCAGCTGGAAAACAGTGGAACGACAAGAGCAAGAAACTGTTTAAAAACCCATACGCCCAGTTTGTGAAGCTCGAAACCGATTTCGTGAAGCTGTGGCGATTTGGCGACAATCATTCCATCGCAGGCCATCTTAATGCCGGTGTGGTATACAGTTACGGCAATGCCACCAAAGCCCCTTACTACGAACAGTTCTACGTGGGTGGTGCCAACAGCGTGCGGGCTTTCAACGTGCGGAGCATTGGTCCCGGCAAATACCGGCCCAGCAACCAGCGCATGTCATACATAGAGCAGACCGGCGACGTGAAGTTTGTGGCCAACCTGGAGTTCCGTCCCCATTTGTTTGGCGATCTCTATGGTGCCGTCTTCCTCGATGCCGGCAACGTTTGGACGCTTGGTGACGACGCTCAGCGGCCTGGAGGACAGCTCAAGTGGAAGAGTGTGTTCACCGACATGGCTGTGGGTACCGGTGTGGGCATTCGCTACGACCTGGGCTTGTTCGTCATTCGTGTGGATTGGGGCATCGGCCTGCATGTTCCTTACCATACGGGAAAGAAGGGCTTTTACAACCTTTTGCGCTTCGATGATGGCAACAGTTTCCACTTGGCCATTGGCTATCCATTCTAAAGAGGATACCATCCCAGGGACAATCAACGGGTGACAAATTCACTGACCTTACGAATAAAGCAACCATTTACGGCACGATGCACAAATAGGAGAGAATGGCAGCCGATCAAAGTTTTGTGTGTTAACAAACCTTTCGTTTGTTAAAAAGATTCATTTTTCTTGACAAAACAAAATCGTGAAATAGATGATGATAAGAGCTTTTTTAGGTGTTCAAAGCCTTAAAATCATCACCTTGTTCCGTCATTCATATCTAACAATGCGGCAATCACCATGCTTTAACCGCCCAATTTGCATGCTTTAACCGTTCAAATGGCATGCTTTTACCGCCCAATTTGCACCATATAGAAGGCTTAATTTGCACATAAAACAGGCAATTTGGCTCCAAACGCTTTACTTTTTCATAGTACTTTAAGTTGAAAAACAATCCAACTCACAGGTAATCAATATGATGACAAAAACCTTTCCTGCTTGCCGTTTTTTCAACGCACGAACCAGTTGGTTGAAAAAACGCTCGGCATTTGTGTTAAAAAAACGCCGTATAGGTCATGTCAGTACTATTATAATTCAGAGCATCCTTATTCGATATCATCAGTAGAGCATACAGACTGTCTGGTTTCGACAAAGGATGGTACAACTTCATATTTCTGGGAAAATGGGTTACCATTTCAAAATATTTTTCCTATTTTTGTCAGCAACATATCATGAGTAGGTCGTTATGAAAATTTTAGGAAACATTATCTGGCTTATCTTTGGCGGCCTTGGCGTCGCCTTGGAGTATTTCACTTCGTCATTGGTGCTGATGATCACCATCATTGGTATTCCCTTTGGTATCGCTACGATGAAGCTTGGCATACTTGCTCTGTGGCCATTCGGTTCGCATGTTGTTGATCGTCCGCAGGGCAGTGGTTGCGTCAACGTGTTTATGAATGTGCTGTGGTTCTTCATCGGAGGTATCTGGATTGCGCTCACGCATCTTGGCTTCGGTCTGCTGCTCGGTATCACCATCGTTGGTATACCATGGGCCAAAATGCACTTTCGTCTGATGCGTCTTGCTCTGACTCCTTTCGGGAAACAAATTGTGAACGATAACTTTTAGGCACAAGGGTTATTGGGACGACCAATTGCTCAAATGAGTGCGCAAAGCATAGGAGAAAGGCGAGATGCAGAATGCTCGTTGTCCACAATCACCTTGGCTGATACCTTGTCCCAGCTTGACATCATGTCCCAGCCAGGTGTTGCCATCATGGCCATGTCCAACAAGCGGAACATCTCTTATGGCGGCGATATGTTGTTGCGCCATCAATGACCGTTGTTTTTATAGTGTCCCTTGTTTCAACTGTTCTATTTAGTCTTTGTTTCGTTCAAGTTTGATTAGACAATACGGTGCGTTTCATACCCTTCTACATAGATAGCACTGAACGGACGTGCCGGACACTGGTTTTCGCACGCCCCACATCCAATACAACGTTCGGTGTTGACCGCTGGGATTTTCGGAGATTTGGAATCCGATGCCTTACTCGGCACCATAGTGATAGCACCTGCTGGACAATGACGGGCGCAATTGCCACATTCTACACCATCAGTGAGTGGAATGCAATTCTTTTTCACCCAAACGGCATGGCCGATTTGCGTTGCTGATTTGGCCGTGCGTGTGATGGGTCTGATGGCACCGGTAGGACAAACGTTGCTGCATCGTGTGCATCCAGGGTGGCAATAGCCTCGCTCGAACGACATGGTGGGTTGCATCAACTTCATCAAGTCGGTTGACGGGCGAAGCACATCGTTGGGACACTGCGCCACGCAAAGCTGACATGCGGTGCAGTGCCGTGCCATATTCTTGGCCGAAAGCGAACCAGGAGGTGTGATGGGTGTCGTTCGTTTCGGAGCTATTTTGTCTTCAATGACAGCCAATCCTCCGTCTATCTTCTTCTTTTTCTGCGCCCATGCCGCCGTTGTCATGGCAACAGCCACCCCAATGAGGAATGTCCGGCGTGAGGTATCAATCGGCTTTGTAGCATCCGCTTTTACAATTTTGTCTTCGTTTGACAGATTCATGTTGTTCCATCTCCATTGCAGATGAAGCGCGTCGTGCTGACAGGTATCTATACAATCCATGCACGCTACGCATCGGCTGTAGTCAATCTTGTGGTTTTTGTAATCTATGCAAGCCGCTTTGCATCTATGTGCGCACAGACTGCATTTGGTACATTTCCCAGCATCGAGTACGGGATGAAGCAGCGAGAAGCGCGAGATAAATCCCAAAACGGTACCCACCGGACAAACGGTGTTGCAATAGGTACGTCCGTTGCGCCAAGCCAACACGATGATTGCAACGAAACTTGCTGCGGCGATGATGAAAGTAGGCAGACTGCGCAACCACACATCTCTTTCGTAGAAAGCATAACTGTTGGCACGTTCGGCCAAGTAGGCCAGCAGGTTGTTGCCCCAGATATATATCGGCTGAAACAGGTTCTGTACGATGCGTCCGTACGAACTGTAAGGAGCGAGCAATGCCACCAAGGAGCCAATGCCTGCAATCAAGGCAATGACAAAGAGGGTTAAAACGCCATATCGCAACCACTTTACTTCAGGAGAGTATGAGAAACGGTAATGCTTTTTCTTGCGTCGTCCGCTAACCCATGACACAATATCTTGGAAAACGCCCAATGGGCAGATGACGGAGCAATAGATGCGTCCGAACACCAAAGTCAGCACAACCAAGAAAACAATCACTCCGATGTTCAACGCAAGTACGGCGGGGAGGAATTGTATCTTTGCCAGCCATCCCAGCCAGGTGTGCAGTGTACCGGTGAAATCAAGGAACAGCCCTGTGATGAGCACAGACACAACAAGGGCACAAGTTAGTCTTATTTTTCGTAACATAATCGTCAATCTTGAAAATTCAAAACGCTATCAGGTTTTGGTGTGTTCATTGCGAAGCCTACCAATTCTTCGTAGCCATTTCATCATCATCGCTTTCGACTGCGTATCACGTATACTTTCGGGTGCTATCAGCGAAATCTTTGAGTGACAATGACCTGGAATCGTTTATAAAAATAGT
>OGPS01002782.1_pt1 | contig 10468 bp, 7 predicted proteins | sample 1552931 | NCBI WGS metagenome assembly OGPS01 (sample SAMEA2580252, study PRJEB22360) | human gut metagenome | biome: human gut; feature: human-associated habitat; material: faeces | place: Denmark | collected 2008/2010 | reverse complement strand
TATGCCTGCTTCAGAAATCCCTGCATGAAGCGATTCTGTGTACTCTCTTCAACCTGTGCTGTTATAACGCATATTCTCTTCCTGTTGCTCATCTGATCATCCCCAACTGCATTTTCAAAACATTCTTTATGCAATTATATCATGTTTGCAGGCTAAAAAAAACCTTATTTATGCAATTTGACAAATGCCATAGTTTCTATCTACATTTTTAGTCTATTTTTCACCTCAAGCGCCGTGCGAGTGGTTGCAAGGCCTCCACGCGCAGTCTCCTTCAGTGTATCGGACATGTCTGCACCGATACGTCTCATGGCATCTATGACCTCATCTACAGGGATAGCACTGTTTATTCCCGCCAGCGCCATCTGCTCGTCTGCTATGTCCAGGGCATCCGGAATCCTTGTATCATCCGGCAGCATTCCCAGAAGTCCTGCCACAACCGCCTTATCCGTTCCATGTCCTTTTCCTGTTGCCAGAAATGATCCGTGAAAAAAGATATCTGCCCCTGCCACTATGGCCTTTCTGGTACCATGCCCTTTGCTGGTCGTCAGAAATAACCCATACAGGCATATCTTAACTGCCTTATTTCAATCATAGACCACGAGTGCGGTTATTTGGATTTTATTATCTTAGTTTTTTGACTCGGATATACTGTCTTTTTTCTTTTTCTGCCCGAAAAAGCAGGAAAATTTTTTCGCAAACCCGCTTACTCTGCCTTGAGCACATAGAGTCTGGAATCATAGTCTCCGCAAGGCATATCCTCTCCGACTATCTCTCCCGCCGATGTGTCGCTGGTGATGAGTCCGAGGTTCATCAGCTCATCGCCATAGCATGATGGGCCTGCGATGACATTGACTGCAGAATCCTCTCCTTTGTCTCCTGACACTTTCTCATATATCAGCTTTCCATCCGGTGTCTTGCTCACTGTGAGCGCCTGTCCCCCGAGCACATTGCAGCTATATATCGCATCAGGATCAAGGCCGTGGAGCTTCATTCTGGTGAAGCATTTGTTCGGTGTGTAGAGTGTTCTGAACCACGCAACGATGGCAGTCTTCTTATCGTCTGATACGACCATCCAGCCACACTCCTCATTGTCAAATGGACTTGCAAGCCTGTAGAATGTTCCGTACTGGATCACCTCACGGTATGCCTTCATGAACTTGACCTGCTCCTTGACCTCCTCTATCTCCTCGGCTGTGAGCTTGTTCAGATCCAGCTCATATCCAAATGTTCCGAAGTATGCAGCATTTGCACGGGTCTTAAGCGGAGTCTCACGTCTTGTCTGATGATTTGGCACAACCGAAATGTGGCTTCCCATACTGCTGATCGGGTAACACATGGATGTTCCATACTGGATCTTGACTCTCTCTATGGCATCCGTGTCATCACTTGTCCAGCCCTGTGGCGCATAGTAGAGAATGCCCGGATCAAAACGTCCGCCGCCGCTGGCACATGATTCAAAGAGTACATGTGGAAATGTGCTTGTGAGTCTCTCATACAAATCGTACACACCAAGTATGTATCTGTGGAACACCTCGCCCTGTCTATCAGCCGGAAGAGCCGCACTATAGCACTCGGTGATACTTCTGTTCATATCCCACTTCACATATGACACCTTTGCCGTGCTGAGTATCTTTGCCATCATCTCATATATTCTGTCAACGACCTCTTTTCTGGAGAAATCCAGAACATACTGGAATCTTCCGTGTGAGTAATGTCTTCCCGGAACTGAAAGTATCCAGTCTGGGTGCTCTCTGTAGAGGTCTGAATCTTTATTTGTCATCTCCGGCTCGAACCACAGTCCGAACTTCAATCCTACCTTCTCTATATCCTCTGCAATTCCTGTGATTCCCTCCGGGAGTCTGTCTGGATTTGCAACCCAATCTCCAAGGCCTGCATGGTCTGTGGTTCTGGCTCCAAACCAGCCGTCGTCAAGAACGAACAGCTCAACTCCGCACTCCTTTGCCTTCAGTGCGATGGCTATGAGCTTCTCTCTGGTGAAATCAAAATATGTAGCCTCCCAGTTGTTGATGAGGATCGGCCTTGGCTTGTCTCTCCACTCGCCTCTTGCAAGTCTCTTCTGATACAGCTTGTGGAAGGTCTGGCTCATCTTGTTGAGTCCCTGATCTGAGTATACGATGACTGCCTCAGGAGTCTGGAAATGCTCACCTGCATCGAGCTTCCAGTCAAATGTATCCGGATTTATTCCGGCAAGAATGCGGGCTGTATTTCTCGTGTCAACCTCTGCCTGTATCTTGAAATTGCCGCTGTATACAAGGCTTATTCCAATCGCCTCTCCCTGGTTCTCGTCCGTTGTCTCTCTCTTCAATACGATGAACGGATTGTGCTCATGGGATGAATGACCACGATTACTGCCTATCGACTGTACGCCCTGCTCGAGATCCCTTGTTATTATGTGGCGCTCCCTTGCCCATGCGCCTGAGAGCTGCATCCACTGATAATCAGGATCAGGGAGATCCAGGCACATACTGTAAGCAGTGGTGAGATGTACCGCCTCTGTGCCTTCATTTACATACTCCACACTCTTTGCTATGACTGGTCTGTCGCTCCATATCGTATAGAGCATTCTCGCCTTTATTCCTGTGAGTGAATCCTTCAATGTGACGATCAATGTCTCTGCCTCGTCATCATTCTCTGTGTATGTTGCCGGCAGTGCCTCAAGCTTTGGCTTGCCCTCATTTACCTCATGTGATACATATACAAAATCTGATATCCTGCTGCCATTTGACTGAAGTACCTCAACCATCGGCGCTCTGTAGTCTGTGGTTCCGTACACAGGAAGCTCCTGCTTCACTGACTCAAGTGAGAACAGTCTGTCATCGTCATATACATACTGAAACATAGGTCTCTGGACAAGCTCCAACAGATGTGAGAAATCCTCTCTGTCCCTTATCGCCTTACCATAGTACAGATTTCCCAGATGTCCATTGGGGAGCACTGTCATGATGTAGCTTATCTCGCCATTTGTAAGGTGAAATGTCTTTGTTTCTTCGTGAAAAATAATACCCATAAGTGTGACTCCTTTTCTCCATTTATTTGTCTGAGCAGACAACCTCCGTTACGCCTGTGCACTGCGCACCCTCTGCTCTAAAATCTCATGTCTGACTGCTTTTAATACAGTTATTTTAATATCTGGGAATTAGATTTTATATGGAAAAAAGTTGACCAAATATGGTACCGATAATGGTTAAGTTGGGTGATTATTCTGAACTGTGAATACGCTTTGAACATTAAGACATATCTTGCATTTAATGATCCATTCACTTTGTCTATAGATTTGAGCAAAGTATCCCAAAAGTATACAGACAATGAAAAAAGCCTGAATACTGATACCAGACCAACTGTAATTTTCAATCAGTCTCCACCAATATTCAGGCTTTTTCTGCCAGCTCCGGCCTACACCGCGTACACCACAGTCTCATAAGGTCTGAGCGTACCATCGTAATCCGCATAATTACCCATAAGCATATCCGCAGTCTCAGGAATTGCATAGCCCACATCCTCACCGGTCATGTTGACAACAACATATACCGATCTGTCTGTGCTTTCTGCATTTGCTCCAGTTCCACATACACACTCAATCTGAACCGGCTTGCGCCTGTACACTATGATTCCTGCATTATCCGTCTCCACATCCTCCAGGTCTCCGTAGATGAGAGTCTGTGTGTACTCCGAGTGATTTCTGAGCTGTATCATCGCCTTATAAAAGTTAAGCACAGAATCCTTATCAGCGCTCTCAAGCTCCACTGTCTGGAGGTCACACTGATTGTTGCATGCCAGCCATGGCTCATGCACTGAGAATCCGAAGTTCTTATCGCTGTTCCACTGCATCGGAAGTCTTGACTGGTCGCGGCTCCTGATATTTACAGATTCCATCGCCTCTGCCTCGCTGTATCCGGCTTCAATGCATCTCGCAAACTGTCCCTTGGAGTTGATATCGTCCAGCTCATCTATGTTATCAAAATGAGTGTTTATCATGCCAAGTTCCTGTCCCTGATATACAAACGGCGTACCCTTCAGGAAGAAGAACAGCGCGCCCAGCGCCTTTGCCATCTGTGTTCTGTATTCAGGAATATCACCGGCTGGGAAGTACTTGCCTATACTTCTAGGCTGATCGTGGTTTTCCAGGTAATTTGCTGCCCATCCGATCTTTTTCACAAGTCTCTGATTGGTGAACAGCTTGTCCTTGAATTCCTCTATCGTCCAGTCTCTCTGGTGCAGCCAGAGATCGCCCGGATTGATATCTATATCTGTGTAGCTAAAGTCAAATATCATGGAGAAATGTCCATCTCTCCCAATATATCTGTCCAAATCCTCATTTGGGACTCCAGGAGTCTCTGCGACAGTCACAAAGTCTCCTCTGCCATATGTGTTGAGTTTTAACTCGTGAAGGAACTCATCTATTCCCGGCCTATTGAGGCAGCATTTGCCAACATCGCATCTGCCGTCCTCGCCGTCTGACGGCATAGGCGAGAATGAGAGGTCTTTCTTGATAAATGTGATGGCATCCATTCGGAATCCTGAAACTCCCTTGTCAAGCCACCAATTCATCATGTCGTAGAGCTCTTGTCTCATCTCCTCACATTCCCAGTTGAGATCCGGCTGCTCCTTCGCAAATGAATGGAAATACCAGCTACCATCCTCAATCTGTGTCCATGTGCTTCCACCGAAGTTGGATCTGAGATCTGCAAGTCCATCTATGTTGTCCTTAAATATATAGTAATTTCTGTATTTGCTGTGTCTGTCCCGGCACGCCTCCTGGAACCATCTGTGCTGGTCTGATGTGTGATTGATGACCATGTCCATGATGATCTTGATGCCATTTTCATTTGCGCATCTTATAAGTTCATCCGCATCCTCTATGGTTCCAAACTCAGGATTCACATCGTAGTAATCCGATATGTCATATCCATTGTCCTTCATAGGCGACTTGAAGAATGGACATATCCACACAGCGGTCACGCCAAGATTTTTGAGGTACGGCAATTTCTCAGTTATTCCCTTCAGATCTCCTATTCCATCTCCGTTGCTGTCATAGAAGCTTCTAGGGTATATCTGGTAAAATACCGCCTCTTTCCACCATTTTCTGTCCATATTTTATGTTTATCCTTTCACAGCTCCGGCTGAAATTCCCTCGATGATATTCTTCTGAAGTATGATGAATATGATCACGATAGGGATGATGCAGAGAAGTACCGCAGGGAAGATTATCTCCCATGGATTTCCATACTGTCCTGACAGACTCTTTGCATAATATAAGCTCAGCGTGAGCGTCTTTTTGTCGTTATTTCCTATTACGAGGAATGGAAGAAGGTAATCGTTCCATATCCACACTGCATTTGTGATGACAACTGTCATGGTCGTAGGCTTTAAGAGGGGCATGACCACATATCTGTATATCTGGAATATATTTGCTCCATCGAGCATGGCTGCCTCCTCAAGTGACAGCGGGATACTCTTGATGAATCCTCTGTACAGCAGAACCGACATACTGATTCCAAAGCCTCCGTACATGAGGATCAGACCCGGTGTGTTTTTGAGTCCCAGCTTGTCCATCAGCGATACCAACGGGTACATAACTGACTGGAAAGGTATGAGCATGGCTGCTGTGTATGCGATGAAGAGTATATTTGCCACCTTGGAATCTGTCCTGGCAATTGCCCATGCGGCAAATGAAGATATGACCACGATAAGTGCCACTGCCGCAACTGTTATGAGTACTGTCTGAAGCAGGCTGCTGCCGAGATTTATCTGCTCAGCTGCATTCTTCAGATAGTCCAGATTCCATGATTTCGGGAGAGCTATTGGAGATGCTACTATCTCCTGCTGTCCCTTGAATGAGTTGACGATCAGGAACCATATCGGGAATATGGTCACGATTGCCAATACAGCGAGTATAACCACTATGATTGCTCTTTTGATCTTGCCTCTTACTCCCATTATGATTCGATCTCCTTTCTCTTAGTGATCATTACCTGAGCTATAGATATAACTGCAATGATAACGAAGAATATAACTGCCTGTGCCTGTGCCTCTCCATATGCCGGAGGTGAACTCTCTCTTACTGTTTTCAGTATCATGTAGGATATCATGGTCGTTCCGAAATTGCCCTCTGTCAGTGAAACGTTGAGGTCAAGCATCTTGAAGCTGTTTGCCAGTGACATGAAGAGCACTATCGTAAATGAAGGCATGAGAAGCGGAAGTGTGATCTTCCTGAAGCTTGTCCAGCCCGTAGCCCCATCTATTCTGGCAGCCTCATAAATATCCTCTGAAATATTGTTGAGTCCGTTGAGGTAGATTATCAGGTAATAACCTGCAACCTGCCACACACCAACGATCGCATATGCCAGAAGTGCTTTCCACTGATTCTGAAGCATGTTGTTGAGCACCTCTACGTGTACCACACCGTCTGTTCCGAACAGCGTCTGTGAAAATACATTTTCAAATATGAAACGCCATACATAACCCATGGCGAGCATTCCAAGTACATATGGAAGGAACAGTACCGTTCTGAAAAGTCCCTTGCCCTTGGTAAGCTTCTTGATCATGAGTGCCAGAAGAAGACTGACAACATTCTGTGCTATTACTGCGAGTACAGCATATATGGCCGTGTATCCAAGTGACTGAAGGAAATCCTTCGACTTGAATATGCTTGTATAATTCTTAAGTCCCACCAGTGCATTCCACCAGTGCTCCCCACCTACGAAGTAGGAACCTCTCCACTCGGTGAAGGAGTAGATCACACCCTCTATAAAAGGAACTATGATAACCAGCAGAAACAACACTATAGAAGGCAGAACCATAAACCAGAATTTTCTCTTGTAAAATCTTTTCATAGTTTTTCCTTTCCTACATTGAACACCAGCCATACAAAATTTGCCTTCGGCAAATGGCTGGCGCTACATGTCAGGTTTTCATAGAAAACCTGACACATCCCATTGAGCACCGATTACTCTTTGATGCTGTCCTTCCACTTTGTCAGTGCATCTTCCACACCTGTTCTTATAGTGTTCTCATCCCACTGATCAGGATTTGTAAACAACTGCTCCTGAATAGTTGCACCGATGGTGTTGAGTCCCCATGACTCAGGGAAAGCATCGAAGTCATTGCCCATCACAAGGTCATTGCTCATATAGTATACAAGTGAATTGCTGAGCGGATTCTCAAGCTTCTCGCTCTCGTCTGCGTTGAATGGGACAAATGCGAATTTGTTTGTGATGTAATCTTTTCCTGTATCTGATGTGTAGAGCCATACAAGGAAGTCCTCAGCGGCTTTCTGCTCCTCTTCTGAATCCTTCTTGTTGATAACGTAATACTGTGAAACGAACTCAGGGATTGAGCTGTTCATCTTGTCAACTGTAACGCCCTCAGCTGAGATGTCACTCTGCTCAAGGTTGACCTTCATTGGGAGCATCGTAAGTCTTGATGCCTTGTCTGCATCCACACCTGCGATGGTTCCGTATACCCAGTTACCCTGCTTGATGAACATTGCCTTACCCTCGGCAAATGTCTGAACTGCCTGATCATATCCTGTCACTGTTGAGTTGATGTACTCTGATCCACGCTCTACCTTGCCGCTTGGTCCTGCTGTGTAGCTTGAAAGCATGTCAAGCTCCTGAACCATCTTTACAAGTGGCTCCTCAAGCTTATCAACATCTTCCTTTGTAGCTGCTGCCGTTGCATTGTAGTTAGGGAATACTGCATTCAGTGCGTAGTTTGTATAGTGGTTTGCATATGTCCACTTCTCTGCGCCTGCGATTGCAAATACTCCGTTCATGTTCTCTGTTGTGGCTGTCTTGTCCTTTGCCGTGGTGTATGCATTGCCTGAAAGTGTAACCTTCTCACCACCCTTGCCGTTTATGTAATCATCGATTGCCTTGATCATGCCTGTGAACTCTTCATAATTGGCACTTCTGTAATCAGCGACAAATGCGTCTGCGCTGTCAAGTCCAAATACATCACATATCATCTGCGTATCTGCGATAAGTCCGTAACCCTCTACGTTGTAAGGGATTCCGCAGCTTGCTCCGCTCTCATCTGCGAGCTGCATGCTCTCTGGAATTGAATCGTAGATTGACTTTAACTCCTCATTCTTTACTGATGTTGATGGAAGTACAAATCCGCCCTCGTTCCACTCTGTGAACTGTGCCTGATTTATCGCGTACAGTGTAGGATAGTTCTTGGAATTCATCTCAGATCTGAGTGTCTCCATGGTCTCCTGTGTACCACATGTGTAAACCTTAACCTTAACTCCTGTCTCTGTCTCATAATCCTTGCACAGATCCTGGATGCTGTCTGCGATCTCGGACTTTGTGTTGTAAATATACAGATCGTAATCCTTCTTTGCTGAACCACATCCTGTCATGGATGCAAGTCCCAGCATCATTGCTGCTGAAAGTGCACATGCTACTAATTTCTTTGCTCTCATAACCTTTTCTCCTTTTCTTGCTTTGAATTTTCCCTCTTGTTAATTCTCGCTATCATTCATATTGTTCCGATAAAACACATTTCATAAGCGCTTAAATGAAACATGTTTCATTTGCATTAAGATTATCATATGAAACATGTTTCGTCAATAGGGGATTTATAGATTTTTGTATTTTGTGCTCTTAGTAAGTTTTTTATGTTTTGTACCCACATAAAAAAGGAGTTCATGATTTTTGAGTGGCACCTCATTTTCTCTTCATGAACTTCTTTTCGTAATCATACTATAAAGTTGTATCGCCTTTTTCTACGCTCACCGGAAGTAGTATAAGATTTCCGTCTATATGTGTGTTTCTCTCTTTTGCGCTGTAGATCTGATCTGCGGTTGCACTTTCAACCTGTCCTTCGGCATCATCTTCCTCCTCCGGTCCGTCGATCATCTCCATAAGCTGGCGTACTGCCTCCTGGGCGATCTCCTTGTACGGCTGATGTATCGATGTGAGCCTTGTCGTGCTGGCGTTGGTTATGTACGTTCCGTCGTATGCCACGATCGCCAGGTCATCAGGAATCTTTTTGCCTATGGCAAGTGCCGCCTTAAGGAATGCTATCGCCGGCATGTCTGCGGCAAATATTCCGTCCACGTCAGGATACTCCTCCAGTATGCATTTTGCCATCTCAAAATATCCATGAAAATCAAAGTCGTTCCACTGTATTGGAACTCGTCTGGATTTTATCCCATTCTCGGCAAGGACTCTGTCTAGTTCCTCATGGCACTCAAATGACATGATATTCTTATCTACCTTGATTCCTGATATGTGGATGACATATCTGCATCCACTGTTTATAAATTCCTGGGCAGCAAGCTGTCCGCCCATCTTGTGATCCGACACTACGACAGGAAATTTGCTGCCAACCTTATAATCCAGCATGACCATCGGCTTATCTATCTTCTGGTATTCCTTCGCCGTACATGCCGACGTTCCGCATATGATCCCATCCACGATGTTGGACTTTAACAGCTTAAAACACTCCTTCTCCCTCTGCTTGTCATCGGATGTGGAAAAAAGCATAAACTTGTATTTCTTCTCATAAAGTATCTTTTCTATCTCCGATGCCAGTGATGAGAACCATGGGTGCTGGATATTCGGAACCAACATCGCAATGGAGTTTGATCTGCCCTTGAACATGCCTCGCGCAAGCTCATTTGGAACATAATCCAGTTTCTTCATCGCATCTTCTATCTTCTTCTGAGTCTCAGGTTCAACATTTGCCGTGCCGTTGATAAGTCTCGACACCGTGCAGATGGCGACCCCCGCCTCCTTCGCAACGTCTCTTATACTTGCCATATATAAATATACTCTCCTTATGAATTTCAGACTGTAGTCCTTGAAACTTGTTTCATAAGAAGAGTATACCATAATACTTTCCGTAATGTAAATTGTGTAATATGACGATAATCAGCTCAAAAGCTCCTCTATCATAGCTCCGTCAAATGTCACGCTCTGAACGTGATTTACCTCGATCTGGTAAAGCGCATGTGCAACTATGTGCTCTGCAGCCTGCTCTATATCTCTGATTCCGGTCACGCCGTCGCACTTCTTGATGACAGCATCCACGCCGTCTGGAAGGATGATGCACTCGCTCCCTTCAAGTCCGATGCGCTTGAGCACCTTCGGCAGAACAAATTTGTTGAATATCTCCTTCTTCTCATCCGGGGTGTAATCCGGTATGTCTATAACAGCAAATCTCGACATGATCGGCTTGCTGATGTTCTCCTTGTCATTTGCCGTCGCTATAGGATACACGCCATTTGTCGGGATCATGCACTCCATGTAGTTGTCTGTAAAGCCTAGGTTATCGAGAAGCGTCAGAAGCACATCTGCCGGGTTTCCGTTACCTTTTCCGGAGGCTGCCTTGTCCAGCTCGTTGATGATAAAGACCAGGTTAGACTCTCCGGCTGCAGAGAAAGCTTCCATAATAATACCCGGTTTTGCGTTTGCATAGATACGGGAGCTTCCGGTGAGCT
>OGPS01002778.1_pt1 | contig 10475 bp, 5 predicted proteins | sample 1552931 | NCBI WGS metagenome assembly OGPS01 (sample SAMEA2580252, study PRJEB22360) | human gut metagenome | biome: human gut; feature: human-associated habitat; material: faeces | place: Denmark | collected 2008/2010 | reverse complement strand
AACCCGCCGATATGAAACCCTCGACGCTTATCAACACCCGTCCCGTGGCAAGCGCAATCAAGGAATTCTTCGGAAGCTCCCAGTTGTCGCAGTTCATGGAACAGCCCAACCCCATTGCGGAACTCACGCACAAACGTAAAGTTTCCGCTCTCGGCCCCGGCGGTTTGTCAAGGGAAAGAGCCGGCTTCGAAGTCCGTGACGTTCACCACACTCACTACGGTCGTATGTGCCCGGTAGAAACGCCAGAAGGACAGAACATCGGTCTTATCACTTCGCTTGCTTCGTACGCACGCATCAACGAATACGGATTTATCGAATCGCCGTACAGAAAGGTCAAAAAACCCGAAGGCATCGTTACCGACGACGTCACTTATATGGCGGCGGACGAGGAAGATAAGTACGTCATCGCACAAGCCAGCGAAATGCTTGACGAAAACGGAAAATTCATTCACCAACGCGTTACATGCCGTATCCGCGAAGATATCCGCGAGGTTGACGTAAGCCGCGTCGACTATATGGACGTATCGCCCAAACAGTTGGTATCCATTGCAACCGCTCTTATTCCGTTCCTTGAAAACGACGATACGAACCGTGCGTTGATGGGCTCGAACATGCAGCGTCAGGCAGTGCCTCTGCTTCGTCCCGAAGCGCCGATGATCGCAACCGGCGTCGAACATAAGATCGCATACGACAGCGGCGTGCTTATCATCGCCAAAAACGACGGTATCGTAAAATACGTCGACGCAGACAAAATCGTCGTGGCTCGTCCCGACGGCGAAGACGATACTTACTACACCTCGAAATTCGTGCGCAGCAACCAAAGCACCTGCATCAACCAGAAACCCATCGTGGTCAGCGGTCAGAAGGTGACGAAGGGTATGATCCTTGCGGACGGTCCTTCAACCCAGAACGGCGAACTCGCGCTTGGCAGAAATATCCTTATCGGCTTCATGAGCTGGGAAGGCTATAACTACGAAGACGCGGTACTTATTTCCGAACAACTCGTACGCGACGACGTTTTCACCTCGATCCACATCGAAGAATACGAAAGCGAAGCCCGCGAAACGAGACTCGGCGAAGAACAAATAACGAGAGATATCCCCAACCTTTCGGAAGAGGCTCTTAAAAACCTTGACGAAGACGGTATCGTCAGAGTCGGCGCGGAAGTCAGAAGCGGCGACATTCTCGTCGGTAAAGTCACCCCGAAGGGCGAAACCGAACTTACGCCCGAAGAAAGACTTCTTCGTGCAATTTTCGGCGATAAAGCAAGAGAAGTGCGCGATACGTCCCTTCGTGTGCCTCACGGCGAAAGCGGTATCGTTGTCGACGTAAAAATCTTCACAAGAAAGAACAGAGACGAGCTTGCTCCCGGCGTCAACAAACAGGTGCGCGTATATATCGCGCAAAAACGTAAGATTTCGGTCGGCGACAAGATGGCGGGGCGTCACGGTAACAAAGGCGTCGTGTCCCGCGTTCTTCCCAAAGAAGACATGCCGTTTATGGCAGACGGTACGCCGCTGCAAATCGTGTTGAACCCGTTGGGCGTTCCTTCCCGTATGAATATCGGTCAGGTTCTTGAAGTTCACTTGGGACTTGTCGCGAAAATGCTTGACTGGAAGATCGCAACCCCCGTATTCGACGGCGCATCCGAAAACGACATCAAACAACTTTTGCAGGAAAACGGACTTCCCGAAGACGGCAAAATTCAACTTTTCGACGGCCGCACGGGCGAACCTTTTGAAAACCGTGTAACGGTCGGCTACATGTACTACCTTAAACTTGCTCACCTTGTCGACGACAAGATTCACGCAAGAAGCACGGGTCCGTACAGCGTGGTAACGCAGCAGCCTCTTGGCGGCAAGGCGCAATTCGGCGGACAGCGTTTCGGCGAAATGGAAGTCTGGGCGCTGGAGGCATAAGGCGGGAGGCTTTAATCTTGTGGCCCGAGAATTGGGTATTGGCGTTGATAATACTTTTGTACGCATACGGCGCGGCGAACATTTTGCAGGAAATCATCACCGTTAAGTCGGACGACGTCGTGGGACGTGTCAAGACTTACGAAAATATCGTGAAGGGCAACAACGTGTCCGAACCGGGTATCCCCGAATCGTTCAAGGTTCTTATCAAAGAATTGCAATCGTTGGCCCTCGACGTCAAAGTTCTTACCGAAGAACACGACGAGGTCAAACTGCGCGACTTCACCGAAGAAGATGCAGACACCGTTGCGTTCAACGCGGATAAGAAAGACGAAGAACTTGCGGAAGTCGACATCGACGACTTGTTCAAGGTTGACAACGTTGACGAAGGCGATCTGTTCGGCGACAATCTGTTCGACGACAGCGACGCTGATTTCGATAACGATATTTTCAAGGATATGGCCGACAACGCGTCGGACGATGCTGAGTAAGGAGGTATCGGCATTATGTATGAATTAAGTTCTTTCGATTCAATGCAAATCGGTATTGCCAGCCCTGAAAAAATCAGGGAATGGTCGTACGGCGAGGTTCTTAAACCCGAAACGATAAATTACAGAACACAAAAACCCGAGCCCGGCGGACTTTTCTGCGAGAAAATCTTCGGGCCCACGAAAGACTGGGAATGCCACTGCGGCAAATATAAACGCATCCGTTACAAGGGCGTCATCTGCGAAAAGTGCGGCGTCGAAGTAACGAAAGCGAAAGTCCGTCGCGAACGTATGGGACATATCGAACTTGCGGCGCCCGTATCGCACATCTGGTATTTCCGCGGCGTTCCTTCGCGTATCAGCCTTATGGCGGATATTTCCCCGAAGGAGCTTGAACAGGTTTTGTACTTCGTATCCCATATCGTTCTCGATCCGGGCGAAGTACCCGAAATCCACAAAAAACAAGTCCTTACCGACCGTGAATATCGCGAACTTTGCGAAAAATACGGCAGCAAGGCTTTCCGCGTCGGAATGGGTGCGGAGGCTATAAAAGAACTTCTTATCGAAATCGACCTCGATAAGGAAAGCAAAATTCTGAAAGACATCGTCGCGAATTCCGTCGGACAAAAGAGACTGCGCGCGGTAAAACGTCTTGAAATCGTAGAAGCGTTCCGCATCAGCGGCAACCGCCCCGAATGGATGATTCTGGACGTTATCCCCGTTCTCCCGCCCGAACTTCGCCCGATGATTCAGCTTGACGGCGGACGTTTCGCAACGAGCGACCTTAACGACCTTTACAGACGCGTTATCAACCGTAACAATCGTCTGAAACATCTGAAAGAACTCGGCGCGCCCGACACCATCATTCACAACGAAAAACGTATGCTCCAAGAAGCCGTCGACGCTCTTATCGATAACGGCAGAAGGGGCAAGGCGGTCACCGGCAGCGGCAACCGCGACCTTAAATCGTTGTCCTCGATGCTGCGCGGTAAACAAGGCCGTTTCCGTCAGAACCTGCTTGGTAAACGTGTCGACTATTCAGGTCGTTCCGTTATCGTCGTAGGACCGGAACTGAAACTTTATCAGTGCGGTTTGCCCAAAGAAATGGCTGTTGAGTTGTTTAAGCCGTTCGTAATGAACAAACTTGTGGAACGCAACATCTGCCATAACATCAAGAGTGCGAAACGCTTTGTGGAGTCGATGAAACCCCAAGTATGGGATATTCTGGAAGAAGTCATCAAGGATCACCCCGTACTTCTGAACCGTGCTCCGACGCTTCACAGACTTGGTATTCAGGCGTTTGAACCTGTCCTTGTCGAAGGTCGCGCAATCAAACTTCATCCGCTTGCCTGCGGCGCGTTCAACGCCGACTTCGACGGCGACCAGATGGCAGTCCACGTACCTTTGTCGATCGAGGCGCAAGCCGAAGCCAGAATCCTTATGTTGTCCACCAACAACATTCTGAAACTTTCGGACGGTCACCCGATCATCTCTCTTACACAGGATATGGTAATAGGTTCTTATTACCTTACTATCATACGCCCGGGCGCGAAAGGCGAAGGCAAAATATTCAGATCCCCCAACGAGGCGATGACCGCTTACAGAAACGGCGTCATCGACCTTCAAGCAAAAGTCGTAATGCGCGTTGAAAAGGAAATCGACGGCAAAGTGTACAGCAAACGCCTGACCACTTCCATCGGTCGTTGGATTTTCAACGAAATCATTCCGCAGGATTTGCATTTCGTACCGCGCGACACGCCCGAACAAATGCTTGACCTCGAAGTCGAAGGGCTTATCAACGAAAGCAAGGGCATTATCGCTCTTCGCAAGCAGGAACTCAACAAAATCGTCGATAACTGCTTTAAGTACAAGGGCGCAACCGAAACCGCAAAAGTCGCCGACGCTATCAAGAGCCTTGGCTATAAATACTCGACTTTGTCGGGCGTAACGACAAGCGTTTTCGATATGCATATTCCCGAAGGAAAAGAGGCAATCATCAAGAAAGCCGACGACGCAATCGTCAACGTCGAAAAGAACTTCCGTCGCGGTATCATCTCGGAAGACGAACGCTACAATGCGGTTGTCGAAACCTGGAAGAAAGCCACCGACGAAGTCACCGAAGAACTTAAATCCGAAATGGATCCCTTCAACCCCATCTGGATGATGGCGAACTCCGGCGCTCGTGGTAACATGGGACAGATTCGTCAGCTTGCAGGTATGCGCGGACTTGTTTCCGACCCGTCGGGCAGAACGATCGAACTTCCCGTCAAGGCAAACTACCGCGAAGGGCTTTCCGTTCTTGAATACTTCATTTCGTCGCACGGCGGACGTAAAGGTCTGGCGGATACCGCTCTTAAAACGGCAGACTCGGGTTATCTTACCCGTCGTCTTGTCGACGTATCGCAGGACGTCATCGTCAACGAGGACGATTGCGGCGACACGAAAGGCGTCGAAGTCACGGCAATTTACGACGGCAAGAACAGACTTGAAACTCTTGCGGAACGTATCGACGGCAGATATACGGTGAAACCCGTCCTGCATCCCGTCACCGGCGAGGTGCTTGTGGAAGCGGATACGATGATCCTTCCCGATAAGGCGCAGGAAATCGACAAAATTCTTACCGACGAATGGATTAAGAACGGCTCCGATCTCAAAAAATTGCCGAAAGTCGCAATCAGAAGTATTCTTTCGTGCAAAACACGCCACGGCGTCTGCGCGAAATGCTACGGCAAGAATATGGCGAGCGGCAACCCTGTAAAACTCGGCGAAGCGGTCGGTATCATTGCGGCGCAATCAATCGGCGAGCCGGGCACGCAGCTTACGATGCGTACCTTCCACTCGGGCGGCGTTGCAACGTCGGACGATATTACGCAAGGTCTTCCCCGTGTCGAAGAATTGTTTGAAGCGCGTCGTCCCAAAGGACAGGCGGTCATCGCGGAAAACAGCGGCGTCGTAACCCGCACCAACAACGACCGTGAAATCATCGTTACGAGCGCTGACGGCGAAACCAAATCGTACGCGATTCCTTACGGCGCGAAACTCAAAGTCGATAACGGTAGCAAGGTGGAACCGGGCGATCCGTTCACCCAAGGTTCAATCAACCTGCAAGATATGCTCCGCGCACGCGGTGTAAAAGGCGTACAGGATTACGTAACGAAAGAAGTTCAGTCGGCGTACAGAAACTCCGGCGTCGATATCAACGATAAACATATCGAAGTCATCGTCCGCCAGATGCTCAGAAAGGTCAAGATCGAGTCGCAGGGCAGCACCGATATGCTCCCTGGCACGCTCGTCGACATCTTTGAGTACGAAGACGCCAACCAAAAAACCCTTGAAAACGGCGGAGAACCCGCAAAGGCAAAACGTACGTTGCTCGGTATCACGAAAGCCGCTCTCGCGACGGAATCCTTCCTGTCGGCGGCATCGTTCCAGGAAACCGCCCGCGTACTTACCGACGCCGCAATCAAAAACAAAATCGATCCGTTGCTCGGTCTGAAAGAAAACGTTATCCTAGGTAAACTTATCCCCGCCGGCACCGGTATGAAGATTTACAAAAACATCACCACCGCTCCCGTTGTGGATCATCCCGAAAAGCCGATTACCTGCACTTTCGAAGATAAGGAATTCGACGACACCCTCGGCGATTACGACAACGAATAACAAATACACGGCGGTCACATCGGAAGTATATCCTTTTTGACCGCCGATTTTTTGGAGATACTATGAAAAGACTGTTTACATCAGAAAGTGTTACCGAAGGACATCCCGATAAGGTTTGCGACCAGATCGCGGACGCTATCCTTGACGATATTCTTGCAAAAGATCCCGGGGCTCACGTTGCGTGCGAAGTTTGCGCGACGACGGGCGTCGTGTTCGTAATGGGCGAAATCACGGCGGATTGCTATTCCGACATCTCGAAAATCGCGCGCGACGTCATCAAAGACGTCGGTTACGACAGCAGCGACCTGGGATTCGACTACAACACCTGTTCGGTTCTCACCGCGATCAACGAGCAATCGCCCGATATCGCAATGGGCGTCAACGACGCGCAGGAATTCGATGGCGATATTATCGATAAAACCGGCGCGGGGGATCAGGGTATGATGTTCGGTTTCGCCTGCGACGAAACGGAAGAACTTATGCCGATGCCCATCGTGCTGTCGCACGCGCTCACCAAAAAACTCACGGCGGTGAGAAAAGACGGCACTCTTTCGTACTTGCGTCCCGACGGGAAATCACAGGTTACCGTCGAATATGACGACGGCGTTGTGAAACGCGTCGATACGGTTGTCATTTCCGCACAGCACAACCCCGACGTAACGCAGGAACAAATAAGAAAAGATATTATCGAAAAGGTCATAAAAACCACAATCCCCGAAAACCTTATCGACGACGATACAAAGATTTTCGTCAACCCCACGGGCAGGTTCGTTATCGGCGGACCGCACGGCGACAGCGGGCTTACGGGACGTAAAATCATCGTCGATACGTACGGCGGATATTGCCCGCACGGCGGCGGCGCACTTTCAGGAAAAGATCCCACGAAAGTTGACAGAAGCGCACTTTACATGGCAAGATACGTCTGTAAAAACGTCGTTGCGGCAAAACTTGCAAAGAAATGCGAAATCGAGGTTGCCTATGCAATCGGTCGCGCACGCCCCGTTTCGGTGTCCTTGAACACGTTCGGCACGGGCGTAGTGTCCGACGAAATTCTGACAAAAGCGGTGCTGAAAGTGTTTGACTTCCGTCCGCTTGCAATCATCAACAACCTTGACTTACGCAAACCCGTTTACAGAAAGGTTGCCAACTACGGCCATCTCGGAAGAAACGACGTTACTTGGGAAAAGACCGACAAAACGGAGGAACTTAAAAAAGCGGTAGCGGAGATTAAGTAATGATTATCTCGGGCGACGTCGAAAAAATTATTTTCAGAAACGAAGACAACGGTTATACCGTCGTCGATTTAAGAAGCAGCGGTGATTACGTCACCGCTGTCGGCGTTTTTCCGGAAATTTACGAAGGTATGCGGCTGGAACTTACCGGCGACTATAAGTACCACACAAGACACGGCTTGCAGTTTCTTGCGGAAAGCGTGAAAGTTGTCGAGCCCGACGGCGCGGCGGCAATCGAAAAGTTTCTGAAAAGCGGAATTTTTAAGGGCGTCGGCGAAGTTACCGCAAGGAATATCGTGGAGCGTTTCGGCGAGCGCACCCTCGACGTGATGAAAACAAGCCCCGAAAAACTTGCCGAAGTGAAAGGAATCAGCGCGAAAAAGGCGGCGGAAATATGCGCCACCCTTCGCGAGCACGGCGAAATGCAGGATACGCTTGTATATCTTCAACGCTTCGACGTGTCCTTAAACCTTGCGCTTAAAATCTATAAAACGTACGGCGCGCGCACCGAAGAAGTCATAAAAACCAATCCGTATCAACTTATTTCCGACGTGGAACGCGTCGGGTTTCAGACCGCCGACAAAATCGCACAGGAAGTCGGAATCACGAAAGACAGCGATTTCAGAATTCGGGCGGGCATAATTTATACCCTTAAAGAAGCGTCGAACAAGAGCGGGCACACCGCGCTTCCCGACGATATACTCAAAAAAGAACTTTTATCCCTTCTGGGGTTTGACGAAACTTATCTTGAAAAGGTGGAGTGCAATATCGAAGACCTTATTTTCCTGGCGGAAATCAAAGACTACGTCGTCGATAACGCGCGCTTTTATATGCTTTACAAAAGCTACCTTACCGAAAAAACGATTGCAAGACGACTTGCGCTACTCGAAGCGGCGCACGGCGACATCGAAGTGGATTTTTCGGAACAAATCGATAAGTTTGAAGAAATGTGCGGCATAAAACTGCACGAAAAGCAGCGCGAAGCCGTGTCGAACAGCCTTAATTCCGGCGTGCACGTAATAACGGGCGGCCCCGGCACGGGCAAAACCACGATAATAAAGTGCATTCTGCACGTTCTCAAATTTTTGAAGCTGTCCTATCAGCTGTGCGCGCCAACGGGACGCGCGGCGAAACGTATGGGCGAGGCGACGGGTGAAGAAGCGAAAACCATTCACCGCCTGCTTGACCTCGATTTCAAAGACGGCAAAGGCTATTTCACTTACAACGAAAACACGAAAATCCCCGTGGACGTCGTCATCGTCGACGAAGTGAGCATGGTTGACGAATACGTCTTTTCAAGCCTTGTCAAGGCGTTGCAGGACGGCGCGACGCTAATACTCGTTGGCGACAAGGATCAGCTTGCGTCGGTGGGTGCGGGCAACGTTCTTGCGGACGTAATCGCATCGGGACTTTTCAAAATAACGTATCTTGACAAAATCTACCGTCAGTCCGACGGCAGTATGATTATCGAAAACGCGCACCTTATAAATCACGGCAAAATGCCTGTGCTCGACAACCGCGCAAAAGACTTTTTCTTTGTCGATAAGTCCGACCCGACCGAAGTCAAAGCCGAGGTCGAAGCGCTTGTCACGACAAGACTGCCGAAGTATCTGAAATGCGAGCAGACCGACGTGCAGGTACTGTGTCCGATGAAAAAGGGCGTTGCGGGCGTCATCAGCTTAAACGCTGCGATAAGGGACAGCCTTAACCCGAAAAAGGATTCTTCCGACGACATAAAATGCGGCGAATACACCTTCCGCGAAGGTGATAAAATAATGCAGACCGTCAATAATTACGAGCAGGAATGGTTTGAAGAAGTTGACGGAAGAACTAGACGCGGGGCAGGCGTTTTCAACGGCGATACGGGCTTTATCGAAAGTATCGACCGACAAAATATGAAGTTTAACGTGCGTTTTGATGATAATAAAGTGTCGGAATATTCGTTAAGCGATATTGACCAGATTATCCCGGCATACGCCGTTTCGGTGCATAAATCGCAGGGAAGCGAGTTCAAGGCGGTGGTTGTCGCGCTCTCGCAGGGGAACTATTTCATAATGACCAGAAACCTTTTGTACACCGCCGTAACCCGCGCGAAAGACCTGTGCGTCATCGTGGGCGCGGAAGACGTCGTAAAGCGTATGGTCAGGAACAATTACACTGCAAAACGTTATACGTTGCTCACAAGATTTCTGACGGAGGCGTACGGTGAATACGACTAAGATGAAGGAGTTTTTCAAAAAACTTTCCGATAAGTTTCTGGATTTGCTGTATCCCGAAGGGCTGACCTGCGTCAACTGCGGCGACGAACTTCAACACGAAACAAGGCTGAATCTATGCGGAAAATGTTACTTAAACCTTATCGAAAACGACGGGCATCGCTGCAAAATCTGCGGCATAAGAATGAGAAACGAGGCGGACTACTGCGACAACTGCACCCGCTTCGATAAATACTTCGATATGAATCGTTCGCCGTTCATTTACGAAAAAACGGCAAGCGACCTTGTCAAAAAACTTAAATTCGGCAACAAACTTTATATTGCGAAAGAACTTGCGAAAGCGATGGCTGACGAATATTTTACGGGCGGTTTTAATTGCGACTTCATTTTGTACGTCCCGATGACCGAAAAGGAAGAAAAGGAAAGGGGCTACAATCAGTCGGAACTTCTTGCAAAAGAGGTCGGACTTCGCACCGGGCTTTCGGTTTTCGACAATCTCAAAAAGGTCAAAGAAACCGACAGACAGAAGAAATTGACCGCAAAAGAGCGTCGTGAAAACCTGAAAGGCGTTTTCGACGTTGTCCGCGCCGACGAAATCAAGGGCAAAAACGTGCTTGTCATCGACGACGTTTACACGACGGGCGCGACGATAAACGAATGCGCGAGAGTACTAAAACGCGCGGGCGCACGCAAGGTTTATTCGATAACGGCGGCGCAAACCGCATTCAAACCCGACGGCGAAAAAGGCGAAATCGCCGAAGATAACGTCAACGCTTTACACAAAAACTAATTTAGTGTATTATATAAAAAAGTCATTTTTTTGCGCGCACGCGCACAAGGAGATTAAATGGGTATTTTCAGCACGCTTTTTGACGAGAACGAAAGAAACGTCAGAAAACTGAAAAAGATTGCCGATAAGGTTGAAGAATTGTCGGAAAGATTTAAGGCTATGTCCGACGAAGA
>OGPS01002767.1_pt1 | contig 10521 bp, 9 predicted proteins | sample 1552931 | NCBI WGS metagenome assembly OGPS01 (sample SAMEA2580252, study PRJEB22360) | human gut metagenome | biome: human gut; feature: human-associated habitat; material: faeces | place: Denmark | collected 2008/2010 | reverse complement strand
TGAGCCGTGGCAGTGCCCGCTGTGCGGCGGGCCGCTGACCGGTGAGCGGGACCTGAAGTGCCCCTCCGGCCACTGCTTTGACCGCGCCAAGGAGGGCTACTGGCATCTGCTGCCGGTGCAGAGTATGCGCACCAAGGCCCCCGGCGACAGCAAGGAGATGGTCGCCGCCCGCCGCGCCTTCCTCAACGGGGGGTACTACGGCATCTTTGGTCAGGCGCTGGGCAAGCTTTGCCTCGAATACGGCCAGCCCGCCGCGCCGGATGCGCCGCTGCACCTGCTGGATGCGGGCTGCGGCGAGGGCTGGTATGACCGGTGCATCGCCGGGCAGTTCGAAGCGGCGGAACAGCCGCTGGCGCTGGCCGGGTTCGACATCGCAAAACCGGCGGTCCGCTGGGCCGCCAAAGCTCTGCCTGCGGCCCGGTACGCCGTGGCGTCCAGCTTTGCCCAGCCCGTCCGCACCGGCTGGGCCGACCTGCTGCTGAACTGCTTCTCGCCCTTTGCGCGGGAGGAGTTCCTCCGCGTCCTGCGCCCCGGTGGGCGGATGATCTATGTGGTGCCCGGCGCGGAGCATCTGTACCAGATGAAGGCGATCCTCTACGATACGCCCTATAAAAATCCGGTGCAGCAGGTGGCCTATGAGGGCTTCCGCCCCATTGGAGAGCGGGAAGTCTCCGGCACCATCACGGTGCCCGCTGCCCAGCTCGAAGCGCTTTTCGCCATGACGCCCTACTACTGGAAGACGCCCCGCGACGGCGCGGCCCGCCTCGCCGCCCTCCCGGAATTGACGACGGACATCGCCTTCCGATTCTTGGTGTTTGAGAAAAAATAACAAAATGTCCCGGTTTGCATGGAATGAATGCCAGACCGGGATATTTTATTTGATAAATTCGTCCGATTCGTTTGAATTCATCGAACGAATTTGATATAATAATAGTACGATGAGGAAAAGGAGGCTGTCAAGATGTCGATCACTGCAACGGAGCTCAAGAATAACTTGGGCAAATATCTTCTGCTGGCTGCAACGGAGGAAGTCTACATCACCCGCAACGGCAAGACCATTGCAAAATTGACCTCGCCCTACCAGAATAAGCTGAACACAGTGGAATCGCTGTTTGGCAGCGTCCCGGCGACGATGACGCTGGAACAGGCACGGGAGGAAAGGCTAGGGAAGTTATGAAGGTGCTGCTGGATACCTGCGTCGTAATGGATTTTCTGCAAAATCGGGAGCCGTTCTCCATTCCGGCACGAAGCATCTTCCGCGCGACCGCAGCGGAATGGTTTACCGGCTGCATTACCGCAAAGGCGGCGACGGATATCTATTACCTGACCCACCGCTGCACCCACAGTGATAAGGAAAGCCGTCAGAAACTCAGTCAGCTATTGACGATCGTAGGGCTGCTGGATACTTCGGCAGAGGATGTGTTCCACGCGATCGCATCCCCGACTGCGGACTTTGAGGATGCCGTGATGATCGAAACGGCACTGCGTTCTCAGGTGGACTGCATCGTGACCCGCAACACGAAAGACTACGCGAAATCGTTGGTGCCGGTCTATACGCCGGACGTCTTTTTGGAGCAGCTGGAACAAAACAGTATCAATTAAAACGCAACCGCCCCCGGTGCTGCATGAGCGTGCAGCACCGGGGGCGGTTTTGTCAGAGACCTGTGGAGAGGTTCGAGAAATGCTTAGTGTTTCTTCTCACCCTTGGGCAGGAGATTGGCGCGTTCCAGCGCCGGGCGCAGGGCGAGGTAGAGGATGACGGCGCAGACCGTGGAGGCCACGCTGTTGACGAAGGTGACGCCGCCGGCGATCTTGGAAAGAGCCTGTGCGACGGTGTACTCCTGACCGAAGATGTAAACGTTGCGGAAGTAGCCGAGGAACGGGTCGGTGACGACGTTCAGCAGCAGACCGGAACCGGCAGCCACGATGACCTTGACGAGGTAACCGGCGCTGTGGCGGTCGAGGTCGCGGAGCTTGAAGGCCTTGTGTGCCACGGCACCGCAGGTGATGCCGATGATGAACTTCAGCACAAAGGTGGTGACGGCGTAACCCGGATCACCGGCCAGAATGTCGGCCAGCGCCAGACCGATGGCACCGGCCAGACCGCCGGACACGCCGTCCAGCAGCAGGGCGGTCAGGGCCGTGAAGGTGTTGCCCAGATGGAACGAGGAGCCGCCGTAGAACGGCACCCGGAAGAACAGGTAGGCCACAAGGCTCAGCGCGGCCATGACGCCGGTGAGCGCCAGCTCGTGCACGGTAAAGGTGCGCTTATACAGCACACTGGCAAAGAGGATAACGATGACGACGACTGCCAGCAGCAGCCACATTGCGGTTGTTGACATGATGTATTCCCTCCATTTTCACAAAACCCATAAAACCGATTGACTTTTTCGGCCTCGGCGGGTATGCTCTTATTATACGCAGAACTGAACCCGTGAAAATACCCAGAATAGAGTTTTTTTATGGGGTCAGTTTGGAAAACTGCCCAAAAAGAGGAGGGGTTTTGTGTTCCACTTGACAACAGCGCTGGATGCGGCCTCGGCGGTGCCGCTGTACGAACAGCTCTACGATAGCCTTGCGGAGGAAATGCGCACCGGGGCCATCCCGGCGGGCACTCGGATGCCCGGCAAGCGGCGGCTGGCGGCGGAATTGTCGGTGTCGGTCAACACGGTGGACGCCGCGTATCAGCTTCTGGCGGCGGAAGGGTATCTGGAATCGCGGGAGCGCAGCGGTTTTTATGTACAGGAGTATCTGGCCCTGCCCGTCCGGCCGGAGACCCCGCCCGCCGCCCCGGCCCCGCTGCCCCCGGCGGCCCAGCCGGAGCGGCCCGTCCGCTATGATCTCTCCACGCGGGGGGTGGACCCGGCGCTCTTCCCGTTCCGGACATGGGCGCGGCTCCAAAAGGAGCTGCTCTATTCCTCGCCGGAGCTGCTGACCCACGGCGACGCGCAGGGCGATCTCGAACTGCGGCGGGCGCTGGCCGGCTACCTCGAAGAGTACCGGGGCGTGCGGTGCAGCGCGGAACAGATCGTGGTGGGAGCCGGATTGGAATACCTGCTGGGGCTGCTGGCCCCGCTGCTGCCCGGTGCGGCGGCGGTGGAAAACCCCGGCTACCCCCGCGCCAAGCGGGTGCTGGAAAACAACGGCGTGCCCTGCTGCTGCCTGCCTGTGGACGAGGACGGCCTGTCCATCGAGGCACTGACCCGGTCGGGCGCGGCGGTCTGCTACGTCACCCCAAGCCACCAGTTCCCCACGGGGGTCACCATGCCCGCCGGGCGGCGGGCGGAGCTGCTCCATTGGGCGTCCCGCAAGCCGGGGGAGCGGTACATCATCGAGGACGACTACGACTCCGAGTTCCGGTTCGACACCCGCCCACTGCCCAGCTTGCAGGGGATGGCCGGGGCCGACGGCCCGGTGATCTATCTCTCCACCTGCTCCCGGAGCCTTGCCCCCAGCATCCGCATCGCCTATATGGTGCTGCCGGTGCAGCTCCTCCCGGCGTGGCGGGCGGCTTACCGGCTTTATTCCAGCACGGTCAGCCGGTTCGAGCAGCAGACGCTGGCCCGGTTCATCACCGAGGGGTACTTTACCCGGCATCTGGCGCGGGAGCGGGTGGCCTACAAGGCCCGGCGGGACGCGCTGACCAAGGCGCTGAACGGGGCTTTTGCCCCCGGTGAGCTGACCTTAGCCGGGCTGCATACGGGGCTGCACCTGCTGGCTGAGGTGAAACAGGCCCCGCCGGACCCGGCCCTTCGGGTGGCGGCGGCACAGCAGGGGGTGCGGCTGAGTCTGTTGAGCGATTTTGACCTGACCGGCGAAACGCCCGGCCTTGAGGGAACGTTCGTGCTGGGTTACGGCTCGCTGGCGGACGATGCTTGTTCGTCGGTGGGCGAAACGTTGAGGAAAGTCTGCACCGCCGCGCGGGAGGCTTCCGTGACCGAATAAGTGCTGCTGGCCCGGTCCCATGCGCCGGGCAGGGCGTCGGCCCGGATGGGGGCTGCGCGGTTGGCGAGGAACTCCAGAATCTCGCCGAGGCGGGCGTAGTCCTGCGCGGTGAAGTCCGTCAGCAGGGCGGAACTCTGGGCCCGGAGGCCGTCCGGCAGGGAGGCGGGGAGCAGTTCGAGATCCTGCCGGAAAAAGGCGTCCCACACTGCGGCCCGTGCCGCGGCCCGGTGGGCAGGCGGGATGCGCCCGGCTTCGTCGAGGCCGGTCAGAAAGGCGGAGGCTTCCCGCACACTGAGGGTCTGGACATTGCCGGTCTGGCCGAGGGCGGCCAGCTCTTCGGTGGTGAATGCCCCGGAGAACCCCACCCGCACGGCCCCGTAGCGGGACGCCAGCTTTTCCAGCACGGCGGGAGAAAGAGCCAGATAAAAGGTATCCTCCGGCAGGGCCAGTGTTTCCAGCAGGGCTTGGCGGCACCGCGCCGGGCCCGCCGCCGCGTAGCAGCGGGTGAGGGACGCTTCCCCATCCCCGAAGGGCACGGTCAGCTCCCCCGGCACGGCCAAGAGGCCGCAGACATTCTGCGGGGCGTTCAGGTAGAGGAGCAGAAAGCCCGGCTGCTCCCCGGCAGTGCAGAGCAGCACCGTCATCCGGTCGTCCTCCTTGGGCAGCGTGATGGGCACGCCCTGCTGAGGTTCGGCGGTCTGGGCAAGGAGCTGGGTGTGCAGCATCCGGCGGGTGAGCAGCACCGTGCCGCCCACAAGGGGCAGCAGCACCAGCAACGCCGCCCCCAGCGCAGCCCAGAACGGCCTCCAACCTCCCTTGTGCATCCTGCGCCCTCCTTTTTGCAAATGATACCGAAAGGATGGCCCGGCAAAGGGCGGATTATACAAAAAACGATCCCGGCGCATACAACGATCCCCTCTGCCATACAGTGTGGCAGGGGGGATCTTGCGATGTTGGAGACCATTACTGCCGTCAACGGCGCGGTCAATGGGGTCGTGTGGGGGCCGCTGGGGCTGGCACTGCTCTTCGGGGCGGGGGTGATGCTCTCGGTGCGGACGGGCTTTTTCCAGCTCGTGCACTTCCGGTACTGGATGCGGCAGACCATCGGGGCCATCTTCACCGACCGGAGCGTGACCGCCCACACGGGCACCGACGATCAGGCGATCAGCCAGTTCCAGAGCCTGTGCACCGCGCTGGCGGCCACCATCGGCACCGGCAACATCGTGGGGGTGGCAACGGCCATCCTCAGCGGCGGGCCGGGGGCGGTGTTCTGGATGTGGGTCATGGCCCTCCTCGGCATGATGACCAGCTTTTCCGAAAACGTGCTGGGCATCTTTTACCGGCACAAGAATGAGGAGGGCGCGTGGCAGGGTGGCGCGATGTACTACCTCGCCGATGGGCTGGGGCGCAAAAAAGGCTGCAAGCAGCTGGGCCGGGTGCTGGCCGTGCTGTTTGCAGCCTCCTGTGTGCTGGCGTCGTTCGGCATGGGGAACATGAGCCAGATCAATTCCATCGCGGGGAACCTGCGCGCCGCCTTCGGGGTGCCGGAACTGGCCACCGGGGTGGTGCTGGCCGGATGTTCGGCGGCGGTGATCTTCGGCGGGCTCAAGCGGGTGGCGGCGGTGGCGGAGCGGGTCGTGCCGCTGATGGCCCTGTTCTACCTCGGCGGGGCGCTGGTGGTGGTGCTGGTCCACGCTTCTGCCGTCCCGGCGGCCTTCGCGGCCATCTTCCGGGGGGCCTTCGGGCTGGCCCCGGCGGGCGGCGGGATGCTGGGCTGCGGCGTGGCCCGCGCCGTGACGTGGGGGTTCAAGCGGGGGGCCTTTTCCAACGAAGCGGGTCTCGGCGCGTCGGTCATGGTGCATTCGTCCTCCAACGTCACCGAGCCGGTGCAGCAGGGGATGTGGGGGCTGTTTGAGGTCTTTGCGGACACCCTTGTGGTCTGCACCCTGACAGCCCTTGTCATCCTGACGTCGGGTCTGGTGGATCTGGAAACAGGTCACGCCGCCGCCGGGGTCGTGGGTTCCGCGCTGGTGGGCAAAGCCTTTTCCACCGTCTTCGGCAGCTTCGGGCCCAAGTTCATCGCGGTGTCGATCTTACTGTTCGCCTACTCCACAGTGTTGGGATGGAGCCAGTACGGCACCAAGGCGGTCAGCTACCTGCTGGGGCCGCGGGCCGGCGTGGCGTATCAGGCCGTGTTCGTGGGGATCATGGTGGTGGGCGCGGTGATGAAGCTCGACCTCGCGTGGGACCTGTCCGACACGTTCAATGGGCTGATGATGCTGCCCAACCTCGTGGGCGTGGCGGGGCTTTCCGGCACGGTGGCACGGATCACCCGGAATTACGCTGCCCGCGTTTTTTATGGGCGGGATGTCGCGCCGCTGACAGCGAGTGCACCGCGTCCCGCCCGGCGGTGATGCCGCTGCCGAAGGCCCAGTGGAGGTTGAAGCCGCCGCACATTCCGGCGCAGTCCAGCGTTTCGCCCACAAAGTAGAGGCCGGGGCAGCCCTTGAATTGAAAACTGGGTTCCAGCTCTGTCAGGCTCAGACCGCCGCCGGTGGTCTGGGCCTGTTTCCATCCGCAGGGGGTCAGCCCCTCGAAGAGCCAGTGCTTTGCGGTGTTGGCCAACACCTGCCACGCGGCATCGGGCAGGGTGTTCAGGGGCTTGTCCGGCAGATGGGCTGCGGCCCAGAGCGCCTTGCCCAGCTTCGGGTTCAGCAGCCCTGTCCAGAGATCGGCGGGGGTCTTGCCGGGCAGCAGGGACACCCGCCCCGCGAACAGGGCCGTCAGGGCCGCTTCGTCCAGCGCGGGGAAGAGGTCCAGCTCCACGGCCGGGCGCTTGGGCCCGCGCTTGGGGGCCAGCAGACCGGAAAGCTGCATGATGCAGATGCCGGACAGGCCGTATTCGGTGAACTGAACCTCACCCGTCTCGGCGGCGAGGGTGGTGTGCCGGTCGAGGTCCAGCAGGGAGGCTGCGGCCTTGGCCCGGATGCCCGCAAGGGATCGGTTCGGTTTTGCCACCTGCAAGGCGGTCAGGCAGGGGTAGAGCGGCTCCAGCTTCCCACCGCACTGGGCGGCGAACTTGGTGCCGAAGCCGTCGGTGCCGAACTGAGGGCCTGCGTTGCCGCCCAGCGCGCAGATGACGGCATCGGCGTGGAGGGTCTGGTTACTGTGCTCGGCGTTGTCGAAGAGGACGGTGTAACCGTTCCGGTTCTGGCTGATGGTATTTACGGTGCAGCCGGTCCGCACCTCTACGCCAAGGCGGGCCATCTGCCCTTCCAGCAGGGCCAGCACATCGGCGGCTTGATTCGAGTAAGGGTAGACCCGCCCGGCCTCGTCGGTGCGGGTGTAAAGGCCCAGCGCCCGGAACCACTCCAGCGGGGCGCTCCGCTCCACCGCCGCCAGCAGCGGGGCCAGCGCCTTGGGGTCGGCGGTGAAATAGCACTCCGGCGCGATGCCGGTGTTGTCAAGGTTGCAGCGGCCGTTGCCGGTTGCCAGCAGCTTTTTGCCGCAGCGGGGGTTGCGGTCCAGCAGGGTGATGCGGGCCGCGCTGCCCGCCGCCTGTGCCGCCGCCAGCGCGGCTGCCATACCCGCAGCACCGCCGCCTAAAATTACGATCTGTTGCATGAAACGCTCCTTGGTTCGGGGATGTCCCGGATTCGATCCCAGTATAGCATAAACCGAAAAAAACGACCAGTCCCTTCGGGAAAACAGGAAAAATGCCATTGACAAAAATCACTGGTTTTGGTAAATTTTATTGAAAAAACGGTAAAGAAATCTTAGCCGCCCTTCGAGAAAAAGTTGGGGCAGTAAAAATAAACGAAGCATCGCAAAAGAAGGCGTGGAATATGAAGAGGAGCAAAGAGAAGATCACGCTGTCGATCCTGCTGGCTGCCGTGCTTGTGGTGGGCATCGTGGGGTATATGATCTATGTCCAGCACCAGTTTTACACCGAGAGCACCAAAAACCTGCTGGAGACCTATGAGCAGGTGGACAAAACCTTCACCATGTTCGCCCAGCGGAACTGGAATGTGCTGAGCGAGTGGGGCAGCAACCTGCAGGATGACGCCGACGGGGAGGCGGTCCGGGCCAGTCTGTGCCTGTTCAACCAACAGAAGTCTACATGGAAATACAGCGGCCTGTACTTGTTCAACGAAGACTGCACCTATCTGGATGCCGAGAGCGGCCATGGCTCGGCTCAGCACATCTGGGGCGCATTTTCCGAAATGTACACCACCGGACATCCCTGTGTGGGCAGCTATACCATGAAAAACGGGGAGCGCCGGGTCGTGTTCACGGTACCCATTGAGCCGGTGAAAGTGGACGGCGAGACCTACACCTGCATCGCTGTCAGCTACGACAACGAGACGCTGGAAGAGATGATCGGCGGGCACGCCTACAACGGCCAGAGCGATTGCTACATCATCTATCCGTCGGGTGATATCATGCTCTCCGAAGAGCCGAAGAGTGAGATCGAGCGCTGGATGGAAAACCTGTTTGATTTTCTGGAGCAGAACGCACAGGTCAACACCAATGCCTTAGCCAAGATGCGCGAAGACGTGCAGAACAGCGGCCGGGGCAGTGTGGCGTACCGTTATGAGGGCAAGAGCTATTATCTGGTCTATCAGCCGGTGGGTTTTCAGAGCCTGAGCATCGTCGGCATCGTGGACCGGAGCGTGGTGGACGCCGGGATGCGGAAGATCCAGACAGCGACCATCCTGCTGCTGATCGCATTGATGGCGGGCATTGTGTTCACGCTGGTGCGGTTTGTCCGGATCAACGCCCGGCAGGAAGTGGAGGAAAAGGAACACGCCCTGCGTGCGGAGGCCAGCGAGTGCAAAAAGATGGAGGGCCTTGCCAACAGCGACGGCCTGACCGGCCTGTTCAACGAGCGGTGCTTCAACAAGACCCTGAAAGAAAAGAAACAGCAGGGTGAGCCTTTTGTGCTGTTCTACCTCGACCTTGACCGGTTCAAGCCGGTGAATGATACTTACGGCCATGACGTCGGCGACCAACTGCTCAAAGCGGTGGCGGGCCGGCTGCGGAGCTGTGTGCGGAACACGGACTACGCCTTCCGCATCGGCGGCGACGAGTTCGCCCTTATCGTCAACGGCGAAGTGGACGCAGAATGGTGTGCGCAGCGGATGGAAACCATCAAATCGATCATCCGCCAGACCTATGTGCTGGAGGGGCAGACCATCGACATCAGCACCAGCTGCGGCGTGGTCTGTTACCCGACGGACAGCGCCGACGTGCGGGAGCTGCGCATCCTTGCCGATCAGCGGATGTATGAAGACAAACAAAAAACTGGGAGCAGCCGGAGCATCAAGCAGAAAATCTGAGATTGAATAATTCTCTTTCTCTTACCACAAAATAACCACAGAAAACGAAATCTGGGAACAAAGGAAACGCCGAACAGAGAAAGGGAGAATGTGCTATGAAAGCGACAGGCATCGTGCGCCGCATCGACGAGCTGGGGCGGGTGGTCATCCCGAAGGAGATCCGCCGCACCCAGCGCATCCGCCGGGGCGACCCGCTGGAAATTTTCACCACCGGCGAGGGAGAGGTCATCTTCAAAAAGTATTCGCCGGTGGGGGAGCTGAGCGGCGTGACGACCCAGTACGTCGATGCGCTGAGCAAGAGTTTCGCACTGACGGCCTTCGTCTGCGACCGGGACCGCATCCTCACGGCGTCCGGTGCCGGGCGGCGGGACCTCATCGACCGCAGCGTCAGTCAGCCGCTGGAAAGGCTGATGGACGGCCGCAAGCCCTACGCCAGCGAGGGCGAGGCGGAGAAGACCCTGCTGCCCTGCGAGGGGGCCCAGCGGGTGCTGCTCTGCGTCAGCCCCATCATCGCGGCGGGGGATGTGACCGGCGCGGTGGGGCTTTTGACCGAGGACAAGAGCGCCCAGCCAGACGCTGCCCAGCAAAAGGCGATAGCCGTTGCGGCGGCGTTTCTGGCCAAACAAATGGAAGAATAACATTATAAAGGAAGAAGGCCAAGCTGAAAAATCGGGCGGTGCGCCAGTCGGCGCAAACGCTGATCCGATTTTCCGGCTTGGCCGATTTTGATTTGAGAGAGATGTATAATTTGTGAATCTTTCAAAACTTTTCTGCGAACCTATTGACAGCGCCGGAAAATTGAATATAATGGTCTTAGCACTCAGGAAGATGGAGTGCTAAAGAACAAAAAGCAAATAAAGGAGGCAGGCGCTATGACGATGGATGCACGCAAGCAGCGAGTCTTGCAGGCGATCGTGGCGCTGTATGGTCTCGAAGGTGAGCCCGTGGGCAGCAGTGTGCTGGCAAACTACTTTGACATGGCGGTTTCCAGCGCGACGCTGCGCAACGAGATGGCGGCGCTGACAAAGCTGGGTCTGCTGGAGCAGCCCCACACCAGCGCGGGCCGCGTGCCCAGCGCCAAGGGCTACCGTTATTATCTGGATAATCTGCTGACCGACGATCAGCCGCTGGACCGTGTGACCCGTGCACGGGTGGATGCTGTGTTCGCCAGCCTTGACCATGAGCCTGAAAAGCTCGCGCAGGGCGCGGCGAAGGCGCTGGCCGCCATCAGCGGCTG
>OGPS01002764.1_pt1 | contig 10533 bp, 8 predicted proteins | sample 1552931 | NCBI WGS metagenome assembly OGPS01 (sample SAMEA2580252, study PRJEB22360) | human gut metagenome | biome: human gut; feature: human-associated habitat; material: faeces | place: Denmark | collected 2008/2010 | reverse complement strand
GAACAAGCTCTCCCCCGTGGAGGCGGCGGATGATCTCGTCCGCCGCATCGGTTTTCGACACGAACCCCTCGGCGCCCGCCTCCACCGCGCGTTCCACGGTGCCGGACGGACTCAACGAGGTCAGGATCAGCACGTGCGGCGCGGGGGAGAGCGAGCGCAGCAGACGGGTCGCCTCGATGCCGTCCACGCCGGGCATGGCGATGTCCATCAGCACCACATCCGGCTTTTCCTCGGCAGCCCGCCTCACGCAGGTCTCGCCATCGGTGGACGTGGAGACGACTTCGATGCGCCCGTGAGAATAATCGTTGAGGATCAGGCTCATCGCCTGGCAGATCATCGGATCGTCATCGATGACGCTGACCCGGATCGGCTTGGGCTCTAAGCCGGTGCCGCTTCCGGTCAGACCGCCGCGTTCGGGCTTTCCACCAGACACACTATTCCCGTTCTTCTCACTCACGCTAGCCATCTTAGCTGCGCCAAGGCAGTTGCACGTCGACATGGAACAGGTGCCGATCGTCCATCCCATACCGGCATTGCCCGTTGACCGAGTGCACGCGCGCTGCCAAACCAGGCAGTCCGGCCCCATGGGCCCGCTGCGTCTCGGTCGCATCCGTGGCGATCGGATTGCTGATATGGATATGTACGCCCGCCTGCGGCGTGGCGGAGACCTCCAACGACACCGGCGCTCCGGGCGCGTGCCGCCGCGCGTTCGTCAATCCCTCCTGGATCGCGCGGTAGGCCACCTTGCCGATTGACTCATCCATCACGCTCAGCTGCTGGATATCGATCCAGGTGTTGAGCGACGTGCCCGAGTTGCGCGTGTCCGCAATCAGCGCATCCAGCGATTCGCGGGTCAGCGACGTGTCGTCGGACGGGGCGAGCTGCTCCCATGCCTGGTGCGGGTTGCGCAGCATGTCGATGATCGAGTGGGCCTCGTCCAATGCCCCGGCCGACTGCCGACGGATGTCCTCGGCCTTATCCGCCAACGATTGCGCTTCGGGGGAGTCGCCGAGCTTGGCCGCCTCCGCCTTGAGCGCGCTGGCGTTCAGGGCCATCAGGGACAGGGAATGCGCGAGGGTGTCGTGCGCTTCGGCTGCGATGGCGTCGGCGAGCTGCTGGTTGGTCAGGTCGGTCTGCAGGGTCGCGGCATGCGTGGTGGCCGCGCTGGCCACCGCATTCGCCGTGCGCAGGCGGGCGCGCGAACGGATATGCAGGCCGATGAGCGTAGCGATGGTCACGAACACCAGTGAGGCCACCGTGGCGGTGATGATGACGGTCGGCTCCTCCACCAGCATCACCATCGGGGAGCCTGAATCGCCGCCGGTATGCGGTTGAGCGAAAATCAGATGCCAAATCGAGGCTTTGGGCTGTTGCAGGGCGTCGCGGAGCTGGGAGATGAGCGTCACGATGGTGCCGCCAACCGTGGCGCGGATGGTCGTGTTCCGGTTTGAACGACGGGCGAGCAATGAGGTCATCGCCATCAGTGCGATGAGCGAGTCATACGGGAACACGACCACCAGCGCGCAGGCGATCCAGAACGTCGCCTCCGGGTATTCGCTGCGGGCCAAGAGCAGGAACCCTGCCGGGAATGCCAGCAAGGTGCAGAGGACCATCAGCGTGTATCCTGCGGAATCCTGCGCAAAATTCTGGGCGAAGAACGAGGTTTGCGCCATGCACATGAAACTGGCCAATGGCACCATAACGACCGAACACCATACGCGCGTAGTCACGGGCACCTCGTCCGTATCCGGTGTAGGAACCGGGGACCCCGTGCCGGGCATAGGGCGAGCGTCAGGCCGTGAGCCGGGTCGGAAACCGGGGTATGGCCCGGCGGCGCGTTGTGGGTTCGTCATGCTTTCCACTGTATGACCTGCATCCGGCCCCCGCCACTGGACATGCGGGCACCGTTATCACCTCCGTATTGCCCGAACAGGCAACGAACAATGACCGTTCGTCCACTAACGTGGCTGTTTCGCGGCCGGTAGCGTCGTGCTCACATCCCTATTTCGGGGAAGATACGAGAAGGAGCACATCATGTCCAACCACAACATCGCCCCGCAGCCGGTTCCCTCATCCCCACAGCAGTACCAGCCACAACAGCCTCAGCCTCAGCCGCCGCAACCGCAACATCTGCATACCACCATCTGCGGCATCGCGGCCGTGGTGTTTGGCGCGTTGGGTTTGGTGCTGAGTTTTATTCCCATCGTCAACAATATCGCCGCAATCCTTGGCTTCATCGGCGTCATACTGGCGATTATCGCCATAGTGGGCACCTTCCGGGGCAAGAAACGCGGCAAGGTGCTGTCCATTGTGGCGGCGGTGCTGTCGGTGTTGGCCATTGTGATCACGCTGGCCATGCAGTCCGCTGCCAGCAAGGCCATTGACGATTCCATTAAGGAGTCCAAGGGCATCGACACGTCACAATCCTCATCATCAAAGTCCGCGGGCAAATCGTCTGATGCCTCCAAGAGCAAGGCATCCGAGCAGAAAGCGCAGGGCGAGCAGGATTTGGAAGGTGATATCGAAGGTGCCCACGTGAAAATAGTCTCCGCCGTGAAAAGCGTCAACGACTATAACGGCAAGCCCACCGCTCTGGTGACTTATGAATGGACGAACAACACGTCCAAGAACAACTCGTTCGCCACTTTGGCTCACCCGAACGTGTTCCAGAACGGCACCGAACTGGAGACGGCAGTATACTTCGATCAGCCTGAAGGCTATGACGCGAATTCGTATTTGGCCCAAGCACAGCCCGGGACCGCGGCAACGGTGACGCTGGGCTATGTGCTGCAAGACGATTCGCCGATTACGGTGGATGTCACTGCGTTCCTATCAACGGATCAAGACACCAAGGTGACGCATACCTTCACGTTGCAGTGAATCGCGCGGCGGTCCAAGCTGCGATCGAATGTCAATCGAATCTCAAGTGCATGCCACGCGCATGGTGGAAACGCCCGTTACGCTTTGAGATGAGCAGAACGAGCCGATCGATCATATTCATGGAATGTTCAGCTTTGTTCCTCTAAGATTGGTACTGGAACAAACGCTAAAGGAGCGATTATGACATTCGGTCAGCAGCCCCAGAACAACGGGCAATACAACCCGCAATACAACACGCCTGATTACAACGCCGCCCAACAGTCTGGATATGGCCAGCAATACGCACAGTCCGGTTACGGCCAGAACTACTATGCCCAGCCGCAGGGCGCTCCCACCTACCAATACGTGCCGCAGGGTACTGGTGCCGGTGCGGGTGCGGCCACCATCAACACGACGATGACCTACAACTATGAGGAAGCCCGCGGCGTACAACCCCGCCGAGTCTCAGTGACCAAGGTGTACGGCGAGATGACCATCGGCATCCTCGTCACCGCCGTGGTCGCCGTGCTCGGCCAGATCACCGGAGCCTACTACAGCTTCCTCATGGCCACCGGCATGGTGGGCCTCATCGGCCTGTGCGTGGTGCAGATTGCCCTGGCCGTGGTGCTCGGCATGCGCGTCACCAAGATGAAGTCGGCCACCGCGCGCGTCATGTTCTATGTGTACGCCGCATTGATGGGCTTCACCTTGAGCTCGATCTTCATGGTCTACGACCTCGGCTCGATCGGCGTGGCACTCGGTGTCACCGCCGCGTTCTTCTTTGCGCTGACCATGTTCGGCATGACTACCAAGTTCAACATGCTCAAGGCCGGCCCGATCCTGATGATCGGCCTGATTGTGCTCATCATCTCGCAGATCGTGCTCGCCTTCGTGCAGGTCGACGGCATGACCAAGATCGTCTGCGCCATCGGCCTGATCCTGTTCGCCGGCATGACCATCTACGACGCGCAGTCCACGCGCGCGCTGCTGACCGAATACGAGGCCCAGGGCCCGGAAATGGTCAAGAAGATCTCCATCCTGTGCGCCCTGAACCTGTACCTCGACTTCGTGAACATGTTCCTGTACATCCTGCAGCTGCTCGGCAACAGGGACTAGCCTCGACAGCCGATTGGCGAGCGGCATGTAGCCTGCCCGTCAAACGTCACAGCCCGACCACATTGTGGCCGGGCTTTTTCATGTCTGTCACATTCGCACGTTAGGCTGGCTCCCCGTGAAAAGACAAGAACTCGTAGGCATGCTGAGCCTGTTGTTGACCGCGCTGATCTGGGGTTTTGCGTTCGTGGCGCAGGTCCAGGGCATGGATTCGATGTCGCCGATGTTCTTCAACGCCGCGCGCTTCACGCTGGGAGCACTGTCTTTGGTGCCGATTCTGCTGTGGATGCGTGGCCGGGGGAGCGCGGATAAGGGCGATACAGCCGGGGCCGATGTCGTTGGGACCGAGGCATCCGTGGCCGTCTCCACAGATGCCGCATCGAACGGTGCATCCGACGTCGTTACCATCACCGGTGCCAAGCTGAATGCGAACAAGCCCGATTCGGCCGTGGCGCGATTGCTCGCCAACCCGGTGGTCATTTCCGTGATCTGCGGCATCGTGCTGTTCACCGCCAGCACCCTGCAGCAGTATGGCATTCTGTACGGCAAATCGGCCGGCCGTGCGGGATTCCTGACCGCCATGTACATCGTGATGGTGCCGTTGCTGGCCTTCGTGTTCCTGCGCCGGCGCATCGGCATGCTGGTGTTCGTGGCCGTGGCGCTGTCCATCGCCGGCTTCTATCTGCTGTGCATCACCGATGGTTTCGGTTCGATCGGCCTGGCGGATATCCTGCTCGTGTTCACGGCCGTGCTGTTCGCCGTGCATATTCTGGTGATCGATACTTTGGGCGGCACCGTGGACGCCATCAAGCTTTCATTCGGCCAGTTCTGCACCACCGCCGTGCTGAGCTGGGCGGGTTCGCTGATCGAAGGCTCGGTCGACTGGGCCGGCGCTGCTCATTCCTGGATTCCGATTCTGTACGCCGGCATCGGCTCGGTGGGCATCGCGTACACCTTGCAGGTGGTCGGCCAGCAATGGGTGCCACCGACGCGAGCCAGCCTGCTGATGAGCCTCGAATCGTTCTTCTCGGCGGTAGGCGGTGCGTTGCTTCTCGGTGAAGTGATGACCCCGCGCGGCTACCTCGGCTGCGCCCTCATCTTCCTCGGCACCCTACTGGCCCAAGCGCCGGCCAGGCTGCCGAAGTGGCCGCAACGGTGAATGAATCGGCCGCAGGCCGATTCCATAGCACCTCAGTCCGAGGTCTTAGGCGCGTCGCCCACTTGCGGCGCGCCGTTGATGTCGCGGTGGATGTTCTGCATCTGTACCTCGATGTTCTGCAATGAGCGCGCGCAGTCGAGCAGCGTCTGGGAATGCTCGGCGAGCTTGTTGTCCGGCAAATCGGTCTTGTAGCGCAGCGCATGCTCCAGCGACGCCCAATAATCCATGGCGATGGTGCGGAACTGCACCTCCACCGGCGTGTAATGCGCGCCCGAGGAGAGGAACACGGGCACCGCGTAGATTACGTGCAATGAACGATACCCGTTCTGTTTCGGGTTCTTGATGTAATCCTTGACGCGCAGCACCTGAATATCGGACTGCGACGACAGATAGTTGGACACGGAATACACGTCGTCGCGGTAATTACAGATCACGCGGATGCCGGCCACATCGAACAGATTGTCCTTAATCGAATTGACGCCGATCGGCAGACCCTTGCGCTCCAGTTTGCCGATGATCGAGCTCACCGACTTCAGACGGCGTTCCATATGATGTATCGGGTCATGGCTGAACCGCACCTGGAACTCGTCGTCGAGAATCTCCAGTTTGGTGCTGATCTCGTACATCGCGCCTTCATACACCTGCATGAGGTCAACGAATTCAACGACCTGTTCGGGAGTGAAGGTGCCTCCCGGAAGATCCAACGCTTTGAGACGGGCTTGCAGATCGGAGGTTTTGAGTCGGCTATGTCGGTCAAGTATCACGTCCACCAATATACTCGGCGGATTCCAGCCAATCTGGACGTTCGCGGGGAATCTTTCCAAGAACCCATAATTTGACATCGTGACAACCAATGGCATACGTGACCGGAGCATGACGAACCCCGTCGATAGAATCGGTCGTTATGAATGAAGACATGATGACCGAGGCGGAGCGCGCCTCGATTGCAGCCGATGGAACCGATGGTTTGCTGGGGAAACGCGGCAAGGGCGTGTTCCATATCCATACGCTCGGCTGCCAGATGAACGTGCACGATTCCGAGCGCATCGCCGGCGTGCTGGAGGCCAATGGCTACGTGCCTGCAACCGAGGACCAGATCAATGACAATGACCTCGATTTGCTGGTGCTCAATACCTGTGCGGTACGCGAGAACGCAGCCGAACGCATGTATGGCACCATTGGCCGATTCAATCGCGTCAAACTGGTTCGGCCGAACCTGCAGATCGCCGTTGGCGGCTGCATGGCCCAGCTTGACCGCAAGAAGATCGCGGATACTGCGCCATGGGTTTCCGCGGTGTTCGGTACCAAGAACATCGAAGATCTGCCCAAGCTGTTGGATCAGAATCGTGCGACCGGCAAGGCGCAGGTCCAGGTCACTGAACAATTGCGGCAGTTCCCGAGCCAGCTTCCCGCCGCCCGCGCCTCCCGCATCAGCTCGTGGGTGGCGATTTCCGTGGGCTGCAATAACACCTGCACGTTCTGTATTGTGCCCACCACGCGAGGCAAGGAAAAGGACCGCCGCCCCGGTGACATTCTTGATGAGATTCGCCAATGTGTGGCCGATGGTGCCAAGGAGGTTACGCTTCTCGGCCAGAACGTGAATTCGTTCGGTTATGGTATTGGCGATCGATACGCTTTCAGCAAGCTGTTGCGCGCCTGTGGCACCATCGACGGTCTCGAACGCGTGCGCTTCACCTCGCCGCACCCGGCCGCCTTCACCGACGACGTCATCGCCGCGATGGCCGAAACGCCGAACATCATGCACCAGCTGCACTTCCCGCTGCAGTCCGGCTCCGACCGCATCCTGCGCGCGATGCGCCGCTCCTACCGCTCCGCCAAGTTCCTCGACATACTGGGCCGCATCCGCGCCGCCATGCCCGACGCGCAGATCTCCACCGACATCATCGTCGGCTTCCCCGGCGAAACCGAAGAGGACTTCCAGCAGACCATGGACGTGGTGCGCCAGGCGCGCTTCTCCTCGGCGTTCACGTTCATCTACTCGCCACGCCCCGGCACGCCGGCCGCCGCAATGGAACAGATTCCGCGCGACGTGGTGCAGGACCGGTTCGACCGTCTGGTGGCGTTGCAGGAGCAGATCACCGAAGAGAACCTCGCCACATTCGAGGGCCGCGACGTCGAAGTGATGATCACCGGCAAACTCGGCAAGAAGGACACCGACACCCACCGTGTCACCGGCCGCGAGAAAACCGGCGTGCTGGTGCACATCGGCGTGCCTGAAGGCGAACCGGTACCTGAAATCGGCGATTTCGTCACGGCCACCGTCACACACGCCGGCCGCCATAATCTGCTTGCCGACCCCGACGTGGCCGCCGGCCAGACCTATTCCGTGCGGCACTGAGGGGGCGTATATGACGCAACGAGTCGTCTCCATCGTCGGTCCCACCGCGTCCGGCAAGACGGGGTTGGGCATCGCCATCGCCCGGCGTCTGGCCGAAGCGGGGGAGCGGGCCGAAATCGTGAACGCGGACGCCTACCAGATGTACCGTGGCATGGATATCGGCACCGCCAAACCCACCGCCGAGGAACAGGCGGCCGTGCCGCACCATCTCATCGACATCATCGACCCCGAAGACACGATGAGCGTGGCCCGATTCCAGCAGCTTGCGCGCGAGACCATCGCCGACCTGCAATCACGTGGCATCCGGCCGATTCTCGTCGGCGGCTCCGGCTTGTACGCCAGAGCGGCCATCGATGACATCACCTTCCCCGGCACCGATCCCGACGTGCGCACACGTCTTGAGGAACGCGAGAAAACCGAGGGTGCCGGTGCTTTGTTCGACGAGTTGCGGGCCAAAGACCCCGAGGCCGCCGCGCGCATGGACCCACGCAATCCACGCCGCACCATCCGTGCGCTGGAGGTCATCGAGCTTACCGGCAAACCGTATTCGGCCAGTCTGCCGCGCTACCGGTACGTGATTCCGTCCGTGCAGATCGGACTCGACCTGGACCGCCCGGATTTGGACCATCGCATCGATTTGCGCACCAAGCAGATGTATGACGATGGGTTCATCGAAGAAGTCGAACGGTTGCGCCCGCATCTGGGTGCCACCGCCGTACGTGCGCTCGGCTATCAGCAGATCATCGACCTGCTGGACGGCATCTGGGATGTGAACGACGCCTTCGCGGACATCGCACAGAAAACCAAGCGACTCGCCCGCAAACAGATGGGATGGTTCGGCCGTGACCCGCGCATCCACTGGCTGCAGGCCCTGAACCCGAAACTGGTCGACAACGCGATGGCCATTATCGCGCACGCCGACGCCGGCGACTACGACCCGATCGACGCCCGAGCCGACGAATACACCCAGCATCATCTGGGCGATATCACGGCGTAGGAATCAGCCAAAGGCCGATGCAATCACCCGCAATCAGTGTGCAGGCCCCTGATTCCAGCCGGCGATCAAGAACACACGCGTCGGATTCGCCGGGCGTAGTATCGCGTCGAACATCGTCTCCAGTGCAGACGTGTCGCCCCGATATGCCGAGTGCTTGGCGGAGCGATACTCCTCGCGCGTCACTGAGCCCCAGTCGAGATCCCAGCCGGCGTCATGCGCCAAGCGTGAACCGAATATACGCAGCACCATCGCATTGCCGCCACGGAACGGATGCAGATAACCGAGCTCATCATAAATAGAAGCGAACGCGTGAACGAACACGTCGCGATCCAACGCATGCAGGTTGCGCTTGTCCGCCAACTCCATCGCGATGTTGTGCGCGCCGGTCTCAATGAGCCCAGCCGGGAAGAACGCCTCAGGATTCGCGGCTCGAGCCCGGTCGTTCGTCACCTCGCGTGTGGTGTTTGAGGTACGCAACTTGCCCGCATCCTCAAACACGCCTTCGAACAGCCCCTTATGAATGGCGGTCAGCTCATCCAAGTCGCCAGACGGATTCCATCGACGTTCCGCCAACAACACGGTACGTGCGAACACCGCATCCGCCCGATCCGTGGCATGATCATCCAGACTGCCGGCAGCCAGACGATCCTTTCCGGCAGGGTCGGCGGCGGCGCGCAGACGCATGGCAGTCTGTTCGTCCGCCACGTCGATGAGATGGGTCACGGGCTTCAAGCCGCGTTCGTAGGCAGCCGCGGCGCGCATCGTTGCCTCGCCCGGCGTCATCGCTTCCAGTGCGCAGTTCTTGAGTGCAAATGCGACTGCGCTCGCACGCTCTGCGGGTGTCATGCAACCCATGATAAGGCATATTCGCGCCCCAGCGGGGAATCGACTCAGACGAACGCGGCGAATCGGCTGTCGGGATTCGTCAATCGACCATATCGTCACGGTGTCGTCACCAACCATGCACCCCCGTACTAGTAGAATCAGACCCGATATGGCACGAACAGCATCCTCCAACAGCACCAAACCCCGTAAATCCAAAGACAACGGGTCTACCCATGATGGCGAAACCAAGGTCCAGCCCGAGCTTGACCTCGAACCTGAGCCGTTGTGGAAGAAGATCCTGCTCGCGATTCCGCGCGCGTTCGGCTCCGGCGTACGCGCCGTCACCGGCGTCGGCGAATACGATCCAGCCTACCGTCGTGACGGTTTGTGCTTCCTGCTGCTCGTGCTCGCCGTACTGTTCTGCGCGTCCGAATGGTTCCGCGTCAGCGGTCCATTCGGCCAGCTGCTTCACGCCATCGCGGCCGGTGTGCTTGGTCTGATGAGCGTCGTGCTGCCGGTGTTGCTCGCCGCCGTGGCCTTCCGACTCATGCGCAATTCCGGTAAAGGGTCCAATAACCCGCGTGTGGTCACCGGTTGGGTGCTGCTCATGTGGTCGATTTGTTCGATCATCGACGTGGCGATCGCCGCCGACCACACCGGATTCGACATCACGATTCTGCAATCCGCCGGCGGCCTGTTCGGCTTCTTCCTCGGCTCACCGCTCGCCTGGGGCCTTTCCAACGTGTTCGCCATCATCATTTTCGTGGTCGTCGGCCTGTTCTCCTTGCTGATGATTACCGGCACCCACGTCACCGATTTGCCGGAGGATGCGCGCAAAATCGCCGCTAAAATCCAACGCAAACCGTATGTGCCGATGGGCCAGGAGACGGATGGGAGCGCCAGCCAGTTCCCCAACGAGGTCCGTGTGGGAGATACCACTCTCGCCTTTGCCGACGGTGTTCCCTCGCATGACGGCGACGATGACGGAAGCGACAACGATCAGGCCGGCGATGCACGGCCCAGCCTGTTCGCACGACTGTTCGGCCGCAAATCCAAGACCGAAGACGACAAAACTCTTGACAAGTATGCTGCCGACGATCCATTCGACCGTGCCGCCAGCCAGCATGGTGCCACCGCCGAAACCCCGGTGGTCGATCCGATGACCGGCGAGATTATCGGTGCGCGAACCATTGCATCGTCTTCGTACGACGGCCGTCCGCA
>OGPS01002758.1_pt1 | contig 10553 bp, 8 predicted proteins | sample 1552931 | NCBI WGS metagenome assembly OGPS01 (sample SAMEA2580252, study PRJEB22360) | human gut metagenome | biome: human gut; feature: human-associated habitat; material: faeces | place: Denmark | collected 2008/2010 | reverse complement strand
AAAATTTGAGCTTCAAACTCAATCAATAATGGCGGCAATGCCGCCGGTCGGCAGTGGACCCGGCTGTCCGTATGGCCTTAGCCCCGCTGGGCGGTCCTAGGTAAATTGCTTTGAAAAGACTCTGACGTGCTTTGTCTCTCAAAATCGATTGTTATCGTATCATGTTGTACTTTGTCTGTCAATGATTTTTTTGGAATTTTATGAAATTTTACCTGAATAAGTAATACTTTTTTGCAAAGGCAGACGGGAAAGCCCTGCCGCCGGTTTTCGACGCTGTTCGACATGGAGCCCCCAAAAAATAGGCCCAAACCTGCGTGAAAGGGTGTGTTTCGTGCGTGAATGGCAGGTGCGACAGGAGAAAAAGTATGGTAAAATAAAGTCGTAAGGGGGCGTAGCGATGGAGCTGCGAATAGCGATCGTCGAAGATCAGGAACCGGAAGCACGGCGGCTGGAACTGCTGCTGCGCCGGGCGTTCCAAGGGGACGGACCGATCTGTAGGAGGTTTTCCAGCGGCGACGATCTTTTAGCGCAATTCACCACCGGCGCATATGAGGTGGTGTTTTTGGATATTTGTATGGCGGGCACCAACGGCATCGAGACGGCCCGGCAGCTGCGAGAAAAAGACCCGCGGCTCCTCATCGTCTTTGTGACCTCCTCGCCGGAATATGTGTGGGATGCCTTCCCGGTGCATCCCTTCGATTACTTACTGAAGCCCTATAAAGAGGAAAAGATCGCGCTTCTGACCGCCGAGCTGCGGCGGGTGCTGTGCCGGCAGGAACCGGAGCTGGATGTGCGGATCGCGCGGCAGACCGTGCAGATCCCGCTGAGCAAGGTCCACTACGCGGCCTCCCAGAACCACATCGTCCGGGTCGTGACCGACGACGGTGAGTGCCGCGCCGCAGCGACCTTTTCCCAAGTGGAGCAGGAGCTTTCCGCCCACGAAAACTTCCTTGTCTGCAACCGGGGCGTCCTGCTGAATATGGACAAGGTGCTGCGGTTCGAAGGCGACTGTTTCGAGATGCTGGACGGTGCGCGGCTGCCCATCCGCCAGAAGGATAAAAACACCCTGTTGGCACGCTTTACACAGTATCAGTTCCGCCATATGCAGCGGGAATTTTAAGCTCGGAGAGGAGGCAAAACGCCGTGAATGCTGCGCAGTTTGGACGCTACTTTCTCGAATTTGCATTATTGTATCCGGGAGCGTATCTCTGCCTTGCCCCGCTGTGGGAGCACCTGACCGCGCCCCGCAGAACCTTTGGCATTGCGGCAGGGCTGGTCACGGTGATCTGCGCTGTCTGCGCGGGGGTCTGCTCTGTGCTGGAGGTACCGAGCAACTATTTCCTGCTGCCCATCCTCATCGTGGCGTTCTGGCTGCTGCGGTGGCGGGCGGCACCGGGGGTGTCGGTCACCCAGACGGCCTTCCTGTTCGCCGTTGCGGCGGTGATGCTGGCGGTCTGCTCGCTGCTGGCTGCGGTGCTGAATGCCCGCGCCGAGACCGGCAACCACGAGGCGGTCTCTCTTGCATCCACAGCGGTGATCGCGCTGGCGCTCTCGGTGGTGCTGAGTACCATCTTCACCTTCACCGCTGTCCGGTGGAGCGCATGGCTGCTGGGGGAGTACCACGGCGAAGCGTTTTGGCAGTCGGCGTGGCCGCTGCCCGCCATCTACGCGGCCTTCCTCATCTTCTGTATGCCGCGGGACTCGGCCATCATCCTCATCAACCGGATCATGATCATCGCGGTGCTGGCCGTGTCCATCTCCCTGCTTGGCATCTTCCTGTTGCTGTACGAGATGTACCGGGTGGCAATGGAGTACACCCGCAACACCCGGCTGGACCGGGAAAATCAGCTTCTGGCCGTGGAATCCCGCCGCTATATGGAGCTGCGGGCCTATATGGAACAGACCCGCAGTCTGCGCCATGACTTCCGCCAGCATCTGCACGTCATTTCCGGCCTAACTGAGGCGGGGGAGCTGGAGGAGCTGAAGAGCTACCTGCGCCAGTACGAGGACGAGCTGAACGATGCGCGGCCCACCCTCTGCGCCAACCCCGCCGTGGATGCGCTGGCCGGCCACTACGACAGCGACGCCCGGCAGAAGGGGATCCCGGTGGAATGGAAGCTGGAGCTGCCCAAGCGGCTGCCCCTGCCGGAGGCGGACTTGTGTACGCTGCTGGGCAACTTGCTGGAAAACGCCGTGTTCGCCAGCCAGAAGCTGCCGCCGGACGAGCGACAGGTGCGGGTGATGGCCCGGATGCTGAGCCCGGCGATGCTGGGCATCGTGGTGGAGAACCGCTACGACGGCGTGCTGAAAAAGCAGAAAGGCATCCTGCACTCCACCAAGCATGAAGGGCAGGGCATCGGCCTTGTCTCCATCCATACCACCGTGCAAAAATACCACGGCAACCTGACCGTCGAGACGGAAAACAACGTATTCCGGGCCAATGTGCTCCTGAATTTATAACAACTTTACTGGGATCTGGAGGATCGACATCATGAAACTGACACGACGCAACTTCCTCAGCGCATCCGCGCTCACCCTTCTGGCCTGTGGGCTGGCCCCCGCCGCCAGCGCCGCCGAGACCAATGGCCTGTTTTCCGGCTTGTTGGAAAGCTCTGCCGAGACTGCCCTGCCCCCCAACCCCCTGACGGCCAAGGTCGTGGACCCGAACCCCTTCATGGGCCGGAGCGAATCCAACATCCACCATGACTGCTACAACACCGACTCCACCGATGCAGTCCTGCCCATCGGCATCGAGCCGGAAGTCAACGTGGCCATGGAAAAGATCAACCCCAATGCCTCCCCGGCCATCTTCTTCGACAATTTCGACAACCCCGTGGTCCCGCTGCTGGGCGGCCTTGCCATCCGCGACCTCGACGCCGCCGAGGTGGTCACGCTGGGCTGCTTCTCGCCCGCAAAGCACGATGGCGGCGGGTATGTCATCCAGAGCTCCTATTCCTTTGTGGATGGGCGGAACCTCATCGTCTGCCCCACCAGCCACAACCATGTCCTGATGCTCAAGGCGACCGATGAGACCGGCACCCCGCTGCCCATTTTCGAAAAGGTGCTGGATATCAACATCAAAGCCGCCGCCGAGCGGGTGCTGGGCCGGACGCTGGAACAGAACCTCCTTTCCATCGTCTTCGACTACGAGGGCAACCTCTGGTTCGTAACGGGCGGCTTCCGTATCTACCCCGACCGCGGCCAGCAGGGAGCCATGGGCTACATCTCCCATGCCGCCATCGAGACCATTCTGGCGGGCGGCACCGCCGACCTTGACCACGAAGTGCATGTCTACGCGCCGCAGCCCGGCGAGGGTGCCGAAAACGGCATCGCATCCTGCAGGGAGGGGGCGGTCATCCTGACCAATCTCGCGTGCTATCTGCTGCGGGCCGACAACGGCGTGGACATCGTCTGGCGCACTCCCTACGCCAGCGCCGGGGCCAAGGACAGCCGGGAAGGTGCGGCCACCACCGGCGGCGGCCTTGCATGGGGCAGCGGCTGCTCGCCCTCCCTCAGCCCGGAGCTGGTCTTCTTCACCGACAATCTGGAAACGGTCAGCCTGATGGCGCTGGACATCCGCACCGGTGCCGTGGCGGCAAGCTGCCCGGTCATCGACGAGCTGCCCGCCAATATGCCGGTCTCGGTGGAAAACTCCGCCATCGTCTACGACCACGGCAACGGCACCGTCAGCACCATCGTCTGCAACTGGTTCGGCGCGGGCAGCCCGAACCTCGCTAAGCCGGACAGTGATTCTTCCATCCAGAGCTATGAGAATATCTACGACCGGAACTGGCTGCGCAAGGGCAACTGCATGATCATGCCCGGCGTCGAGCGGGTGGATACCGTGAAAAAAGCGGACGGCAGCTGGGCTATGAAGAGCGTTTGGTGCCGGGATGACCTGAGCGATACGTCCATGATGAAGCTCTCCACCGCCACCGGCTACATCTATGGCTTCGTGCAGGATGTGGACAGCGGCATGTGGCAGTACATCGCCCTCGATTTTAACAGCGGAAAAACCGTGCTGACCGTGGATGTTTCGTCCCTTTACGGCTACAACAACATGGCCATCGGCATGTATGCCGGGCGGGACGGCAACAAGCTGTACTGCCCCACCGGCTACAAGGAACTGCTTCGCTTGCAGGATCGTTTTGTCTATCTGCCTGAAATGCCCTACCGCAAGGTGGATCTGGACAAGACCCGCCGCACCGTTGTCACCCCCGCCGCCTTTGCCGCAGTCGGCGGGCAGGGCACCCCGGCCACATGGCTCCACACCGTTACCTTTGACAATCTCCATCCCCAGACCATCGCGGCCATCCGGGTCAACGGCCTGACCGGCCGCGCGGCGGACTACAAGCTCTATGCGCTGGGCACCGATGGCCGGTACCACGCCTTTACCGGGAACTGGTCGCTGGAAAAGGCCTCCGGCAAGCTCCGCGCTCAGAACGTGTATGAGATCCGCTTCGCGCTGCAGGACGGCGGTGCGTTTGACTTGAGCACCGACGCCAAGGAAGTGACGGTCTCCGTCCTGCTGGCCCGCTGACGTTTCCGAAACAACAGGAGGTTCCCCCCATGAAATTGACCCGACGTGAGTTCTTGCATCTTTCCACGGCGGCCGCTGTCGCGGGTGGCGTGACGCTTCTGCCGGTGGGACAGGCCGCGGCTCTGGCTGCACCGAGTGTGCAGCAGCTGGTGGAAGAGGCGTATCTCTACGCCTTCCCGCTGGTGCTGATGGACGCCACCAAGATCGTTTCGACCAACACCGAAACGGCCACGGAACGGCGGGCCCCCGTCAATCAGCTCATCCATGTCCGCAGCCTGATGGATGCGTCCAGCCGCACGGTCGTGAGCCCGAATGTGGATACCATCTATACACAGGCGTGGCTGGATGTCCGCGCGGAACCGATGCTCTACGTGGTGCCGGAGACCGACCGCTTTTTCAATGTGCAGGTGCTGGACGGCTGGACCAATACCATCGCGGTCTTGGAGGAGCCGGGAACCTATGCCATCGTCCGCTCCGGCTGGCAGGGCACCCTGCCGGAAGGGGTGCGGCGGGTGGAAGCCCCCACCGACACGGTTTGGTGCATCGCCCGCATCGTGCTTTCCGGGCAGGAAGACCTGCCCAATGTCTATGCCATTCAGGACCGGATGGCGCTGCTGCCGTTGTCGGCTTATGAAGCGGGCAGCTACACGGCCCCCACCGGCAGCTACGACCCGGCGAACGAATTCGTGCCGGTGCAGCATGTCCTTGCGATGAGCCCCAAGGAATTTTTTGCCGCTGCCAATGCGCAGATGGAGACGAACCCGCCCGCTGCGGAAGATGCGCCGATGCTCCGGAAGCTTTCCACCCTCCATGTGGGCCCCGGTGAAACGTTTGATGAAAAAGTCCTCGGTCTGGGCGGGACGCTGCGCTGGAAGCTGATGCTGCTCCAATTGAAGAAAAAACTGCAGACCGAAGCAAAGCAGTATGCGAAGCAGCTGGGCCAGTGGGCCTACTACGGCGACCCCATCGGCAATTTCGGGACGGCATATACTTACCGCGCCTTGGTGGCGCTGGCCGGGCTGGGGGCAAACACGACGGACGTCGCCATTTATCCCAAGACTTCGACCGATGCTGACGGGGATCCCCTGACGGGCAAAAAGACCTATACGTTGCATTTTGATGCCTTCCCGCCGACGCTGGAAAAGGGTTTCTGGTCGGTGACAGCCTACGGGGAAGACGATTTCCTGATCGACAACGCCATTGGCCGTTACTGCGTCAACGACCGCTCGAATCTGAAGCGGAACGCCGATGGTTCGGTGGATATCCTCCTTTCCAAGGAGGCCCCGGTGAACCCGGCCAACTGGCTCCCCGTCGGCGAGGGTGAGTTCCACCTCTTCCTCCGCATCTACAAACCGGATTGGACCGCGCTGGACGGCTGGGAGCCGCCCACGGTCCGCGCCCGGTAATGGCAGTGGCCATAAGTGCCGCCTGACTTTTGCCATTCTCTTTCTCCTTTGAGCCGTCGTCTGTTCACTGCCTCGTGGACAGACGACTTTTTTGTTGCACTTTGGCGGGGAACACACATTGCCCTTGTCCGGCCGCTTTACCCGCGCTACTGCGGCGAGTACCTCGAACTGGTGGAGCGGTTCCGATCGACCTGAAAAAGTTGGACTGTCTAGAATAAACAAAAGTTTCACGAAAAATCCCTTGTGTTCTGGAACGTGAAATGGTATCCTTAAAGTGCTCCACAGCATTCTGCGGAGAATCCATCAAAAGGGAGCATCTGGCGTATCATGCAGAAAAAAACGCAAAAACTCATGGCGGCTGTCGTGATGGGTATCATTATAATATTGGCGGTGGTGGGCTTTGCTGCGGCGCGTCCCGCAGGTTCAGGAGCGGCTTCGGAGTCTGCATCCGGTTCGAGTGAAGCGGCGCAGGAGCCTGCATCCAGCGCGGCAAGTGCGTCATCCCCGGCCAGCTCTGCGGTGTCGGAGCCGGCAGACTCCGCGGCAGCTTCAGAAGAGGCTGCGGAGGCTGACTCCGTTTCGGAGAGCGAACCGGCATCTTCCAGTGAAGCAGCCAGCAGTTCGGCTTCCTCGTCGGACGCCGCCCATTCGCAGCCCGCGTCCAGTGCGGCATCGTCCCACCCGGCCTCTTCTCATCCGGCTTCCGGCAGTGAGCCTTCCAGCACCCCCTCCAGCAGCGCCAGTGCCGAAAGCGCAGTGGATGCCAAGATCAACGCCTACGTGCAGGAGATCAAGGCTTTGCAGAAGCGGACAAGGAAACGGCTGTTTGATACAGTGAGCGACTCCTACAACGAGTACATTTCCCACCCGGTCGAAGAGCGTTCTCTTGCGCTGAAGGTCTCGGTGGTCCTCGGAAAATCCAGTCGGCTGACCCAGATCCAGAACGACTGTGATAAGGAGTTCAATGTCATCATCAAGGAACTGCGCCAGTACCTGACAGACAATGGCCGCGACCAGAACATCGCGGATCAGGCCGAACAGGAATACAAGGCGGAAAAAGATGCTGTAACCAAGGAACTGACGAACTTGACCTACAGTCAGGTCACCGGCAAGGGCGAGGGTGCCCAGTGGCTTCAAGACCACTACGCCGAGTGGGGCTCCTGATCTTTCCAGAAGAAACGAAAACCGCGCAGAGCGGGTCCTCCCAAAGGGGAGCGCCGCCCTGCGCGGTTTTTGTCCAGCCGTTTTTGCATCTCAGGAGAGAAGGCTCTGCAATACATCTGTAAAGCTCTCCAGCGCTTTGCGGAGCTCCACGAAGCGCTGAACCTCCGCATCGGTCATCCGGGAGCTGGGGGCCACCACAGCCGTTTCGGCGGCGGTGACGGTTCCGTTGAGGGCGATGGTTACCTCATGTTCCGGGATGGTCAGCAGGATGTGGAGGGGCGTTTCCTTGGCGAAGAGCGTCTTCAGGGGCAGACCGACGATGCAGCTCAGGCCGCTCTCACCCGCGGGCAGTTGGTAATAGGTGTAGCCGTCCAGCGCCCCGGCAGGGGAGACCTTCTGCAGCGCGCCCAGCGTCAGGGAAAGGCTGGTCATGTCCTGCAGCTCCACGGCGGAAAGCTCCACGCCCAGCAGGGAAGCCAACTGGGTCTGGGAGATGTAGCTGCCCATGCTCCAGCCCGGCAGCACCAGCCCCGCCAGCGGTGCGGCGCTCACGACTTCGTTGCGCAGGTAGGTGTAGAGCTGCCCGGCGTCGTAGAGGGTCTCCTTGGCGTCGATGTATACCCGCGTAAAGGCATTGCCGGTCTTTCCGGACGTCAGCGCGAACTGGAACTTGCCCGGCGCATACTGACCGGAAACGGTGCCCTGCGCCGCGCCCGCCTGCTGCAAGACGCCGTAGAGGGCGGGGGTCTCAGCGGCAGGGGAGGTCACGGTGTAGCTGAAGTCAAATTCGGCTCCGGCCTGAATGGCCCGGACCTTCTGCCGCAGCAGTGCGTAGGCCATGCCGCCCGCCGCAAGGCAGAGTACCAACAGGCAGAGCAACAGGATGAGCGCGGCCCGGCCGCGCTTTTTTTGTTTGGAAGCGGTCATGAAGAACCCTCCTTTTTAATGTCGGCACGCGGCCACGAAGGCGTCGAACAGGCCCTGCATGGCGGGGTCGGCGGCGCTGAGCCACTCCGGGTGCCACTGGACGCCGAGGCAGAATTTCGCGTCCGGTTTCTCGATGGCCTCCACGATGCCGTCTTCGCTGAGGGCCGCAAGGGTCAGGCCGGGGGCGATCCGATCCACCGCCTGATGGTGCTGGCTGTTGACGAGGACGGTGTCCTGCCCCAAGATCTGTTCCAGCTTTGTGCCCCGGCGGACGGTGACGGTGTGGATCTTGGTCCAGTGGTCGTTGTGGGGGACATGGGCAAAGGGCTTGATGTCCTGATACAGCGTGCCGCCCAAGACCACATTCATCACCTGAATGCCCCGGCAGATGCCCAGCACCGGCTTGTCAGCGGCCAGAAAGGCTCGCAGCAGCGGCGGCTCGGCGGCGTCGCGGAGGAGGTTCGGCTCTCCACAGGCGGGGATGCGCTCCTGCCCGTAGAATTGGGGGTTTATGTCGCCGCCGCCGGGCAGCAGCAAGCCGTCGCAGGTCAGCGCCTCCTGCACGGCGCGCTCCGGGTCAGAAAGCTGGACCCAGCGGACGTCCGCCCCGGCCCGCGCAAGGCTTTCGGGATATTTGGCCTGAGCCGCCGTCGGCTCCGGGTCCGTGCTCATTCTTGGCATTGCGATCGTAACACTCATTTTAACTGCCTCGCTTTTATAAAACAAAAACCCGGAACCATCGGTTCCGGGCATTTTGGCGGAAAGATGGGGATTCGAACCCCAGAACGCTTTTGACACGTTACACGATTTCCAGTCGTGCGCCTTAGACCAACTCAGCCATCTTTCCACATCTTCAGTTTTCAGCGTTTTCGGGCCGTGGCCCTCAGCGCTCCACTATAATACCTGAAAGAAGCACTTTTGTCAAGGATTTTTTTGAAAAAAATTGAAAAAATCGAAAAACGACGCAGGGGCGCGAATGCGGCTTTACAAACTCTGCATCCGCCCGGCAAACCCTCTTGACGCGACCCCCAAATCGGACTATGATGAGGGCAGAGCGTGGGCGGAAGAACCCCTTCCGGATGGATTTGAATCAGAACAGGAGGAAGATCACAATGAATTATTCGGATGTTTTAAGCAATGCGCGGCAGTGCATCGGTCAGTACTGCAAGGCTTGCCCGGTGTGCAACGGCGTGGCCTGCAAGAACCAGATCCCCGGCCCCGGTGCCAAGGGTGTGGGGGACACGGCCATCCGCAATTATAATAAGTGGGCCGAGGTTCGGGTCAACATGGATACCCTGTGCGAGAACGGCACCCCCGACACCCATGTGGAGCTGTTCGGCAAGCGTTTCAAGCTGCCCTTCTTCGCGGGCCCCGTGGGTGCGGTGAACCTCCACTACTCCGACGCCTACAACGACATGACCTATAACGATGTGCTGGTGCGTGCCTGTGCCGAAAACGGCATCGCGGCCTTCACCGGCGACGGCGTGAACCCCGACGTAATGACCATGGCCACCAAGGCCATCGGCGCGGCGGGCGGCTGCGGCGTGCCCACCATCAAGCCGTGGAACATCGACACCGTCAAGGCCAAGATGGAACAGGCCAAGGCCAGCGGCTGCTTTGCCGTTGCCATGGATGTGGACGCCGCCGGTCTGCCCTTCCTCAAGAACATGACCCCCCCGGCGGGCAGCAAGAGCGTTGCCGAGCTCCGGGAGATCGTGGCGCTGGCGGGCCGCCCCTTCATCGTGAAGGGCGTCATGACCGTCAAAGGCGCCCTCAAGGCCAAGGAGGCCGGGGCAGCGGCCATCGTCGTTTCCAACCACGGCGGCCGTGTGCTGGACCAGTGCCCCGCCACTGCCGAGGTCCTGCCGGAGATCGCCGACGCCCTCAAGGGCAGCGGTGTGAAGATCCTCGTGGATGGCGGCATCCGCTCCGGCGTGGACGTCTTCAAGGCGCTGGCACTGGGGGCTGACGCGGTGCTCATCTGCCGTCCCTTCGTCACCGCCGTCTATGGCGGCGGCGAAGAGGGCGTGAAGTGCTACATCGACAAGATCGCCGGGGAGCTGGCCGATACCATGCAGATGTGCGGGGCGCACAGCCTGAGCGAGATCAGCCGGGAGATGGTGCGTATCTAAAGGTTTTGTACTCTTTTGCGCGCCAAAAGAGTACCAGAAAAGCGCCCGCTTTTTCGGGGCGCGGAGCACGAATTAGGGGCTGCTCGCCCCTAATGACCCCAAAGAGGAACAAAACTCCCCAAAATCGGGCGGTGTGCCATACGGCACAAACGCTTTTCCGATTTTGGGGAGTTTTTGATTTTTACTTCAGCGTCCCATCCAGCACCTGCTGATAATACCACGGTTTCGGGGCGTGGAAGGTCTTACCGGAGAGGTCGGCGAAGTCGGGCTGGGTGAAGCGGGGGAGGGTGAGTTCCCACGCGCAGAGGGCCTGATACTTGAGTTTGAGCTCGCGGTTGGCGGTGTTGTTGCCGTACTTGCTGTCGCCGAGGATGGGGCAGCCGA
>OGPS01002757.1_pt1 | contig 10555 bp, 7 predicted proteins | sample 1552931 | NCBI WGS metagenome assembly OGPS01 (sample SAMEA2580252, study PRJEB22360) | human gut metagenome | biome: human gut; feature: human-associated habitat; material: faeces | place: Denmark | collected 2008/2010 | reverse complement strand
CGGCTTGTGGCCTTGATAATTCTACAAAAGTCTACGTTTCCCGATATTCGTGATTCGGCTCCAAAAGTGTGGTTTGGAAGGGCGGCATGTACTAAGCCGCAGCCTTTCCCAAAACGCGCATACTGTTTCAGTATCTGAGGCAGAGCTTCTTCGGAGGCTCTGCCTCTTTTGTGTACCGTCCCTCTTTTCTGCCCATACTACCGGGCAGGGAAGGGGGCTTTTTATGTCAGGCCGGAGAGTGCTTGCGCTGTACGGGGCGCTGCTGCTGGGGTTTGCGGCGGTGGTCTGCAGGTTGTACTGGCTCTGCTCGAACACGGAGTACGCCGTGCGGGCGGCGGCGCAGAGTGAAGCGGTCCTCCGCCTGCCTGCGGCGCGGGGAAACTTTTACGACTGCGGCGGTCTGCCGCTGACGGGGCTTTCCCAGAGCTGGCTGGCCCTCTGCTTCCCGGGTGAGGGCAGCTACGCGCGGCTCTACCCCTATGCGGACGCCGACGGGCAGGCCAGGCTTTACCGGGAGCGGAATACTTCCCGACCCTTTCTGCTGGACGTGGTGCAGGATGTAAGTGGACTGGGCGTGCGGTGCTATGCCGTTCCCCGGCGGTACGCCGCTGCCCCGCTGGCAGAACAGCTCATCGGCTACCTGGACAGCGAGGGCCACGGCGCAGCGGGCCTTGAGGCTGCGCTGGACGATGTTCTTTACACCGGCGAGCGGGATACACTGCACTGTGCGGTCACAGCGCAGGGACGGCTGCAGCGGGGCAGTGAGCCGATTTTAGAAAAAGCAGACTCTGCCCCGCAGGGTGTGCGGCTGACCCTCTCCCGCAGCATCCAGAGGGCCGCAGAAGGGGTGGCGGCGGAGAGCATGGCCACCGGGTGCATCCTTATTATAGATGTAAGCAGCGGCAAGGTGCGGGCCTGCGTGAGCCTGCCGGGTTTTGATGCGGCCAATGTGGGCGAGAGTCTGACTGCCCCGGGCAGCCCGCTTCTGAACCGTACTTTTTCGGCCTATGCGGTGGGCTCGGTGTTCAAACCGGTGCTGGCCGCAGCGGCGCTGGAAGCCGGAGAAGGGGACTTCATCCGGGAGTGTCCCGGCTACGACGCCCTGAACGGTCAGGTCTACCGCTGTGCCGGAAGCGTACCTCACGGCCTCGTGGGGCTGGACGGCGCTCTGGAAAAGAGCTGCAACGGCTACTTTATCGAGCTGGGGCGGGAATTGGGGCCGGAGCGTGTCCGGAAGATGGCGGCAACGCTGGGCTTCGGGAAGGGACAGGACATTGCAGACGGCCTCCGGTCAGCTTCTGGCGTTCTGCCCGAAGCAGAGACACTCGAAAACGAGGGGCAGTTTGCCAACTTCTGCTTCGGACAGGGGAAGCTTCTGGCGACGCCCTTACAGGTGGCCGGGATGATGAACACCATTGCGGCGGGAGGCGTCTACCACACCCCGCTTTTCGTGGAGTGTACCGTGGACGAGACGACGGGCGAAGAGCTCATGCCGCTGGCACATAGCTCGTCCCGGTGGGTGTTCGCGGAGCAGACGGCGGAAAAGCTGCAAAAGCTGCTGGCGGGCGTCGTGGCAGAGGGAACGGGCCAGCAGGCCGCCCCCTCCGAGGGGACTGCCGCCGGAAAGACCGGCACCGCCCAGACCGGCCAGTTCCGGGATGGCGAAGAGCTGAAAAATTACTGGTTCGCCGGTTTTTACCCGGCAGAAAAGCCCCGCTGGACCATCGTGGTGATGCAGGACGCTCAGACAGAGCCGGAAGTGTCCAGCGCAGCCATCTTTGCCCGCTTGTGCGACGCACTGAGTGCCGGGGCGTGAATGGTTTTGCTTTTTTGCTTGCTTTTTTGGCCGAGGTATGTTACTATATACTTGTATTTATATGTTTGTTATCCAAATTTAACAATAAAAGGAGCGTTTTCATCCATGGCAGTCATTGAAATCGTCGGCGGCGTCATTCTGCTCGTCGTCTCGGTGGTCATCTTTGCCCTCACCCTGATGCAGCACACCCATGGTCAGGGTCTGGCTGGTGTCATCAACGGCAGCGCTTACGGCGCAAACAACGCCCGTCTGACCCCTGCGGACCAGATGCTGGCAAAGGTGACCCGCATTGCCGGTATCATCTTCTTTGTGGTGGCCATCCTGGCCTGCGTGTTCGCAAGCCGTCTGGCCTGAGTATGCGCCCGCAGCCCCGTGATGAAAGCGGGGCTGTTTTTGTGTCTATATGTTGTTATAAAAGAGATAAGAGGGAAGAAGCCGCGCCCCGGTGGAGGGCGGGCTATGGTAGTTAAGGAGAAAGAAAATTTATGTCAATGCGCGATAAAATCGAACATGCCATCCAGAACCAGCCCTGCACCGTCAAAGAGCTGAAGCAGAAGTTCGGCGGCGAGCGCGGCGCAGACCGCAAGGTGATGGAAGCTCTGGACGAACTGGTGCGAGAGGCTGTCGTCTGCCAGCGTCAGGGCATGTTCTTTACCGTCCGCTCCGGCCGTGCCGACAAGGCTCTGCTGTGCAAGGTGGTCAAGCTGGGCAAGAATTTTGCCTTCGTCATGCTGGAGGACGGCACCAGCGACATCTTCATCCCCGGCCGCTTCACCAAGGGCGCAATGCCCGGCGACGACGTGCTGGTGGAGAAATTCGAGCATCCCCGTGTGGAGGGCAGCGACGAGGGCGCTATCCTCGCCATCCTGACCGAGAAAAACGACCTGGTCGGCACTGTGCGCCGGGTCGAGGGCCGTCTGCGCTTCGTGCCGGACGACTGCCCGGCCATCACCATGCCTCTGGCCCGCGACTGCGAGGGCGGCGCAAAGGACGGCGACAAGGTAGCCGTCGAGATCCTGAACCGCGGCAACCGTCAGGAAGACCACCGCGTGGGCGTCGCCATGCGCTTCGGCAGCTCCGACGAGGCCAAGCGCTGCGCCAAGGCTCTGCTTTACGCAAAGGACATCCGCACCCGCTTCCCGGATAAAGTCCGGGATGAGGCCAAGAAGTTCGAGGGCGCAGAGGTCTCTGAGAAGGACTGCGAGGGCCGCATGGACCTGCGCGCCCTGCCCATCTTCACCATCGACAGTGCCGAGACCAAGGACATCGACGATGCCATCAGCCTGACCCGCACCTCTGACGGCGGCTTTGAGCTGGGCGTCCACATCGCCGACGTCTCCAACTACGTCAAGCCCGGCACCGAGCTGGACAACGAGGCGTTCAGCCGCGCAACCAGCGTCTATTATGCAGATCAGGTCGTTCCGATGCTGCCCAAGGCCCTGTCCAACGGCATCTGCAGCCTGAACGAGAACGAGCTGCGTCTGGCTTTCTCCTGCCTGATGCGTCTGGACAAGGAGGGTAATCTGACGGATTACCGCTTTGTCAAGTCCATCATCCGCAGCCGCGTCAAGGGTGTCTACTCCGAGATCAACGCCCTGCTGGCCGGTACTGCCGACGCCGAGATCAAGGCAAAGTATGCCGACGTCATTGACCAGCTGCCCGCTATGAAGGAGCTGTACGGCCACCGCGCCCGCCTGCGCAAGGAGCGCGGCTGCATGGACATCGAGAGCGGCGAAGTCAAGCTCATCCTCGACGAGAATGGCCGCTGTATCGATGTCAAGAAGCGCACTTCCGGCGAGAGCGAGAGCATGATCGAGGAGTTCATGCTGCTGGCCAACCAGTGCGCTGCCCACTTTGCCCGCGTCAAGCAGATCCCCTTCGTCTACCGCGTCCATGAAGAGCCCAACGCCGAGAAGCTGGAGCGTCTGCACGCTCTGCTGCAGGCCTGCGGCATCAACGACCACTTTGCCAAGGACGTTCCCACTCCCAAGGAGCTGAGCGCCATCCTCGAGGGTGTGCGCGGCACCCCCTATGAGCAGATCATCAACACCGGCATGCTCCGCTGCATGTCCAAGGCTCTCTACGAAGAGAAGCCCAAGGGCCACTACGGTCTGGTGCTGAAGGATTACGCCCACTTCACCAGCCCCATCCGCCGTTACCCCGACCTGGCCATCCATCGCATCATGACCGATATGCTCAAGGGTACCGAGAAGGAGACCATGATCCTCCGCTACACCGATTTCGCAGAGCGCGCCTCCAAGCAGTCCAGCGAGCGTGAGGTCATCGCCATGCAGATCGAGCGGAAGGCCGAGGACTGCTATAAGGCCGAGTATGCCCGCCGCCATCTGGGCGAGTGCTACGAGGGTACCATCTCCGGCGTGACCCAGCGCGGCCTCTTCATCGAGCTGGACAACGGCGTGGAGGGCTTTGTGCCTGCCTCCAGCCTGACTCCCTCCGGCACCAGCCTGACCGAGGGCGTTCGCCTGACTGACCCCGCTTCCGGCAAGACCTGGAGCCTCGGCGACAAGATGATGATCACCATCGTCCGCGCCGACGTCAATCTGGGCAAGATCGACTTTGAAGTGGCTCCCGCCGCCAAAGCCTGAGGAGGGGAGAGTATGAGCATCCGTCATGCACTGCCCGCTGACGTGGACACACTGGCCGACATCGAAGCTGCGTCCTATCCGTCCGCTGAGGGGGCATCCCGGCAGAGCATCGCCGGGCGTGTGGCCGTCTACCCGGACTGTTTCTGGCTGCTGGACGAGGGCGGCGAGGTGAAAGCTTTCGTCAACGGCTTCGTCACCGATATGCCCGACCTCACCGATGAGATGTACGATGACCCCCATCTTCACACGCCGAAGGGTGGGTGGCAGATGATATTCAGCGTCGTCACCGCCCCGGCCCATCGGCACGAGGGCTGTGCTTCCCGTGTTCTGCGTCAGGTCTGCGCCGACGCGAAAGCCGCCGGGCGCAAGGGCATCGTGCTCACCTGCAAGGAACGGCTCATCGGCTTTTATGCGCAGTTCGGCTTCGTGGATGAGGGCGTTTCCGTCTCCACCCACGGCGATGTCGTCTGGCATCAGATGCGGCTGACATTCTGAGTCATCATAAAACTTTTTATCCGTCTCCGGTACGCCGGGGGCGGATTTTTTCTATGCAAACCTGCCTGTATGACAAAAATTGCGGCAGTTGGGCGGTTTTGTTTGTTGTAGGGCGGGAAGCGGCGGGGTATACTGATGCCAGAATCAAACAAACCGGGGCCGAACGTGCTGCCGGTACAGAACAAAATGGAGGTCACGTCTATGTATTATTCCAGTGGCAATTACGAAGCCTTTGCGAGGCCCCGCAAGCCCAAAGGCGTGGATCGCAAATCGGCTTATATCATCGGCAGCGGCCTGGCGGCCCTGACGGCAGCCTGCTATCTGGTGCGGGATGGCCAGATGAAGGGGGAGAGGGTACACGTTTTTGAAAAAGACCCCCTGCCCGGCGGTGCCTGCGACGGCTACAAGTACGACATCGGCTATGTGATGCGGGGCGGCCGTGAGATGGACAACCACTTCGAGGTCATGTGGGATCTGCTCCGCTCCATCCCTTCGCTGGAAACGGAGGGAGCCAGTGTGCTGGACGAGTATTACTGGCTGAACAAGGCCGACCCCAACTATTCCCTCTGCCGCGCTACCGTGAACCGGGGCGAAGACGCCCACACCGACGGCAAGTTCGGCCTGTCGGATAAGGGAGCCATGGAGATCATGAAGCTGTTCTTCACCCCCGACGAGCAGCTTGAGGACAAAAAAATCACCGACTATTTTGACGATGAGGTGCTCAACTCCAATTTCTGGCTCTACTGGCGCACCATGTTCGCCTTTGAGAACTGGCACAGCGCCCTCGAGATGAAGCTCTACCTCAAGCGGTATATCCACCACATCGGCGGCCTGCCTGACTTCACGGCCCTCCGCTTCACCCGGTATAACCAGTACGAGTCCATCATCCTGCCCATGGTCACCTACCTGAAAGACCACGGCGTCCAGTTCTACTACGACACAAAGGTCGTGGACGTCCAGTTCAGCCTCGAGCCGGGCAAAAAGCAGGCGGCGGGCATCACGGTAGACCACAAGGGCGCGGTGGAGACCATCGACCTCACCGAGGACGACCTACTCTTTATCACCAACGGCGGCTGCGTGGAGAGCTGCACCGTCGGCGCACAGAACAAGGCCACGGGCTTCGACCCCACCATCAAGCCGGGCAACGGCTGGGACCTCTGGAAGCGCATCGCCGCGCTGGACGACTCCTTCGGCCACCCGGAAAAGTTCTGCAGCCAGCCGGAGCTGACCAACTGGGAAAGCGCCACCATCACGACGCTGGATGAGAAGATCCCCCAGTATATCCAGAAGATCTGCAAGCGTGACCCCTTCAGCGGCCGCACCGTCACCGGCGGCATCGTCACAGTGAAGGACTCTAAGTGGCTCATGAGCTGGACCCTGAACCGGCAGCAGCAGTTCCGCGCACAGCCCAAAGACCAGCTCTGCGTCTGGGTGTACGGCCTGTTCAGCGATAAGCCCGGCGATTACGTCAAAAAGCCCATGCGGGACTGCACCGGCCGGGAGATCTGCATGGAGTGGCTCTACCATCTGGGCGTGCCGGTGGAGGACATCGCAGAGCTTGCCGAGCACAGCGCCAACACCGTGCCGGTCATGATGCCCTATATCGACGCCTTCTTCATGCCCCGCGCGAAGGGCGACCGCCCCGACATCGTGCCGAAGGATGCGGTGAACTTTGCCTTCCTCGGTCAGTTCGCCGAGACCGGCCGGGACACCATCTTCACCACCGAATACTCCATGCGCACCGGCATGGAGGCCGTGTACCGGCTGCTGAACATTGACCGGGGCGTGCCGGAGGTCTGGGGCAGCACCTATGACGTCCGGGCGCTGGTGGATGCCTCGGTGAAGCTGCGGGATGGCCGGAAGCTCACGGACATGGAACTGCCCCTTATGGGCCGCATCGCCCTGAAGGAGGCGCTGAAGAAGATCGAAGGCACCGACCTCGAGAAGTTCCTGCGCCAGTATAACGCTATCTGATAAGACGATATTTACGACGGAACAATACCGTCCAAAACAAAAGGCCGGGTGCTGTATGCCTGAGGCAGGAAACAGCACGCGAGATTTCATAAAAAGTCGTACCCATAAAGAAAACTATTATGCAGAATGACCATCTTTGTGCTTGCTCTTTCGGCGGTTCTGTGGTAAGCTTAAAACAAAGAATGCGGCACAGTGGAAGAGAGGCTGTGCCGCAAAAACTGGTCTGGAACATAAAGGAGGTCCTTTTTGTGAAACACTTTATTTCTCGCCGCAATTTCCTGAAGGCTGCAGGTGTCACCGCCGCTGCCTCCGCCATGGCTGCTGCCGTTCCTCAGGCTTCGGCCGGTTTCCTGACGGGCAAGGATGCCGCTGTCACCATCCTGTACACCAACGATGTCCACACCTACATCGACAACAAGTCTCCCAAACTGACCTATGCCGCTATCGCTGCCATGAAGCAGGGCTACGTGGATGAGGGCAAGCCCGTCCTGCTGGTGGACGCAGGCGACCATATTCAGGGTACTGCCTACGGCTCCATGGACGACGGCGCTACCATCATCGAGCTGATGAACGAGGCTGGTTACGACATCGCTACTCCGGGCAACCACGAGTTCGACTACGGCATGGCCCGCGCAAAGGCCATCATCAAGGAAGCGGACTTCCCCTATGTCTCCTGCAACTGGGTGGACCTGCGCACCGGCCTGCGCGTCCTGCCCGCTGTCAAGCTGTTCCCCGCAGGCGGCAAGTGGATCGCATTCGTGGGCATCACGACCCCCGAGTCCTTCACAAAGTCCACTCCTGCTTACTTCATGAACGCCAAGCAGACCAAGTACATCTACGACATCCTGGGCGGTGACGACGGAAGGAAACTGTACGACGCCGTGCAGAAGGCCATCGACAAGGCCAAGACCCTGGGCGCAGACATCATCATCGGTCTGGGCCATCTGGGCGTTGACCCGTCCTCCTCTCCCTGGACCAGTGAGGAAGTCATTGCCAACACCACCGGCTTTGACGCCTTCATCGACGGCCACTCTCACACCGTCATGGAGAACAAACAGGTCTACGATGCAGCCGGCAAGGCTGTCACCCTGACTCAGACCGGCTCTTATCTGGCAAACGTCGGTAAAATGACCATCGCCGAGGACGGCGCGATCACCACCGAGCTCATCTCCACCGCTGATGTCTCCGACGCCGCTGTGGCCGCTACCGCAGAAGCCTGGATCAACGATGTGGACGCTATGCTGGGCGAGCAGATCGCGACCACTGACATCAATTTCTACATCAACGACCCCGCTACCGGCAAGCGCCGCATCCGTATGGGCGAGACCAACCTCGGCGACTTCGTGGCCGACGGCATCTATACTTACTTCAACGAGGTCGAGCAGCTGGACTGCGACATCGCTATGATGAACGGCGGCGGCATCCGCACCGATGTGGACGCCGGCAAGTGGACCTTCAAGACCTGCAAGCAGGTCAGCCCCTTCGGCAACGTGGCCTGCCTGATGTCTGTTACCGGCAAGCAGATCCAGGATGCTCTGGAGTTCGGCGCCCGCTTCGTCGGCCCGGAGGGCAAGGAGAACGGCGGTTTCCTGCATGTTGCCGGTGCGACCTACGAGATCCACACCGACATCCCCAACACCGTCCTCACCGACGACAAGAATGTCTGGATGGGCAGCGCCACCGGCACGCCCCGTGTCCAGAACGTGCGCATCTACAACAAGAAGACCGGCACTTACGAGCCGCTGGACCTGAACCGCACCTATGCGCTGGCCGGCATGAACTACACCCTGCGCAATCTGGGCGATGGCTTCGCCATGTTCGACGGCGCAGAGCTCATCAAGGATTATGTCTCTGAGGACTACCTCGTCATGTCCACCTACGCCATGATCTTCGACGCTGTGAACGATGTGCCTGTTCTGAGCAGTGCCAACAGCCCGCTGGCAAGCTATCCGGGCTACCTGCTGAACTACGAGAATCCGTATGGCGCAGGCCGCATTCAGGTGGTCTGAGTTTTAGCAGAAAACCGATAAGATGACGAAAGCCCCCTCTTCCATTCGGAAGAGGGGGCTTTCTGATAACTTATGCTTTCGCAAACAGCCCCTTCAGTGCCAGCGGCGTCACGATAGAGGACACGACGATGAGCAGGATGACGGCGGTGAAGTAGACGGGGTCCACCACACCGGCCCCGAGGCCCTTCTGGGCCACGATGAGGGCCACTTCGCCGCGGGTCCTCATGCCGACGCCCCCTTTGAGAGAGTCGCCCCAGCTGAACCGGCAGAGCTTCGCAGCCAGACCGCAGCCGATGATCTTGGTGAGCAGGGCGACGATCACGAAGCAGGCGCTGAACAGCAGGATGGTGGGCGTCAGGCCGCTGATGTCGGTCTTCAGGCCGATACTGACGAAGAAGACGGGGGAAAACAGCATATAGCCGCTGATGTCCACACGGCGCTCGATGTAGGGCGCATCTTCGAGGGAACAGAGCACGATGCCGGCAATGTAAGCACCCGTGATGTCTGCGATGCCGAAGTACTGCTCCGCGATGTAGGCCATGGCAAAGCAGAACGCAAGGCTGACGATGGTGATGCGCTGGGTGTGGGGGTTGCGATGGTCCAGCCAGAGCATGGCCTTGTGGATGATGAGGCCGATGACGATGGCTGCGATGAAGAAGAGGACGGTGTCCATCAGCACATCGACGAGGCTGGTGTCTGTGCCGCCGCTGGCACCCAGCACACAGGTGAGCACCACGATGCCGATGACATCATCAATGACGGCTGCGCTGACGATGGTGGTGCCGAGGAAGCTCTTGAGCTTGCCCAGCTCCTGCAGGGTGGCGACGGTGATGGAGACGCTGGTGGCCGTCATGATGGTGCCGATGAAGAGCGCCCGATAAAACTCCGGGCTGCCCAGCGCCGAGAAGCCGTAGAACAGGCTGTAGAGCAGGGTGCCGCCTGCCAGAGGCACGGCTACGCCCACGCAGGCGATGAGGGTAGCGATGGGACCGGCCCGCATCAGCTCCTGAAGGTTGGTGCCGAGGCCGGTGGTGAACATCAGCAGCACGACGCCTATCTCAGCAAAAATGGCGATGGAGTCGCTGGGCTGCACGAGATTCAGCAGACAGGGACCGATGACAAGACCTGCGATGATCTCGCCCACCACCTGCGGCGCCCGGCATTTGCGGGCGAGCAGCGCGAAGAACTTGGCGCTGATGAGGATGAGGGCGAGATTCCGAAAAATGGAATACATAGGCGATCCTTCCTTTAACGTTAGCAATCGTCCTGCTCCCCCGTAAGCCCTGCCATGCGCCGCGCACGAAGACAGAAGGGGAGAAGAACATCTTTTATTATAATCCTCCTTTCGCTGGAATGCAAAGGAAAATCAGCTTGGAAATGGCTAAGGATGCCATGTAAAATAGATATGACGGATATACTGGAAAAGCATAAAAAGAATGATGAGGGAGATTTTGCTGTCATGCGCTCAAAAATATGAAAAAAATCCTGAGGGAGGGCTTGACAATTTTTGCGGGGCTTGCTATAATAAGTTGCTGTCTGAACAGACACGCCGCACAGTCCGCGCGACGCCGCGCTGGCTGTGTACCCTTGGCCTCATATTCTTGAGGCCCTTAAGTCCAAAAGGAGGTGCTACAAAATGGCAAAGTACGAAACCA
>OGPS01002737.1_pt1 | contig 10636 bp, 6 predicted proteins | sample 1552931 | NCBI WGS metagenome assembly OGPS01 (sample SAMEA2580252, study PRJEB22360) | human gut metagenome | biome: human gut; feature: human-associated habitat; material: faeces | place: Denmark | collected 2008/2010 | reverse complement strand
TGGGCTAACGATTTGGTAACGGAACTTCTGCACAAATCCACGCTTTCTGCACTTTTACCCTCTGTGTAGAACATAGAGAAACACTGCAAATCCCTCTCATTTCCATTTACTTACCCGCAATCCTCTCCCTAATGCCCTTCCCCCTAAAAGTTCCTCCGCTGGAACTGAAAAGTTCCTCCCTTGGAACTGAAAAGTTCCCGCCTTGGAACTCGAAAGTTCCTGCCTTGGAACTAAAAAGTTCCAAACGGGGAACTTTCTTTGGAACTCGTATCTACTACGAAAACAGCACGATACGAATTAGAGACTAAAAGGGAGAGACTAGCAGAATAACCTTCTAATTCTAACCTCTGGTCACTGCGATGCGCAGAGACGAAGAAGGGGCAGAAACCGCTTAGGTCTCTACCCCTTCTTATTTGTCGTAGGGCTATGCCTCTACAAATATGTCGTGTCTGATAGCTTGATAGCCTGACTACTTGACAAGCCTAAAGCCCAACATAGGCTTCGGAAGCACGGTTCCATCCTCCTGCGCATAGATTAGCAGGATGTTGGTATCCCAGTTGACCTTCATGATAAATTGCTTGATAAACTTATTGACACCATTACTTAGCTTCACCGTAGCTGGATAAGCCTTTTGCGTAGCATCATAGCTATAAGCTACAGGGACTGTAATCTTCATACGTCCATCAGTCATCGTCAACTCGGCATCTGTCGGACTAGTGAAGTAAAGCTCGCCCGAAGTTTTACGATCTTTTTCATCGATGTCAAGCCCTGGGATATCCATATCGGTCTTCCAGCGGGTATTGACGAGTGCCTCCTTGGGATCTTTCTCTTTTGGCTCTTTCTTGCAGGAGCTGAGCAAGAGGGTGGTGCTGGCTAGCAACATAGCTAGGCAGATGCGGATTAATTGTTCTTTTCTCATTGATTGGAGTGGTTTTATGGTTATGATATCAGCAACTTGGCTGCTACTTGACAAGCGTGAAGAACATAATAGGTTGCGGGATGACGACTCCGTCTTCCTGCTCGTAGGCTGTCAAGATGTTAGTGTCCCAGTTGACCTTCAAAACAAATTTCTTGGGTTCATCTCCCATCTTCATAGTAGCGGGATAAGCCTTTTGCGTGGCGTCGTAGCTGTAAGTCAGCGAGAAGGTCAGCTTCAGACCTTTGGCACCCACTGTCAGCTCGCCATCCGTCTGAGAGGTAAAGCGAAGCTCGCCTGATATCTCTCCGATTTCTTCGTCAATGTCAAGCCCTGGGAGGTCTGTAGCCATCTTCCAGCGGGTACCAACGAGTGCTACCTTAGGGTCCTTGTCTTTGGGGTCCTTATCTTTCTTGCAGGAGCTGAGCAGGAGGGTGGTACTGGCTAGCAACATGGCTAGGCAGATGCGGATCAATTGTTCTTTTCTCATTGTGATTGGGTTATTTATTGGTTTAACGCCCGCTAAGGTAGTGCTTTTCCCCAATATAGGGTGCTCTTAGCGATGCGGGCGCTCGAGCTGTCGTATCTCCTGAGCAAGTGCACGCAATGCTTTGCGGGCTGCGGGGAGCTCACGCTCGAGCTGTAGGATCATCCCGGTCAGGTCGGCATCGCTACCGCTATGCTGGTGGTAGGCTGTGCGGAGGCGAGCCAGTGTCTGCTCCTGCTCGGTGAGCTGCTTCTGCTGCGTCAGGTACTGATCGTAGAGGGTCGCAGCCTCGGCGGAGTGAAACTGCTCGCGACTTGTATAGATGACATCTGATGCCACGACGAAGGCTCCCTGAGATGCATTGCCGTGGGCAGGCTGTGCGGTAGTTTGCTTGCTCAGCAAGGCAGCGTAATCTACTTCCGAGCGCTGCGTGATACGGTAAGGGCGTAGCATAGCGTACTGGCGCAGGAGGGCGGGGTCATTGGAGGGGACCTCCGTTACCTCGCCATCATTGTAGACAAAGCGGTAGACGGTGACCATGCCGTGGGGAGCATAGCGGTCGGATACGAGGTAGCCGAGATGACGCTCAGCATTGAAAGCCAGGAGCAAGTCATCGCCCGTACTGTTGTACGGGAGTCCCAGTGGGACCGGCTGTAGGTAGCCTCCCGAAGCGGTCTGGCGGGTCATGTAGAGATCTCGTCCGCCCAGTCCGTGCTTGCTAATAGCTGAGAAATAGAGCGTGATGCCGTCAGGGGCTAGCGTGGGGTAAGAGGGAGCCTCTAGGCTGTCTGGGATGGCGGTAATAATCGTAGCATCCGCTTGGAGGGTTGTGGGGATCGGCTGATTGGCTAGGAGATCGCCATAGACGAGACGCACGGGTGCATCGGGACCCTTTCGGAGCGGTCTAATGTATCGATCGCTTCGCTCGGTGAGGAAGCCGAGACCTAGGCTGTCGCAGGAGAAGACTTTGACGCCTTGTCCGTTGAGGTAGTTGGCTAACTGCTCTCGTGCAATGGTGACGGTGTCGGCCACTTCTAGCCAGAGGACGTTTCCCATGAGCCGGCGCAACGCATGCAGTCGCTCAGCGCAGAGGTCGGTGGCGTGATGCGCCTTGCGCGCTCTGCTCTGCTTCTCGAGCGAAGCGGACAGCTCGTCTAGTCGTAGCTCTCGGAGATAGCTCTCCCAGAGAGCGGGCAGGTACTTGCCATTTTGATGAGCGAGGTACTCATAAGCCGAGACGGCTAAGTCACTGCGTCCTCGCTCTGTAGCCAGCTCCACGAGCTGCGTAGCGGTAGCTACAGAGGGCTTCGCACGAAAGGCTTGCGTGAGCGAGTCTAGCTCCTGACCTTGGACCATAAAGAGTGGCAGTGTGAGGAGGCAAACGAAGATGACGAGTAGACGCTTCATGGGAGATTAGAGATTAGATATTAGAAGTTAGAGATTAGAGCAAGCGTCTCGGAGTAGTCAGACGATATCCGACAGCTCCGAGACGCTGATGATTACTGCTGCGCGATGCGCTGCAAGATACCGGCGTAAGCCTCTTCGTAATGTGGTGCTGAGAGTCCTAAGCGATGGCTCTCACGGACTACATAGCCGACAAGGCTCTCAACTTCGCTTTGATGATGGTTGCGTAGGTCGCTATTCATCGAGGTGGTCGTAGCGGGTGGCATGCGCTCTATGCGACGAAGCGCTGAGGCGACTGGATCGGCATCGCTGATGCCCCAGCCCTTAGCACGGTAGAGCTGGCAGAGCTCTTCAGTGAGTCCGATGACAAAGGCACGATGCGCACCGAGCAAGCCCTCGACGTTGCAATCGTAGTAGCCTGTTGCAGCAGCTGAGTTGGAGAGCATGAGGTACTTTTTGCGCACCTCCTCCATAGGATCATCGGGGATAACAAGGTCGATGCCCGCAGCTTGGGAGATCTTGAGGAGTCGCTTTTCGCTAGCCGTTCGCTCACTACCGATGGGGCGTGCGAGGGAACCTATATAGAGTCGCTCATTGTCGGAGTGGCTCTCTACTACGCCTGGCTCTGTGCGCCGTGCGGTGATATAAGCGACACCCGCCCAGCGCTCGACCTCTGCGGGAAGCATTGTGCGGAGCTGCTCGTGGATGTCTAGTCCATTGAGCAGGGGCAAGACAGCACTCTCTTTGGTCAGATAAGGCTGGAGCGGACGAATACTGTCGGTCAGGTCATAGCTCTTGGTCACGACAACTAGATAGTCTATCGGGGCCAGCTCTTGCGGATCGCAAGTGACGCAGCTAGGACGCACAACGGTCTCTGCCAGACGAGGCGAAGAGATGCGCAGCCCCTCACGGCGTACACGATCGTAGTGCGCTCCCGGACGCATAAGGTAGGAGACGCGCAGCTGATCGGGATGCTCCATGGCGTAGCGTGTCCACAGCCCACCGAAGTATCCGCCGACGCCTCCTAAGCCTAGGATAACGATATGAGGAGGTCTCATAATAGACTAGTTCGTACGGGGAAAGGTCTCCAGTGTCTCCTTGAGGATCTCAGCCACAGAGGGATGCGGGAAGATGATTTCGCTCAGCTCGTGCGCTGTCATGCCACGCTCGATGGCTAGCCCAGCGGTGACGATCAGTTCGCTACAAGGATTGCCTAGCATGTGCACACCGAGTATCTTGCCCTCGGGGTTGACAAGTACTTTGCAAAATCCTGAAGCCATCTCGTTTTCGGCAACAAAGCGACCTGAGTAGCTCATCGGGAGCATCAGCTTCGTATAGACCTTGTCTCCATTCTTTAGGGCGTCTTCGGTGAAGCCTACGCCAGCTATCTCGGGATGCGTGTAAACGACCCCTGGGATGGCGCGGTAGCTCATCGGATTGATCTTACGACCGAGGATATGGTCCACCGCTACCTCTGCCTCACGCACAGCCGTATGGGCTAGGAGCGAGTGCCCATTGACATCGCCCGCAGCATAGAGGTTGGGGAGCGAGGTACGGAGGTATTCGTCAGTCTTGACGCCTCGACGCTCTAGCTCGAGCCCCTGGCTGAGCAGTGCCTCAAAGGAGCTAGTCACGGGACGACGACCCACGGAGAGCATCACTTGCTCGCCCTCTACCTTAAAGGTCTCGCCCTCGTACTCGACCTCTACGCCATCGGCATAGAGATGCGTCACCTTGTGCTGGAGGTAGAACTTGATACCGCGCTTCGTGTACTCCTCTCGCAGGAGTGCAGCCAGCTCGCTGTCCATCCCGTTGATGATCTCGGGGAGCATCTCGACCACAGAGACGGTAACGCCCATCTCGTTGTAGTAAGCTGCGAACTCCATGCCGATGACGCCACCACCAATGATGACGATCGAGGCGGGAAGCTCCTTGCTGTCCAATGCTTCTCTGTGGGTGATGTAGTGACCCTCCTCGACACCTGGTATAGGCGGGATAACCGTTTCTGAACCCGTACAGAGGAGTAGATGCTTAGCCGTGTAAGTCTCACCAGCCGCCGTAACGGTATAGGTGTCGTCGCTATTGTGCGCTGTGACAGTTGCGTGCTCCGTGACCACGGTCACGCCAGCATCCTTCATACGTGCACGAATACCAGCGACGAGCTTGCGCACGACTTTGTTCTTTCTAGAGATAACCTTGGCGGGGTCTATCTGCTCTGGCGTACAAGTGACGCCATACTTAGCAGCACTCTGTACCGTCTGCCAAACTTTAGCCGAGTACAGGAGCGTCTTCGTAGGGATGCACCCTTCGTTGAGGCAGACACCACCGAGCGCGCGCTCCTCGATGAGCAGCGTCTGCAGTCCGCCACGAGCAGCACGCTCAGCAGCTGTGTAGCCCGCAGGTCCTCCACCGATGATGATCAGATCGTATGTCATAATAGTTGAGAGTATCTAGTGAAATGAACGGGATCGTGTCTACTTGCTCTTGCCCTGATTGGCAACGGCTGCCTGAAGCTTAGCTATCTGCTCGGGATCACCGAGGAAGTAGTCACGCTGCAGCTGCATCTTGTCGTCAAACTCGAAGACGTACGGGATGCCCGTCGGCAGGTTGAGCGAAGGGATCTCTTCGTCCGAGATACCCTTGAGGTGCTTGACGATACCTCTCAAGCTATTGCCGTGAGCCGTGACGATGATCTCTCCATACTTCTCCAGGTCGGGACGAATGTTGCTCTCCCAGTATGGAAGGATGCGCTCGACCGTCTCCTTGAGCGACTCCGTGAGTGGGAGTTCGTCAGGATTGACTGCTGCATAGCGTGGGTCGTGCTGCGGCGCACGCTCATCGGTCGGGTCTAGTGGTGCGGGGGGCACATCGTAACTGCGTCGCCAGATGTGCACCTGCTCCTCGCCATACTTAGCCGCTGTCTCGGACTTGTCCAGTCCTTGTAGCATGCCGTAGTGCTTCTCGTTGAGGCGCCACGACTTCTCCACGGGGATCCAGTCGAGGTCCATCTCGTCGAGGATAATGTTTAGCGTCTTGATGGCGCGCTTGAGATATGATGTGTAAGCCTTGCCAAAGCGAAAGCCCGCCTTGCGTAGCTGTCGGCCAGCCTCGTGCGCCTCCTCGACACCTTGCTCGGTGAGGTCGACGTCTGTCCAGCCGGTGAATTGATTACTCTTATTCCACGCACTCTGTCCGTGGCGTACTAATACAAGTCTTTTCATAATGGTGAGATAAAGGAGTTTCTAAATGATTACTGATTTACTGTGTCAGAGAGTCTCTGACCAAGCTGCTGAGCAGTCACCTCCTTAACAGCCTCTAGGGATCCGCCAAAGGTGGGTAATGCTTGCTGTAGCATCGCTTCATACTCAGCCAAGAGGTTGCGACCCCAAAGCATATCTATACGAACTAAGTCCATAAGTGTGACAAGCGAGTAGCGCACCATCGAGTCGTTGATAAGCGCCAACTGATGACTTGGCTTCTGCTGGCTAACCCAGTAGAGAAGCTGTGCCGTGTCTCGGAAAAGTGCACGAACGATCTCATCACCCTGCTCCGTCATCTTGGCACGGTAGTATGCGTCCGCTAGACTTACGTCAGTCATGTCGTAGGGAACCGCCTTAGGCGAGATCACCTCGGCACACTTCGTCAGCACCTCCTTAGCTAGCTCAACATCGCCTTGGCGCAGGAGCGCCTGGGCTAGCGTCGCGAAGACACGTGCTCGATAGTAGTAAGAGATGTTGCGTCGGATATTCTCGTCAAAGTAGATGTCAGGGTCGTTGGCATTGAAATAGCGATACTTGTTCATCACCAAGTCATACAGACGCTCCACATCTACCTCGTAGGGCGTACCCGCTACGGTCGTCGGGTTAAAGCGTTGCGCCATACCCACATAAGACATATACTGTCTCTGGTTGGCAAAGACATTCTGAGGAGCCGAGCTTACCCACATGATCGGTCTCTGCCACTCAGATGCGCCCAGCATGTCTAGGACAAAGAGCTGATCTCTCGTCATGGCCGACTTGCCCTCTAGCGAAAGCACCATACTCTCAGGCATAGGCAAGCCCTGAAGCTGTGGGAACTGCTTAGCGACAGCTGCCGAGTCAACGGGTAGCAGCACCTTGTCCGTAGGAATCTGCGCCTGTCCCTGTGGCACGATCTTGGTCGCCTCCTTCATAGCTTGGTCAAAAGGCATCGGCACCGCACTCGTTGGGCGTATCAGCGCATAGGAGTTCGTGACGAAGAAAGCCGGACTCATATACTTATTCGGTATCGGCTGCGCCTCGTAGCTGTGACGTAGCATGTGCTTGCCGTACCACTCCGACTGCAGGTAGCTCAGGTTGCCCACCTTAACATCAGTGCGCACGCCCTCCACCTCTTGGGCATACCATAGGGGGAAGGTATCGTTATCTCCGAAGCAAAGTAGCACCGCATTGGGATCGCAACTGATCAAGTAGTTGTAGCCGAAGTCGCTCGCTAAGACACGTCCCGAGCGGTCGTGGTCGTCCCAGTTTTCCGAAGCCATCTGTATTGGCACGATCAACCCTAGTACCGAGACGATCGAAGCGGTCAGCACTGGCTTGAGCTTAGCGCGGCTCAACAACTCGTAGAGTCCTGCCACACCGAAGCCGATCCATATCGCAAAGGCGTAGAAGGAACCCGCATAGGCGTAGTCTCGCTCACGTGGCTGCCCTGGCGTCTGGTTGATGTAAAGAATGATCGCCAAGCCCGTCATGAAGAAGAGCGCCAGCGTGATCCAAAAAGCTTGCATCCCTTTCTTACGTCTTGTCACTTGAAAGGCAATGCCTAGGAAGCCGAGGAGCAGCGGCAGGAGGTAGTAAGCGTTGCGGCCCTTGTTATTGCGGAGTTGATCTGGCAGATCTTTGGTCTTACCCAGTGCGATCTGATCAATAAATGAGTAGCCCGTGAGGACGCCTCCCTTGAGCATACCGCCATCACCCTGCAGGTCGTTCTGACGGCCGATAAAGTTCCAGCCAAAGTAACGCCAGTACATATAGTTAACCTGATAGCGCAGGAGGTACTTCAAGTTGTCCGCCATCGAGGGCTTAGACATATCATCTGGGTTGCGATCCACCCAACTGTTGTACGCACTGATATGCTCAGGCTGCGGAGAGTACATACGGGGGAAGAGCATCTTGCTCCCCGCGGCATACTTGACCTCCGGCTGGCTGTATATCTTGACATACTCGTCAGGTTCGTTTGGATTGCCCTTAACCTTAGGCGCATAGACCGGCTTACCCTCCTCCATGGCAATAGGACGAGCCACGTAGGTAGCACTATACAGGTGCGGGATCGCACCATACTGCTCACGGTTGATGTAGCTCTTGATCGCAAGCGCCGTGTTCGGCTCATTCTGATTCATTGGCGTGCCAGCCAGAGAGCGTACCAAGATCACTCCGTAGGAGCTGAAGCCAATCATGATGACCAGCATACACATCTGTGCTGTGTGCAGGAGCTGCAGAGAGACCTTTCTGTTTTGGAAGAGGTATATCGCCAGTGCTATCGTCACAATCACGCCCAGCCAAGCGGCTCCTCCGAAGTATGGGATGCCGATCAAGCACCAAGAGAGGAGGAAAGAGCTGATGATCAGATTACGACCACGCTCGCCTCGCTGATAGAACGTGAGCGAACCAACCAGAACCACCATAAGGACGGCTAGATAGATGTAGAAGCCACTGTTGTACGGCATCTCCAGTCCATTGACCACCCAGCGGTCTATCGTACCTCCGAAGGCGACGACACCCTGCATGATGCCAAACATGATGACCGCGATCAAGAAGAAGGAGACGATCAGCGTCGTGGCGATCCCCTTGAAGGTAAGCGCATCATGCTTCCGGAAGTAGTATATAAGCGCCATCGCAGGGATGCAGAGCAGGTTGAGCAAGTGGACCCCGATGCTTAGTCCCATCACGTACGCAATGAGAACGATCCAGCGGTCGGAGCGGGCATTGTCTGCACGGTCGCTCCACTTGAGCATCAGCCAAAAGACCAGTGCCGTCAGGAAGGAACTAAAGGCATACACCTCGCTCTCCACAGCACTGTACCAGAATGTATCCGTAAAGGTATAGAGCAAGGCTCCCACCAGTCCAGAACCCATAATCAGGATCGTCTGCGCTAAGGTAGGTACAGGCATCACCCCCTCAGGGATCAACTGCTTGGCGCAAGGCGAAGCCCCCGGTAGCACCACACGACGCACTAGATGGGTAATACTCCAGAAGAGGAGCAAAATAGTCCCCGCACTGAGCAGTCCGCTCAGCGCATTAGTGTATAGCCCTGCCAATTCAGGCGTAGGTGCTAGGTGTGCAGCGACGTTATACACAAGCATGTAGATCGGCGCCCCAGGTGGGTGACCCACCTCCAGCTTAAAGGCCGATAAGATAAACTCGGGGCAGTCCCACAGACTCGCTGAGGGACCGATGGTCATCAAGTAGACCACCGCTGCGATGACGAAGGTCACCCAGCCCACTACATTGTTAAGCAGATTGTACAGTCGCCAGTTCTGTTGCATATCTATAGTTAAGGTATCGTATATGGGGACAAAGATACGAAAATACGAGTTAGAGATTAGAGGTTAGAAAATAGAGATTAGACTCTAGAGACACTAGCTTTACTCTCTAACCTCTGATCCCCCTCTGTGGAAATTTTCCAATAGCTACGTGGAAAACAAAAACTCTCCACGTAGGCGCGAATAATTTCTTCGGAAGAATCAAATGATACTTCGGAAGAATCAAATGATAAGTCCGAAGAATTTTTTCTTTCCTCGGTGGAGAATGAAAAATAGCCACGGAGGAAATTTCGATTTCTTCCGTGGCTATTCACGATAGCTTTAGCTTTCCGCTGGGAGTTTAGCCTATCAGGCGGATCAGACAGTAGCCCCCGATGGTGAGCCATAGGTAGAGCACACCCGCTAGGAGGAAGGGTTTGCCTCCAGCTTGTCTGAAGCGCGCAAACGAAGCATCGCTACCAAGTGCGGCCATAGCCATACAGAGTCCGAAGTCGTCCGCCCAGCGGATGCCACCACAAACCTGACCATAGAAATCGCTCACACCCTGCTGCTCAGCGAGGTAGCCGATGAACGTATTGACACAGATCATGATGAGAAACCAGATGGCGAACCAAGGTATCGACACCTTGCGTTGCGCCGTGGCTCCTCCGCCACGCCTGCCACTTTGCAGGACAGAGGTGAGGATCAGCAGGAAGGGGGCCAGAAGGATCACACGGATCATCTTCGTGATGGTCGCAGTGGAGGCGATTGCCTCACCCATAGCACCGCCAGCACCCGCCACGTGAGCCACCTCGTGGAGCGTCCCCCCAGTGTAGATAGCCATCTGGTGATCCGTCAGCCCGAGCCACCCTGTAGCATGGACAAGTGGGTAGATAAACATGCTGAGCGTACCAAAGAGTACCACCGTAGCAACGGCTACGACCGTCTTCTCCGAGCTAGCTCCCAGCACTGGTTCAGTGCCTAGGACGGCAGCGGCTCCGCAGATGGCACTGCCCGAGGCGGTAAGGATAGCTGTGTCGCGATCCATCTTGAGCCAGCGACCGATGAGCACCCCGAGGAGGATCACCGAAGAGACGATGATGAGGTCATAAACGAAGGCAGTAAGCCCCGCCGCATAGATATCTGTCAGTGTGAGTCGGAAAGCGTAGAAGACGATGGATAGACGCAGGATACGCTTCGATGAAAAGGATAGCCCTGGGACCCAAGCGGGGTCGAGCTTGTGGCGTAGCGTATTGGCATAGATCATGCCTATCAGGACGCTTATGATGAGCGGAGAGATCCGGAGCGTCTCCTTAAAGAGTGGCAGGGG
>OGPS01002736.1_pt1 | contig 10641 bp, 7 predicted proteins | sample 1552931 | NCBI WGS metagenome assembly OGPS01 (sample SAMEA2580252, study PRJEB22360) | human gut metagenome | biome: human gut; feature: human-associated habitat; material: faeces | place: Denmark | collected 2008/2010 | reverse complement strand
CTCTTCGGTGCCTGAGAATGAAGCTGTTCCTGTATAGGTGCTGTCCTTATTAGCGAACCTGAAATAAACGTTCAGTTGTGTCCTGAATATGTAGGCCATCGAACCTAAACCACTGACGTGTTTGAAATAGAATCCCGGCACAACATGCTGTGTGAATGTCATGGAGTTCTTGAAATATTCAGGATGTTGATAATACTGGTTTAGGATATACGTACCATAATTCTTATATCTTTTGCCGTTTTTGTCGGTGTATGGCTGGTTCAGCTTAATTTTGATGTGATTCGTGTAGTTCTTGTCCCATCTTGTTTTTTCACTGATTTGCTGGTCTGTCAATGTGTAAACCTTATCAGCTTGTAATCCATTAGTGCCGACATACCCATTTTCTATAGGGTCAAAATTAGAATAATAGGTGTTAGCTTCGCTCATGGGTCTGCTCATTTCATAAGCAGTTAGCTTCATAGGCGCCAGCGAGTCACCATAGAATTTGTCGTAGTACAGTCTGATTTCGCACGAATCTGCCACAATCATTCCGTCTTCTTTGTTGACCATTTTGTCAGCATCAGGAAATTGATAGTTTTCCTGAATGTGGAATTGAGTCATGAAATTTCCGGTGATGTATCCCCCAGTTTCCGGGTCTCTAATCTTTCCCAAATATCCCAGGGTGTTTCTTGACAACACAGAATCTGCCGCGATAGAACGGGTAGAAACCATGAATGTATCGGTTGAAATCTGTAGATTGTCCAACGAGTTGGTCAATGATATGCCCACATTGTCGGTCGTATCGTCACATGCCGTGAACATGAGTGCGGCAAATGCAAGAACTGCAATAATCTTATTTCTCATTTGTGTTTAAGCTGTATTAAGTGCTGTAAACTAATCTGTTGGTGCTTCTGTATGTCCTTTTGTAACCCAAACGTGCTTATTTCTGCAAAACAAGATCATAGAACTCTTGATAGGCCTTCGTGAAATCACTTCCTGGATATTTCAAGAATGGCAGTTCTTTGTCTGCACAGTACTTCAAGAGCTTTTCGTTGACGTCAGTGCCAGCCTCGATAATGCCATCACTATAGTCAATGGCCAGTTTGCCCAGTTCGAAGAAGTCGAACTTCTCATTGTATGGCTTGAGTAAATCCAGCTTGGCGTCTTTAAACTGCACGCATCTTTTGAAGTTGGTCCCCAAGTCGGTTTTGAGTTGTGTTTGAAATAGGGATGTAATCACCTTGGCGTTTGCAAACGAAGGTTCATCTTTATAAGCTGTCTTTACATATAACGGGATTACGGCTCCCATCCATCCTTGGCAATGAATGATGTCGGGTACCCAGCGCAGCTTCTTCACTGTTTCGAGAACGCCACGTGCAAAGAAAATAGCGCGCTCGCCATTGTCAGGATATTCTGTTCCGGATTCATCAACCGTCATTTGCCGCTTTGTGAAGTAATCTTCGTTGTCGATAAAGTAAACCTGTATTCTCACTTGGGGAATTGAAGCAACCTTAATGAGCAGTGGATGATCGGTGTCATCAATGATTAGGTTCATACCAGAAAGGCGAATTACCTCATGCAGTTGGCCACGTCTTTCGTTAATGTTTCCCCATTTTGGCATGAAGGTCCTGATTTCGCAATCATTTTCCTGCATGGCTTGGGGAAGGTTACGTCCCATGAGCGACATCTCTGTCTCTGGAACGTAAGGTGTCATCTCTTGGTTGATAAATAGAATCTTCTTCGTCATGTCCTTGTTTGGCGTTTACTTGTTTAATGGTGGCAGCATGGCTGTGGCATGCAAATCGTCAGCTTATCAGCTGGCAACATCTGACCTTGATAGTAGCTTGTTACAATTGCCCAACATTAAGCCTACAACATCTGCCCACTGCAAAGATACGAAAAATAATCGAATTACTGGCGTTAATTCTCTTAATTCGGTGTTCAAGCCCTTGCAATTTGTTATTTTTAAACTTTCTGCGTGCCATCTGCCTTTACATTCCTTATCCGCTTTTCTATGATAAATGCCTGTGCAACATAATAGGTTGTACAGGCATCTATGGTTTATCCAAAATTGTTCTGTCTTGATGAGAACTCGTGAGTGGTGTGCCCATACGCATGATGGCATCCTGTTGTCCTCTACAACGAGATGCTGTCTGCGTGGTTTTACATCCTCCTGTCTCTTGTGTCTAGTGTTTCGCGGCCGTTTATTCTATTACCACCAGCGGGGTGTCTTCCATGACGCTTTCACCCTGTTTGATGCAGATAGCTGTCACCTTGCCGTCCTTCTCGGCCTCGATGTTGTTGGCCATCTTCATGGCTTCCAGCACAACAACCGTGTCGCCGGCCTTCACCTCGTCGCCTACATGCACTAAGATGTCGGTGATGACACCAGGGAGAGGCGCCTTCACGGCATGGTCGGTGTTGACGTTGGTGGCCGACTGGCTTTCTTCTTCTGGCTCGCTGGCTACCGGTTTGTTCAATACAGGCTTTTTCTCAGGCTCTGGCTCAGCCTCAAGTTCAACATTGAAGTCCTCGCCATTGACAATGACCTGTGCTACATTGTCGATGATGTTTCCTATCTCGACTGTATATTCCTTGCCGTCGATGATGTATTTGAATACTTTCATAATCAGTGTTTCCTTTCTCTTAAATAGGTGAGTGGTTTACTTTGCACCGCACAGTTGTGGCTTCTCTGTGAAAGAGACGAATTTGGCGTTCCACAGGCTCTGCTTGGGCTTGATGGTTATTTTGCCTGATTCAATGTCGTGTACGTTGTTTCCCCTATATTCATAGAGAGCCATTGCGATGGCTGCATAAATGTTCTTATCCATGTCTGTCTTTTTCTACTTGATGTTTCTACATTGGCATGCATCCGTGCTTCTTGGCCGGAAGACTCTGTCGCTTGTGTGCCAGCTGTGCCAGTCCGCGGCAGATGCGGAAGCGTGTGTTGCGAGGTTCGATGACATCATCTATATAACCATACTGAGCTGCCTGATAAGGATTGGCAAACAGTTCTGTGTACTCGTCTTCCTTCTCGGCCAGGAAGGCGCGCACGTCCTCACCAGCTTCTTTCTTTGCCTTTGCTTCTTTCGCACTTAACACAGCCACGGCACCCGAAGCTCCCATCACGGCAATTTCGGCTGTTGGCCATGCAAAGTTGAGGTCGGCTCGCAATTGCTTGCATCCCATCACGATGTGGCTTCCGCCATAGCTCTTGCGTAGCGTGATGGTAATCTTCGGTACGGTGGCCTCGCCATAGGCGTAGAGCAGCTGTGCGCCATGCAGGATGACGGCATTGTACTCCTGACCGGTTCCCGGAAGGAAGCCCGGAACGTCCACCAGTGAGACGATGGGGATGTTGAAGGCATCGCAGAAGCGAACGAAGCGCGCCCCTTTGCGACTGGCATTGGTGTCCAACACGCCGGCGTAAGCCTGTGGCTGGTTGGCCACGATGCCCACGCTCTGTCCGTTGAAGCGGGCAAAGCCGGTGATGATGTTCTTGGCAAACTTGGGTTGTACCTCGAAGAATTCGCCATTGTCCGTAATCTCTGCAATCACCTTATACATATTATAGGCCATGTTGGGATCGTCGGGCAATAGCTCGTTGAGCAAGTCACTCGTGCGGTCAACTGGGTCGGTGTTCTCCACGCGCGGCGCCTCTTCGGTGTTGTTGGACGGAAGATAGGTCAACAGCGTCTTGATAAGCTGTATCACCTCTTCGTCGTTCTTGGCGGTGAAGTGGGTCACGCCGCTCTTCGTGGCATGCACGCTGGCGCCTCCCAGATGCTCGGCATCGATGTCTTCGCCTGTTACCGTCTTGACCACCTTTGGCCCTGTGAGGAACATATAGCTGGTTCCTTCGGCCATCATGATAAAGTCTGTCAGGGCAGGAGAGTACACGGCTCCACCTGCACAAGGGCCAAGGATGGCAGAAATCTGCGGAACCACGCCGCTGGCAAGAATGTTTCGTTCGAAAATCTCACCATAACCAGCCAAGGCACAAATGCCTTCCTGGATGCGCGCTCCACCCGAATCGTTCATACAGATGACAGGAGCTCCGTTCTGCATGGCCAAATCCATAATCTTACATATCTTTTCAGCCATGGTCAACGAGAGCGAACCTCCGTTCACGGTGAAATCCTGTGCGTAAACGTAAACCAAGCGGCCGTCAATGGTGGCACTACCCGTCACGACTCCGTCGCCCAGGAACTGTTTCTTCTCCATGCCGAAGTTGTGGCAGCGGTGCAGCTTAAACATGTCGTATTCTTCGAACGAGCCCTCGTCCACGAGCATGTCAATACGCTCGCGCGCCGTGTATTTTCCACGCGCATGCTGCTTTTCTATCGCCTTCTCGCCACCGCCAAGACGAGCTTGTTCTCTCTTGGCTACCAGCTCTTTAATCTTTTCTACTTGTTTACTCATATTATTATTTAATCTTTTAGTTTCGATATATATGACGTCACAAAGGTAATAATAATTAGTGAAAGGTTGATGGGTTGAGGCGTAATTTATGTTATTGTAACACGGCTCTTTCGTTTATAGAACGTTGTTTGTTGTCAAAAACAATCATTTGCAGTTCAACGATGTCGCCCATGTCCGTGCGAATGTGCAGTTGTCTTCCTACGAAGGCAAATCCCTTACCCATTTCCATGATAAACTTCTGCAAATGGTTGATGATGCTGCTTTCCAGTTCAGACTCTGTAAAGTCTGCATCCGACTGCAAGCCAAGAAACTCTGCCACTACAGGATTTTTGATAAATTCCAACTTATCCTGTTGCATAGGAACTGTGAGCTTGTGCATCTCGTCAACAACCTTATCTTTATGTGCAGATTGGAGTAGGCGGTTATAATATTGTGAGACAATATTACGATGCAAGGTGCGCGTGCTCCACATCTCCCTCAATGCCTCTTGTTCATACCACCTACGCACAATAGGATCTTCTACCCTTATTAGTTCCCGATAATGCGTCCATGGCAGAATTTTTCTGCTAAGCGGAAATGAATCTTTAGATTTTGTACGCACTGCGTTCACAATCTCAGATTGCCCACTCATGGTGTTGAAGTTTTCTAATTGTTGACGCACTGCGTCTACTTTTGCTGATTGTTGACTCACTGCGTCAACAATCTGTGGAAAACAACGATAGAACTTCAAATAATTATACAAAGAAACACGTTCAAACCCCTTGCCATACGCATGAGTTAGTTCTTTAGCAAGTGTAGTTATTACCTGTTTTCCATATTCGGCTCTTTCTTCTCCATCAAGTTTCTCACGTGCAATGCGTTCACCAAGCATCCAATTGCGGAGTGTGAGCGAAACATTGACAGCACGGTATGCTTGCTCACGGGCGTCCTCTATAATCGAACAGATGTCCGAATATAGGGAGCTGAAACCTGTTGTGTCTTGTATATGATTGTCCATAATTGTTTAATGATGCAACTCTACAAAATTTTTCTCTCCAAAAACCTCATCGCAAACAATGCGGAGGTTATGTACCTCATTGTCATCAATCGAAATAAATATAAGTCCTTCTTCTGAGAGCAAGTCTCTTGCTACTTTCAGTCGGGGATAAATCATGTTCAGCCAATCGTTGTGGAAACGACCGTTGGTGTCGGCATTCTTTTCAAAACTTCAAGTAAATGACATCAAAACCACTTCGGTCATTGATAGCATTTTGCAGCGATACCCTCTAAAAGTTCACTTGCAAAGATAGACAAAACATTCGAAAATTTACACTTGCAAATACTCTTATTGTGCGTGGTGACACACGGATTTGTCATTAAAGAAATGATGATTGATGGTAATAAATCATCCTTATTCTTTTATTTCATCAACATCATCACTTCAATGTAAGTGCCGTGTTATGGGGTAGAGTGGAGCGTGATGAATCACGTCCCTAACGTGTGTTTCATGCAAAAATGTCAATTTTTTATCTCAAAAACATCCCTTAAATCGGCTCTTGAAAAGTTTCAATCTAGAAAAAATCGATAGGCAAAGAGGATGCAAATAGGGGATGATGTGTTAAGAAAAATCGCGTTTTATGGTTAAAGCAATGGTTTAACTACACAAGAAGCATGCTTTTACCAGGTTATATGCATGCTATAACCAGTCAATTGCGCGCAAATTGGGGGCATGAAGGCATGCTTTTTAGCCGAAAAATGCTTGAATTTAATTACCAATTCGGCTGAATAATTCGTAATGTCTTGTGTGTCAGTGAACTGCGAAAAACGCTCATGCTTGGCGTATTTGCAAGCAAACCTGTGTTCGTTTGCAAATAAGCCAAGCATGAGAAGATGCGTTGTCAAGAAAATTCACAAAGATAAACCTACACGAAACGATGTGGTTCAACGTGAATTTAGTATGGCAGTCTGGGTTTGGAACCCTGCACCAGACTGCCATTCAATGTTTAAGCCTTGCTCTTGTCTCGCGTAGCTAAGATGAAATAGCTAATCAACAGCAGGTATGCGGCCAGTGACAGCAATTCGGACAAGGGGGTGGCAAGCCAATCTGGATTGATGGGATTGAAGCCTGTAAAGCGTAGCAACGCGCTCAAAACGCCCATCAACGCACCGCCGGCGATGAAGCCGCTGGCCAGCAGCGTACCCTTCTCTCCGCGCTGTTTGTTCACCTCATTGTTCTTGCTGCGTGTGGTCACAAACCGGTGAATGGCGCCACCGATGAGGAGGGGCGTGTTGAGTTCCAACGGAATGAACATGCCCAATGCAAATGCCAGTGCGGGAATTTTGAGTAAAGTGAGGATGATGGCCAACAATGCACCGATGCCGTATAAGATCCAAGGTGCGCCCGCACCATTCATCAAGGGCTCGATAACAGCTGCCATGGCATTGGCTTGCGGTGCCACCAGATGCCCTTGTTGTGCCGGATCGAAGCCGTAAGTTTGATTGAGCAGCATCATCACGCCGCCCACGGTAGCCGCACTGACCAGGGTTCCCAAGAACTTCCAAGTTTCTTGTTTGGCTGGTGTCGTTCCCAACCAATAGCCAATCTTCAGGTCAGTGACAAACGCACCGGCCATGGAGAGAGCGGTACACACCACGCCTCCCATGATTAAGGCGGCTACCATGCCCTCGGGACCGTTGAGTCCCACGGCTGCCATGACCACGCTGGCCAAGATAAGTGTCATCAAGGTCATGCCCGATACCGGGTTACTGCCTACGATGGCAATGGCGTTGGCTGCCACGGTGGTAAACAAAAAGGCAATGATGGCCACTAAGAGAATGGCAATCAGCGCATGCGTAAAGTTGTGCATAACGCCCAAAAGGAAGAATGCAAAGGTGATGAGAATGGCGGCAATGGAGCCGATGGCTATGACGCGGAACGAGATATCCCTGCGTGTGCGTATCTCTTCTTTCGTCACCTCACCTTGGCCTTTCATCTCCTTAGCCGCTAGTCCAACGGCACTTTTGATGATACCCCAGCTCTTGATGATGCCAATGATGCCCGCCATGGCAATGCCACCGATACCGATGCTCTTGCCGTAGGTGGTGAAAATCAGCTCGGGAGACATCTCGCCCACCGTCATGGTGAGGTTGGTTCCACCGATGTTTAGGATGGTGTCGCCAAACAACAGTGACAGTCCTGGCACGATGAGCCACCAAACGGCGAACGAACCCAGACAGATGATAAAGGTATATTTCAGTCCGATGATGTAACCAAGGCCCATCACGGCTGCGCCGGTGTTTACCTTGAAGACCAGTTTGGCTTGATCGGCCAGCTGCTGACCTAAGCCGAAAACGCGGGTGGTGAAGTTCTCATTCCACCATCCAAAGGTGGCTACGATGAAGTCATAAAGCCCACCAACCAGTCCGGCCATAAGCAATGGCTTGGCCTGCGACCCGCCTTTGGCACCGCTCACAAGCACTTGTGTGGTGGCAGTGGCTTCGGGGAACGGATATTTTCCATGCATGTCGCTCACGAAATATTTGCGGAAAGGAATCAGAAATAGAATGCCAATGACTCCTCCCAGTGCTGAACTCATGAAGATTTTCATGAACGACGCACTCATTTCGGGGTACTTGGCTTGAAGAATGTAAATGGCAGGCAGGGTGAAAATGGCTCCAGCCACCACTGCACCCGAGCAGGCTCCGATGCTTTGGATAATCACATTTTCACCAAGTGCCTTGTTTCGCTTGGCGGCTGTTGACACGCCTACGGCGATGATGGCAATGGGGATGGCTGCCTCAAACACCTGTCCTACCTTCAAACCCAGATAGGCTGCGGCGGCCGAGAACAACATCGCCATGAGGATACCCCATGTCACTGACCACGCATTGACCTCGGGGTAGGTTTGGTTTGCGTGCATGATGGGTTGATACTCTTCTCCTTCTTTCAGTTCCCTGAAAGCATTTTCAGGTAATTGCACTGACTCTTTTTCCTTGTTTTCCATAAGTAATATTTGTGTTTTTGCTGACAAAGATATACTAAATCAATAAGATAGCAAAACGAATTGTAAGATTCTATTCCACTTTGTTATGATTGCTGTAGAGTGGTGTGGAATGTAAAAAGATGAACGCCGATGGGCGATAGTTGAACTATTTTTTATACATTTGCATTCCCAAGTTGGTAAAACAATAAAATACTTCAACCATGGCCACTACCAAAAACAAGCGTCCAACACCGATAGATAACTCTTATGCGCATGTTCAGCCACAAGCAACTGACGTAGAAAGAGTTGTTCTGGGGGCACTGATGATAGACAAAGACGCTTTTTCCATCATTTCCGAGATTCTTCGTCCTGAGTCATTCTACGAGCCAAGGCACCAGAAGATTTTCCATGCCATCCAGTCGTTGACGATGGAGGAGAAGCCGGTTGACATCATCACCGTGACCGATCAGCTGAAAAGAGAGGGGACGTTGGAGGAGATAGGGGGTGCTGCCTATGTAGTGGAGCTTAGTGCACAGGTTGCGTCATCAGCCAACATTGAGTATCATGCCAAAATACTTTCGCAGAAATCGCTGGCTCGTCAGTTGATTTCTTATGCCAGTGTCATCGAAACCAAGGCGTTTGATGAGTCGCAGGATATAGATGAATTGATGCAAGAAGCCGAAAGTGATCTCTTCACGTTGTCGCAAACCAACATGAAGAAGGACTATACGCAAATTGATCCTGTGATTGCCCAAGCAACGGAAATACTGCAAAAGGCATCTGCTAACACAGGTGATTTGACGGGAATACCTTCTGGATATACCAAATTGGATGGCATTACAAGTGGCTGGCAGAAGTCTGACTTGGTGATTATTGCGGGTCGTCCGGCCATGGGAAAAACGTCGTTTGCACTTTCTATTGCTAAGAATATCGCTGTAGATCATCATGAACCTATTGCCTTTTTCTCACTGGAAATGAACAATGTACAGTTGGTAAACCGCTTGATATCCAATACTTGTGAGATTGCGGGCAACAAGATTCTGAGTGGACAATTGACTGCTGATGAATGGAAACGTTTTGATACGAAAGTGAGAAACCTGATGGGTACACCTATTTATATAGATGACACGCCCGGACTGAGTATCTTTGAGCTAAGAACCAAGGCGCGTAGGCTGGTCAGAGAGAAAGGCGTAAAGATTATCATGATAGACTATTTGCAGCTGATGAATGCCAATGGCATGCGGTTTGGCAACCGTCAGGAGGAGGTTTCTACTATCTCCCGCTCACTAAAGGGACTGGCTAAAGAGCTGGATATCCCAGTACTGGCTCTGTCACAGTTGAGCCGTAACGTGGAGAATCGCGATGGATTGGAGGGAAAACGACCGCAGTTGAGCGACCTTCGAGAGTCGGGTGCCATTGAGCAGGATGCCGACTTGGTGCTGTTTGTGCACAGACCGGAGTATTATCGGTTGTATGAAGACAACAATGGGGTGGACTTACGAGGTAAAGCTCAAATCATCATAGCCAAGCATCGTAAAGGTGCGACGGGCGATGTGCTGCTTAATTTCCGTGGCGAGTATACGCGTTTTGAAAACTTGGACGAAGGTTATTCGATGCCAATTCCAGAAGGTGGGGAGTTTATGGAGTCGCGTCTTAATGGAGGTTTCCCACCTCCAGAGTCCACACCTTTAGGAGATTTGCCTCCAGCAGAGCCTGTTCCGTTTTGATGAATGGGCACTTTTCTCAATGAATACGATAGAGATTTTGGTATAAAATAGTGAAAAAGAGACTGTTATGAGTGGTTTTATCAGCATGTTGAGATGTACTTTAGATGCTTTTTCTTTCAGGGAAAAGGCGTGCATCTTGTCTGTTTTCATACTCTTTTTCATGTCTCTTTTGCCTTTAAACGGTTTTGCACAACAGCGTGAAGCGTTGCGTGATAGTTTGAAGAAGGCCACCGCAGCCTTGGAATATCATCCTGATAGTGTGGACTTGCGGTTGAAAAAAGCTGCGTGGAATTTACAATTAGAGCAGTGGCAGTATGCTAAAGACGAGTATGATAGGGTGTTGAACAAAAATCAAGACAACATCGCTGCCTTGTATTATCGGGCTTTCGCCAATCAAAAATTGGGGAGATATAATTTTGCCCGACTTGATTATGAGAATCTGTTGCAAAGAGTTCCCGGACATTTTTCTGCGCTTTTAGGTCTGGCTTTGCTCAATCAGAAGGACAAACACCATACGGAAGCACTTAATCAGATTAACCTGTTGGTGAGTC
>OGPS01002729.1_pt1 | contig 10659 bp, 8 predicted proteins | sample 1552931 | NCBI WGS metagenome assembly OGPS01 (sample SAMEA2580252, study PRJEB22360) | human gut metagenome | biome: human gut; feature: human-associated habitat; material: faeces | place: Denmark | collected 2008/2010 | reverse complement strand
TATAAATGACGGAAGAACAACTCCGAGCGTTGCAAACAGAGCGCCAAAGAAGCCGTCGATTTTGCTGCCGATAAATGTCGCGGCATTCACGGCAATGGGACCGGGCGTTGATTCGGCAATTGCAATTATATCAAGCAAATCTTCATTTGTTGCCCATTGTTTTTTATCTACGATTTCACGTTGTATCAGCGGGATCATTGCATATCCCCCTCCAAAAGTGAAAGCTCCGATTTTGAAAAATGTTGCAAACAAGCCTAAAGCTTTTCTTTTCACAAATTCACCCTCAGTTTTTTAAGATTAACTTATTTATTCAGACGCGGCATAAGTTATTCAGGCTTTGCCATGCGTATTTTATCATGCGGCAGAGTTAAAATCAATGCTTTGAATCATACAGTAAAATCTTTATCGAACCGTGGGCGAAATTGTCATTTGGTTATTCGTGCAGACAGCGGCCCGCCGTGCTGCGAACCGCTGTTTTTGACAGGTTTTGTTTTTACTTTTGATACTGCGGCCGTGCTGCCGAATTTAAAAATCAGCCGATAAGTGCAGCTCGAAGTATCATTATCGCATCGGTAACATTAACGGAACCGTCACCATTCATATCGCCAAGCGTAAGCTGCTGCGGGGTAAGAGTCACAATTTCCATTCCGCACCGCAATGCAAGCAATGCATCCGAAACAGAAACTATGCCGTCCATATCTATATCACCCTGCTGATACTCCGGTTCATCCGTCGGAACATAGCAAAGACCTGCAACACTCTGATATGTTATGTAATCGCCGCCGGGATAGCCGATATAAACAAGCGTTCCGTTTGCAAGATTGACCTCGAAAAATACGCCTCCGTTATCATCGGATTTCATCCAATACATTTTGCCGTTTGAAGGACAGAACACCATGGACTGTTCATGGTTGATATCCGAAACGGTTGTATGTGCAATTTTTGTGCAGTTTGCATTGGTTTTGTCAACGGAGCAGAAATAGCCGAACATATCGATTCCGTAAAGTCTGCCGTCCGCCGTGCATTCAAGAACCGAAAGGTATCGGTTTGTTTCACCGACAAGGTTGAAGCTCAGAGTTTGCGGGTTTACCGTATAAATCCCGAAATACAATGAGTAGATAGTTGCGTTGGTTGCCATCATGCAGTAAATCAGTCCGGTTTCGGGATCATAGGTCATATCGCGGCAATAGTAGTATGACCAAAGGTTTGTTGTACGTCTTTCGAAGGTTTCGCCGTCGATAATAACGAAATCATATCCCGTGTTTTCGGTTTCACTCTTTGCGAAACCGTAAAAATCGCCTTCCACATAACACATTGCGGTGAGCGGTTCAAGTCCCGTTTGTGCATCCACAAGGTTGAAGTCGGAAACATCATCCGCCGAAAAATTAACGATGCCGTTTGCACTTGAGTACATTCTGTAACCGTACAGGACGGGCACTGCGGGATTTGCACTTGCGACCGTCACGGTGCAGGTATCGCTGAATTCGCCTGTTCCGTCGTAAACGGTTATCTGCGCAGTTCCTTCGCTGCCTGTGATAAGCGTGCCGTCGGGATTGATGCGTGCAACGGACAAATCCGAAGACGTGTATGTAACGTTTTGAATGGTTGCATTTGACGGGAAAACCTGCGGATGGAATGTGTGAGTGCTTCCAAGGTCAAGCTCCAGTGCATCAATTCCGATGCTGACGCCCGTCGTCGGCACGAATCCGGTCATATCCCGACGCTCATAAAGGCGTATATTGCATTGCTGATAAGCATTGAAACAATCGAAATAAGTCTCATCGCCGTTTACGCGATAGAGGATGTAGCCCACACCGGTGGTCACATTGTGCATAACAGGTTCATCGCCGATGCTGCTGTCGTCGTTGGTATGAATTATGTGCTCCCAGCGATGCTGAGTTGCTGCGCTTGTTTTAAGCGTGTTCGAAAGCTTTGCAAGGTATTCGCCCGACTCAGCATTGCGAACGGTGTAGCCTGATTCGGAACTGCCGTTAAACTGCCAAAGCACGGAATCGTTCACTCCGCTTACAACATAGTCACCTGCAACTCCGACTTCAACAGGCACCAAGCCTTCCCCGTCGGGCATCGCTGTTCCGGAAACAGCAAAATTGCTGCCGGACTGTCGGCTTATCATAAGGTAAACCCCGCCGTCGGTGGGTTGGTCAACAAGCACGTAAGTGTGCCCGCTGTCGTTTGCGGCAGGCTGTGCAATGACTTGCAAACAAGCGAAAAGCATGGTTGCTGCAACAAAAAAAGCTGCAAAGCGTGTTATGGATTTGTTTCTCATTTGTTTTCTCCGCATCATGATATTATCCGTTATATTATACACGGATTTTCGATTGTTATTGTAGCTTTAAAGTTGGCAAATGTCAAGCAAGAATTTGTCAGAATAATGTTGATTCAGTTTTTAAATGATTGCAATATACTTTGTTGAATGCCTTGACAGTCGCCTGCGAGCCTGATAAAATAACTCCAATCTTTAAGGCGATCCCGTGAGGTCGCGTTGACACCTTGATGTCGGCAAGATTTGCAACTCAATATTCTCTGCGTTTTCAGCGTGAATTCGTGGGTTTTAATTGTGCTGTCCTGCCGCATGCGGCAGGATTTATTCCGAAGGAGGCACACCAAATGCTGTCTGAAAACAAAACTGTGCGAAAAAACGCCGAATATCCAAACAACAGAATTGACTGTTGCGGCATTTCCGATTCGAAATCGGATACATATTCGAATTCATTTTCTCCTTCCGATATTCATTCAGAAAAAATTTCCAATATTTCTTCGGATATTGTTCTTGTTCCCGGATTCGTTGATGTTCATGTTCATCTTCGCGAACCGGGTTTTTCATATAAAGAAACTGTCAAAACGGGAACGCTTGCCGCCGCAAACGGAGGGTATGCTGCGATTTGCACCATGCCGAACCTTGATCCGGTGCCTGACAGCATCGAACACCTTGAAAGGCAGCTTGAAATCATTCGTCGTGATGCCTGCATTCCCGTTTATCCGTACGGTGCAATAACAATCGGTGAAAACGGTCGGGAACTTTCCGATATGGACGCACTTGCCCCGTATGTCGTTGCGTTTTCGGATGACGGAAAAGGCGTTCAGAATGAAGAAATTATGCTTGCAGCAATGAAAAAGGCAAAAAAACTTCACAAGATTATTGCTGCTCACTGCGAAGACAACAGTCTTGTTCGCGGTGGATGCATTCATGACGGTAAATACGCCAAAAAGCATTCCCTGCCCGGAATATGCAGTGAAAGCGAATGGCGCCCTATTGCACGCGATATTGAGCTTGTCCGTAAGAGCGGATGCTCATACCATGTTTGCCATGTTTCGACAAAGGAGTCCGTTAATCTTATCCGTAAGGCAAAATCTGAAGGCCTCGACATAACATGTGAAACTGCACCGCATTATCTTGTTCTGTGTGATGAAGATCTTGTTGACAGCGGAAGCTTCAAAATGAACCCTCCGATTCGTTCCGAAGCGGACAGAGATGCACTCATTGAAGGCATACTTGACGGCACGATTGACATGATCGCAACCGATCATGCGCCGCATTCGGAAAAAGAAAAGTCAGGCGGACTGCGCAGCAGTCTGAATGGAATTGTGGGACTTGAAACCGCCTTTCCGGTGTTGTACACTCGGCTCGTGCGCAGAGGAATACTGTCGCTTAACAGACTTATTGAACTGATGAGTACCGCGCCCGCCCGCAGATTCGGCATAGATATCGGAAACAGTACTGCCGAATTTGAAATCTCCACCCCCTATATCGTTGATTCCGCCGAATTTCTGTCTCTCGGGAAAGCATCCCCCTTTGTCGGCATGCAGGTTTTCGGCAAATGTATAAAAACAACCCGCAATGGGAAAACAGTTAAGGAAGATAAGGTTAATTGAGGAGTAATTTGCTTTTGCGCGACGGCCTGATTAATCGGCGACAATACGATTAATGAACACTGAATATAGGAAAGGAACTTGAACATGATTCAATCACTGTTTCAGATTGTTTCAAACGAGTGCATAGCACGTAATACGTATAAAATGGTGCTTTCGGGTGATGTATCGTCAATAAATCGACCCGGACAATTTGTGAACATAAAGCTTAAAGGCTTTTTCCTGCGGCGTCCGATTTCCGTCTGCGATATTGACCGGAATGAAAACACGCTGACGATTGTTTACAAAGTTGTCGGCAAAGGCACGGAGTTCATGAGCCGCCTGCCGATGAATGAACAGCTGGATGTTTTGACCGGTCTCGGAAACGGTTATGATACTTCACTCTGCGGTGAGCACCCGCTCCTTATAGGCGGCGGTGCAGGTGTCCCTCCAATGTTCCTGCTTGCTAAGCAGCTGATTTCGGAAGGAAAAATACCGATGGTTATAGCGGGTTTCAACACATTTGACGAATGCTTCTTTGAAGATGAATTCAAAAAAATCGGAGCAAGGATCATTATTGCAACAGCGGACGGAAGCTACGGAGTGAAAGGGTTTGTTACCGATGCAATGCGCTGTTTTAATGCCGAAAGCAATGACGGCATCACTGCTTACACTGATTACTGTGTGTGCGGTCCTGAACCGATGCTGAAGGCAGTGTTTGATATTGCGGAAACAAGTGGACAATTGAGTTTTGAGGAGCGCATGGGCTGCGGCTTCGGTGCATGTATGGGTTGCAGCTGCAAAACAAAATACGGTTCGAAGAGAATCTGCAAAGACGGCCCCGTTTTGGTCTCCGAGGAGGTAATATGGTGATGAGCGGCAAAATGCAGGATGGAATGAATATAAGTTTTAACAAATCCCTTGTAACGAATGAGCTCCCAAGCGGTGATGCGCTCAAAGTTCGTCTCGGAAATTGGCTGCTTGACAACCCTGTCATTCCCGCAAGCGGAACATTCGGCTACGGTTACGAGTTTGCGGAGCTTTACGACATCAATTGTCTCGGCACGTTTTCATTTAAAGGGACAACACTTGAACCGCGTTTCGGCAACCCCACTCCGCGAATTGCAGAATGTCCGGCGGGTATAATCAACTCCATCGGCTTGCAAAATCCCGGAGTTGATGCGGTGATAAACAGCGAGCTTCCAAGGCTTAAAAGATGCTTTTCGAAACAGGTGATAGCAAATGTCAGCGGATTTTCAATCCATGAGTATACGGAGGTCGCGGCACGTTTCAACGAGTGTGAGCAAGTCGGCATTATCGAAGTCAATATCAGCTGCCCGAATGTTCACAACGGCGGAATGAGCTTCGGAACAACATGCGACGCTGCTGCCGAGGTTACAAGAGCCGTCAAATCGGTTGTGCAAAAGCCGATATTTATTAAGCTCAGTCCGAATGTTACGGATATTGTGTCCATTGCAAAAGCCTGTGAGGATGCCGGTGCGGACGGACTCAGCCTTATCAACACACTCATGGGGATGCGAATCGATTTGCACAGGCGAACACCTGTAATCGCAAACAAAAAAGGCGGTTTTTCGGGCAGTGCTATTTTTCCCGTTGCATTGAAAACGGTTTATGATGTTTATGAAGCGGTGAAAATCCCGATAATGGGTATAGGCGGGGTATCAAGCGCAGATGATGTGCTTGAAATGATGCTTGCAGGTGCCGCCGCAGTTCAAATCGGTGCAGCCAACCTTATCGAACCTTATATATGCCGCGATATAATTCGTGAGCTGCCGTCAACAATGAAAAAATACGGAATAAATAAACTTGAAGATATCATCGGAGGAGCACATAATGGGTAAAGACGTAATCATTGCCTGCGATTTTGCAGAAAAAACTGAAGTGCTGGATTTCCTTTCCGCATTTACGGACAGAAAGCCTTTTATTAAAATCGGTATGGAACTCTTTTATGCCGAAGGCGCGGATATCGTTCGCGAGCTTAAACTGCGCGGACACAAGATTTTCCTTGATCTTAAACTTCACGATATTCCAAACACCGTCAAAAAAACAATGCGTGTTCTGTCCGCCCTTGATATTGACATGTGCAACGTTCATGCAGGCGGCACGATTGCAATGATGCGGGCGGCAAAAGAAGGTTTGACACGCGAAGACGGAACACGCCCGCTTTTGATTGCGGTAACTCAGCTTACTTCAACCGACTCGAACAGTTTAAAAAAAGAATTGCTTATTGATAAACCTATGGATGAGGTTGTGGCATGTTATGCAAAAAATGCTGAAATTGCGGGGTTGGACGGGGTTGTTTGTTCTCCGCTTGAATCAGGAAAAATTCACGCTGTCTGCGGAAATGGTTTTCTGACAGTAACTCCCGGAGTGCGCTTTGCTGATGGCGCGGTCGGAGATCAAAAGCGTGTTGCAACCCCCGCGGATGCCAAAGCACTCGGATCGGATTACATTGTTGTGGGTCGGCCGATTACAGCCGCAGCGGACCCGGTTGCTGCATATGAACGCTGCCTGAACGATTTTGTCGGCTGAACTGATGCTTTATAAGTTCGGCAGGTATTACTCTTAAACCCAATATACACTGACAGGAAAGGACAGTTTATTCACATGAATAAAAAAACGGATTGCACAAACAGGGCAGCTGTAGTTGCGGACGAGCTGCTTTCGATCGGAGCAGTTTTTCTGAGTCCGGACAAGCCGTTCACATGGGCAAGCGGAATTAAAAGCCCGATTTATTGCGATAACAGATTGACTTTAACAGCACCCGATGTTCGAAACAACATTGAAAACTCTCTTGCAGAAATAATTCGCACCGACTATCCCGAGGCAGAGGTTCTCATGGGAACAAGCACGGCCGGAATTGCACACGCTGCAATAACGGGACATATTCTGGGATTGCCCATGGGCTACGTTCGCAGTTCTGCCAAGGATCACGGCAGGGGCAATCAAATTGAGGGCAAGCTTGAAGCAGGACAAAAGGTTGTTGTGGTTGAAGATCTGATTTCAACAGGCGGCAGCGTTATTGATGTTGTTGAAGCTTTGCGCGAAGCGGGGGCGGAGGTGCTCGGCATTGTCAGTATTTTTACATACGGAATGCAAAAATCAATTGACAGGCTTGCAGATGCAAAAGTTAAAAACATCAGCCTTACCGATTTTGATACTGTCGTTCATGTTGCGGCAGAAAAAAACATCATTAAACCCGGGGACATTGCAAGGCTTATTGCTTTTCGCAACAACCCGTCAGATATTTCATGGATAAACGGAGGAAATAACTAATATGAAAAACCTTATCGACATTCTCGATCTTTCCACTGCGGAAATTGATGAAATGATTGCAGTTGCAAACAACATCATTGAACACCCTGAGCTTTATCGCGAAGCATGCAAATATAAGACTCTTGCAACGCTGTTCTTTGAACCCAGCACACGCACCCGTCTTTCCTTTGAAGCTGCAATGCTTGAACTCGGCGGAAGGGTTCTCGGTTTCTCCGAAGCAAGCTCGAGTTCCGCTGCAAAGGGCGAAAGTGTCGGCGACACCGTTGCGGTTGTAAGTGGTTATTCCGATATAATTGCAATGCGTCACCCGAAAGAAGGCGCACCTCTTGTTGCAGCAGCGAAAGCCACCGTCCCGATTATCAATGCAGGTGACGGCGGGCACAACCATCCGACGCAGACTCTCACCGACCTTTTGACAATTAAGCGTGAAAAGGGTCATTTTGATAATCTCACAATAGGTGTATGCGGTGATTTGAAGTTTGGGCGTACGGTGCATTCACTGATTGCTGCAATGAGCCGCTATGAGGGAATCAAGTTCGTCTTGATTTCTCCGGAAGAGTTGAAAGTTCCAAGCTACGTAAAAAATGCATATATCAAAAACAAAGGTATTCCGTATGAGCAAACCACAACTCTTGACGGTGTTATGGACAAGCTTGATGTTCTTTATATGACGAGAGTCCAACGTGAACGATTCTTCAATGAGGAGGACTACCTGCGACTTAAGGATTGCTACATTCTTACACCGGAAAAAATGGCTCTTGCGAAGCAGGACCTTATAGTTTTGCATCCCCTGCCCCGTGTCAATGAGATTTCCGTCGCGGTTGATGACGACCCGCGCGCGTGTTATTTCCGTCAGGCACGCTACGGCAAATTTATCCGTATGGCACTCATCATGAAACTGCTTGACATCGCCGTCGAAGTCTGAACAATGAAAAATGGATTTTGAAAGGAGCAAACAATGAATATTGACGCAATCAGAAACGGTATCGTTATCGACCACATTACTGCCGGCAAAGCTATGCAGGTTTACAACATGTTGAATCTGGACAAGCTTGATTGTCAGGTCGCGATTATACGCAATGCTGCAAGCACGCGCACGGGAACAAAAGACATTATCAAAATTGCATCCGACAAGGATCTCGATCTCGGTGTTCTGAGCTTCGTTTGTCCCACGGCAACGATAAATGTAATCCGTGACGGAAGAGTTCTTGAAAAACGCAATGTTGAACTGCCCGAAAAAATCGTTGACATTCTTAAATGCAAAAACCCGCGCTGCATTACCACCACCGAACAGGAAATTCATCACGTTTTTGTGCTTACGGATGCGGAAAAAGGCGAGTATCGCTGCATGTACTGCGACACGAAAGCTTCCAACTAACTGTTAATCATCGAAAGTTTGAACCGTGTTAATACTAATCACGGTGAATAAGCGAACAAAAGACTGCAAAACTCATCACATGGTTTTGCAGTCTTTTGTTGTTTACGATCGTTTCCGAAATTCTATTAACGGCTGTTGCGAATTAACCTTCAATCAAAGGTCAAACAGATAACAATCGGTTGTTCGAGGTCGGTTTTCATTTCATTCCCCCGGCTCTTCCGGCGTCACGGGAGGTTCGGTGGGAGCTTCCGTCGGTTCGGGTGCGGGTTCTTCCGTCGGAGGTTCGGGTTCATCGGTCGGCACATCCGTCACAACAGGTTCATCGGTCGGCGAATCCGTTATGGGTTCCGTAGGTTCGTCTCCGGGTGTGGGGCGAACGATCGGTTCATCTGTTGAAGGTGCCGTTGTCGGTGTTGCGGGCGGATTTGTCGGTCTGCCGCCTCCGCCGGGCGTTGTTGTGGCCGGTGCGGGTATCTGCGTTTTGGGTGCACCGGTAACCGGTGCCGAAGTAGGCGCGCCGGAAACAGGTGCGGACGTGCGGAAATCTCCGGGGCCCGGTGTGCCGTTAGGATTTTTTGTTATCCCGGGCTGAGCAGTTGAATCCGTGTCTTTTCCGTCGACCCGCGGAGTCGGCGTGCCGCCTTCCGGAATAGCGGTACCGCTCAAGGTCGGCTGCTCGCTCGGTGTCGGGTTCGAATCATGTTTTTTATTTACAGCAGCTGTTTTGGCCATTGAAACAAGACTTACAACAAGCAGAACACCTGCTATTGCAAACAGAATCACGCCGACAGTTCGACGCGAAAACGGAACGAACAGGCTGCGGATTTTTCCGCCGAAACTGACTGCATTTGAATCACCCTGATTTTGGGATTCAACGGTATCGGGATCATCATAGTCGCGATCATAATCCGCGATGTCGCTTTCGAATGCATCCAAAAGCACGTCACTGTAGTTATTTCCGACAGTTCCGGTTTTGTCGGATGTATACTGCTGTTCGGTCGATTCGGCATTTCGGCTCTCGACGGAATCGAAAAATGCGTTCATTTTTTTGTCCAACTCGGCGGAAGGTGTTATCTCAACCGAAGGATCTTCGGCTATTGCACCTTCGCTTGCAGCTTTTTGCAAAGCCTGTTTCAATGTTTTGTCTTGTTCTTTCATTTGTCGGAACCTCCGTCATTGTTGATTGCATATCTGAGTGCGGCAAGTGCATAACGGATTTTTGCCGACATCTCGGGTTGAGTCACCCGGAACAATTCGGCTATATCCTGAACAGGCAATTCACAGCAATACCTCAAAAAAAGGATCTCACGTTGTGAATCATCGAGTTTTGATACCGCAGCCGCTGCCCTGTCGACCGAAAACTCATCAAAGTCAAGTTCCGATGCACTCAAAACTCCAAGATTGTTCACTGCATTCATACTGTCGATGTGTGCTGTGCTGCCGTCATTGTATCTTTCTGCGATGTTGGCTGCGCAATGCTTTGCGCAAACGGCAATATAGCTCCGTAAAACTTCGTCGGAATCAATGCGGCACAAGGAATCCGCCGTGCGGTATATGAAGCGGAAAGTTTCCTGTACTGCAAGCTCGGAATCATGTCTGCTGCGCAAAATATCGTAGCAAATCCCAAGCACAGTTCTGCCGTATTTATCATACAGCTCTTTCAGCAGGCTGCGATTTTCCGATGAGCCTGCATTTGTTGAACAAATAAGCATTTAAGTTCGTTTCCCTTGCTCTTTTTTTTGCACATGAAGCGCATGCAAATGTACCGAAATAAATTCTATCATTTTTTTCGCCGGGACGCAAGGGAATATGCATTTTTTTTAGATTATTTTTCAGCTTCCTGTTTCAACTCGTCCTGAACGATATTGGTGACCCATTTCCCGCTTTTCAGCAGAATATAGCCGAATATACATTTTATCAATTCCAATCCGTTGCAGATTGCAAAAAGAGCAAGCACGGGCAAATCCGTGAAACGGCTGAGCACGTAAGCCACCGGTATGCTTATGCACCACATATAGCAGCTGTCAAACAACAGTGTAATCTTTGTTTGTCCGCCTGAGCGCAGAGTGAAATAACATGCGTGCGTGAATGCGCTGAAAGGCATGATGCAGGCT
>OGPS01002720.1_pt1 | contig 10679 bp, 9 predicted proteins | sample 1552931 | NCBI WGS metagenome assembly OGPS01 (sample SAMEA2580252, study PRJEB22360) | human gut metagenome | biome: human gut; feature: human-associated habitat; material: faeces | place: Denmark | collected 2008/2010 | reverse complement strand
CGATGGCTTGTAACATAGGTTTGTCATACTCATCTACCAGAATAACTACACGTTGTCCGGTCTTCTCACAAGCACGCTGAATGATACCTGCAAAACGCAGGGAAAAAGATGTCTCGGATGGACGGGTGCCGTATTGGCTTTCCCAATATTCCAGATTATCATTCAATATCTTATCCAGACTTTCCGGAGTGTCATACTTCTCGATATTCAGGTCGAGATGCAATATAGGATATTTAATCCAATCCTTTTCCAACTTTTCTACTGCCAAGCCGGTAAACAGTTCTTTTTTTCCTTGAAAGTAAGCCTCTAAAGTAGAAATGAGCAGACTCTTTCCGAAACGGCGCGGACGACTCAAAAAGTAATAACGCCCGGTCTTTACCATTTGATACATCAATGCCGTTTTATCAATATAAAAATAACCATCCTGACGAAGGCTTTCAAAATTCTGAATACCGATAGGATAAATTTTATTGCTCATAATCTCTTCTTTTAAAAATCAACACACATAAGTGAAGCAAGCGGATTCAAAATCCACTGGGACGGTTCACCTTCCTTATATAGATTCCCACTCTTTATCTCTTATTAATTCTTGAATACTATTTATGAAAGTCTCTGCTTGTGGATATAAGTTGTTTACCATTTCTTCGTCACAATATACAAAGTCATCATAATCTCCACTATGCCTTTTCTCAAATAATGTAGAAAAAGTTTTTCCTACTTTTACAGGAAGTTTTCCTGTCGAAATAAAGTGCAGACCAAGCATCGTCTTCACCCCATTATGAGTCTGCGTTTGAATATCATATTTTAAAAGAAGAGCTACAGTTGCATAATAGCATGCATAATACAGCCTGTTAATAGCAGCATTATAGAATGACTCACGTATCATAACCTCAGCCTCTCTCAATGTTTCATAAGCACGTTGTATCCGATAAGCGACCAGTGCTTTCTTACTTTCCTTATCTAGAATTTCTTTCATAAGACAATACCTTCGTTTATCACATTTACATAAAAAGGTGTTTTAAAAGGCCGGTTCTCCCAAAATTTCTTCAAAACAACTATCGGGCTAATACTAACACCTGTTTTCAATTCCAATTCATATAAAGGTAATGTGATAGCTTCTTCTTTAGCCAATGTCATTTTATCACCTTCCACTAAAATGAGTAAATCAACATCACTATCATGCCTGGCATCCCCACGCGCCTCAGAGCCATATAAAATAACCTGCGCATTGGGAGCAACACGTTTTAATGTTTCACGAATAGCTTCTATAATCTCCGGTCTCTTCATTTCTTACTCTTTCTAAATGCATGAATGAATCAAACTTACTACATTACAAAGATACATTTTTCTATCTAAACAACATCACATCTTACATGAAAGTTCGCCATAAAATCATTTAAAGTAGGTTTCCGTTCTCTGTTCAATCTGCTCCATTCAATCGGATTTGCAATCCGATTGCTTGAGTATCAGGATTTGTAATCCGCTCCTTAACCTCTTGCCTTCCTAAACTACAATCACCTCTAGCAGTCCTTTATCACCCGCATAACTCACCGCCGAACTATATAAATAATCTTCCTGCCGTGCAACAATCTCCTGCTTCACCGGATTATTATGAATATAATTCAATTTTTGCAGAAAGAAGTCATGCAAATAAATTAATTCGGGATGATTACCTTCTTGCCAAAAACGATACTTAGATATTTTTTTGTCATTAGCTCCGGCAAAGCGAAAACGATCCAACATCCATTCGCGACGACTTTCTTGAGGATCTGTTTCGAGTTCTGCCATAATACGTTTACTAGTGAACTTTTTAAAATCTCGAAGGATATCCGAAACTGTTGCTTCTGTTCCGGAACTGACAATCATGTGCAAATGGTTACTCATTAATACCCAGGCATAAATTCTTAAGCCTTTTTTCTCCTGACAATAGGCTAGTGACTCCAGAATTATATGCTTGTATTTAGGACGGGTAAAGATATCTATCCAATCGACAACGGTAGAAGTAACAAAATATAATTCATCTAAAACTCGATTCGCAGTATCCATTGATATACTAATTTGATTAGAGAGGATAAATGTACGATTAAAATCGAAAGAGACAAAGGTTTTTAAACGATCGGACACGACAAGCGGACTAAAAATCCTGATACAAAAGACCAGCGGATTATAAATCCGCTGGAACCTTCTTATATATCTGCTGCGTAAGCGCGTAATGGTAGAACATTCTACAATTATTCACTGATTTTGCGGGCTTTTCTCTTCTGTCGCATCTATTCATTAAACAATAGTCGAATATTTATCCAAAGCCTTTCTCAAAGTTCTTTCCGAAACCGGTTTAGTCACAAAATCATTGCATCCCATCTCCAAAGCCAATTCTTTATCCGTTTCAAAAGCATAAGCCGTCAAAGCAATAATAGGAATATCTTTGGAATAAGAACGAATGATATGCGTTGCTTCCAATCCATCCATGCGTGGCATTTTTATATCCATCAGAATTAAGTCCGGTTGATACTGCTTATACATTTCAATGGCTTCCACCCCATCCTTAGCCCAAAGCAATGTATATTCCCTGCCGATCAGATTCTTCAGCAGGATGAAATTACTTTCTACATCTTCCGCTACCAAAATCTTTTTGATCTGTTGCACACGATTTACAGTATCTCCTTTAGATTCCGTCTTTGACATTTTAAAGATTTCGCCGAGTTCTCCGGCTTCTTCATAAGGAATCGTGAAATAGAACGTAGAGCCTTTACCCAATTCAGAAGTCACTCCTATTTCTCCACCGATCTTTTCGATAATCATCTGACAGATAGATAGCCCTAATCCTGTGCCTTGAGCAAAAGAGTTCAGTTTGACAAAACGCTCGAAGATATGATCTACCTTTTCCGGTTCTATTCCTATTCCTGTATCCTTCACATATACACGAATATTTTTATCCGTCCGCTCAAAACCCAAACGAATCTCTCCTGCATACGTAAATTTACTCGCATTAGTCAGGAAATTCGTTATCACCTGCATGATACGATTCTGATCTCCCTCAATGAATAAATTCTCATCCTCATTATCAAAAACAAGAGTTACCCCTTCTTTCACACGTTCTTTATGAACAGCATAAATTGTCCGGCAAACTTCTCCCAGATTCATTGGACGCTTGATATATTCCAGTGTCCCGGCTTCTATCTTCGATAAATCCAGAATATCATTAATCAGTTGCAACAAAATATCCGAATTCTGATTGATAATACCCGAATAGAGCTTTTTCTCTTCAGCAGTTTCGGCAGCAGGCAATAATTGAGAGAATCCTACAATTGCATTCAGGGGTGTCCGGATCTCATGACTCATATTAGCAAGGAAAGCACTTTTCAATCGGTCGGATTGCTCCGCCTTAATCCTTGCCTTTATCAGTTCCTGCTCAATATTCTGAAGATTAGTAATATCCCAAGAGATACCAATCTGCAACGGTTTGCGTCCTTCCATCGGCACAAGCGCCTTTAACGTCTGTACAATACGCGCTTTCCCGGTGACGGAAAGATACGTTTCCTGCATATCAATACGCTTATGGGTCTGAAGTAATTCCAAATCATCCTTACGGAATTTCTCTGCGTCTCCATGACTCGGAAATACTTCATAGTCCGTATGTCCAATCGCTTTAGACGCCGGGATACCTGAATGGTCGGCAAATGCTTTGTTCCAATACAAATACCTAAAATCATTTTCCGGGTCTTTCACAAACAGATAGACTGGGATATTATTCAAAATACCATCCAGCAATAGATTTAGTTCGCGAAGTTCATCCTGTTTCTTTATAACATCAGTAATATCCTGTGTAAAGAACCAAGTCAGTTCTTCATTATTCTCACGAATCAGAAATGTAGACACCTGATGCATCCGCTCTTTATCTTCACCTTTCCGCATATAGGCAGCACGATAAGCAAAAGTGCCATCATTGTCACGTATTTCCTGAAGACGTCTTTCCCACGCCTCCTTTGTTGTCATAGAGACGGGCAAATCATATATCTTTTGGATACCCATCTGTTGGGTAACTCCGTATTCTTCTATAAATTGCTTATTTGCATAAACCAATGTCCCGTCTTCCGATACGGCAAGAATGCTGTCACTCACTTTATCGAGTACACTCTTGAAAACCTCCAGTTGCCTTTGCGTGGTCACCCGCTCCGTTATATCACGGCACATAATCAATACATACTCCTCATCCAACGGAAAGATACGATTTTCGTAATGATGATGTTCGCCATTAAAATCCAATTCATGATGGGCGGTTGAAACAGCTCCCGTGCTGACAGCCTGACGCATATTGGAGTGAATATTCTGATATGCTTCCGGTGGAACCATTTCCCGCATATACATTCCCTTAAAATCTTTATTTGATATCCCGACATGATTGGTTTCTTCATTGGAAACAACTTCAATGCCTACTTCGTTCTGATTGAAGACAGTCAGCATATCCGGCAAAGAGTCCAGAATCCTGACAGCATATTTTTCTTTGAAACTCACGGGACGATTACTTATATTCTCATTCCTAAGAATAGAAAGCTCCTTTTTGAGCTGCTCATTTTCTTTCTTTAGCGCTTCCAGCTGTTCTAATAGTACTTTTTGGTTTTGTTCGGTGTTCATGATATATCAGAATTAATGCGTACTTATCTGCCAAAAGTAAATCTTTTTTTGAAGATAAGTACGCAAAAACCAGTTTTTTTTGAGAATCATTCAATTACCATGATCCGGTCGTTCAATCCCACCTTCATGCCATCTTCCACAAATACCTCTTTAACTACTCCATCCGTCACCGAACGTATCTCATTCTCCATCTTCATTGCCACCAATACGCAAAGCGGATCGCCACGTTTCACACTATCTCCTTTCTTTACATACGTCTTCAGTATTACTCCCGGCATCGGTGCCTGTACTACCTGACGTCCTACAGACTCAGCAGCAGTGCGGGCATTATGTATCTTCTCCATTTCTCCCTGCAATTCAATCTGATAAAGCTCCCCTTTATTCATGATTGTATATGAATTATTGGAAGAGGGAGAAATCTGCACTCCATGCGAGTGGTGATCGATGATAATTGAATGGATAGAGTCGCCACCCATGTTATAATCGACCTCATATATCTTACCATTGACTGCAATCTTCTTGATTGGTCCGTCCTCCAGTATTTCCACCTTATATTCACTATCCGGCATGTCCTGGAGCTTGGCGTAATATGTAGCTAATGTTGTACCCATAATCTGTTCTGTTATTTTTTAGTCTTACATCAATAATTATTAGCAGTCATCTGCAACTTACCATAATACTTCCAGAGCGATTCGCCTACCACCGGAAGCGTTGTGGCACGGGAAGCCGCTTCTTTCTCCCGTTCGTAGTGTCTCACTGCGGCAGCAATGACAGCCACTGTCGGATCGGTATTCTGACGGCGTTTCAGATCTTCCTTATCAAAGCGCGTATCAATAAACGTTGTATCATATTCGCCTTTCAGGAAAGCTGCATTCTTCAATACACGTTGATGGAAAGGAATTGTTGTTTTAATTCCCAAAATCTTATACTCGCGCAAAGCACGTGCCATATTGGAAATGGCAGAAGCACGGGTACGTCCCCAACAACATAGCTTGGCAATCATCGGGTCATAATGCAGAGAGACTTCAAATCCGGCATAAGCGGCACTGTCAAGACGCAGGTTACGCCCTTCGGGAGCTTCACGAACAGTAATCACCCCGGGAGAAGGTATGAAGTTATTCTCCGGATCTTCCGCATAAATACGACATTCGATAGCTGCTCCGCTAAACTGAATATCATCCTGTTTATAAGGCAACGGATTTCCGGCGGCAACTGTTATCATATCCCGAACCAGGTCAACTCCCGTACATTCCTCCGTCACAGGATGTTCTACCTGCAAACGGGTATTCATCTCGAGGAAGTAGAAGTTTTGGTCTTTATCCATCATAAACTCCAATGTCCCGGCACTGTAATAACCTATTTTCTTACAGGCTTCCACAGCAACCTTCAACATTTTCTTTCTCGTCTCTTCTTTCACAAAAGGAGAAGGACTTTCCTCTATCACTTTTTGATTACGGCGCTGAATAGAACATTCACGTTCGTAAAGGTGGACCACATTGCCATATTTATCTCCCATGATCTGAACTTCGATATGATGCGGGTTCTCGATGTATTTCTCAATATATACCGCATCATTGCCAAAAGAGGTCCCTGCTTCGGATTGTGACAAACGAAGAGCCGTTTCCACTTCTTCTTCCGTACGTACCAAACGCATTCCTTTTCCTCCACCTCCGGCAAGTGCTTTCAGCATAATGGGATAGCCGACTTCATTAGCCACCTTCTTCACTTCATCAATCCCCTGCACAGGTGTTTCGGTTCCGGGAACAATGGGTAATCCTGCTTCACGCATAATCTTGCGGGCTTCTGTCTTGATTCCCATTTTGGAAATAATGTCCGCACTCGGTCCGATAAAAATCACTCCTTCTTCTTCACAACGGCGGGCAAAATCCGCATTCTCCGACAAGAAACCATATCCCGGATGAATAGCAGCACCGGTCTTTTTAGCAATGGACAAGATCAATTCCGGCTTCAGGTAGGAAGTATCTTCGGGCGATTCGGAGATGCAATAGGCTTCTTCTGCATAACGTACATGCAAAGCTCCGCGGTCTACATGGGTATAAACAGCCACCGTTGCGATATTCATCACCCGACAGGTACGGAAGATTCGCATCGCTATTTCACCGCGGTTGGCTACTAATATTTTCTTTATCATAATCTTTTTATTCTTTTAATGAACACTCTCCATTCTCAACTCTCCACTCTCAACTTATTAAAGCGGAAGATTCGAATGTTTCTTAGGAGGATTAGACTGCCGTTTGTTGGCAAGCATCTCGAAACTTCGAATCAACCGCAAACGGGTTACCGCCGGATCAATCACTTCATCCACATATCCCAATTCCGCCGCCCGGTAAGGATTGGCAAACTTCCCGCGATAATCATCCTGAAGTTCTTTCCGTTTTTCTTCGGGGTTTCCGGCCTTATCTATATCCTTACGGAAAAGAATATTCACAGCTCCATCCGGTCCCATCACAGCTATTTCGGCAGTAGGAAAAGCAAGATTGACATCTCCGCGGATATGCTTGGAGCTCATCACATCATAAGCGCCACCGTATGCTTTGCGGGTGATAACCGTAACTTTCGGCACTGTAGCCTCACAATAAGCATAAAGCAATTTTGCCCCGTTACGAATAATTCCGCCATATTCCTGATCGATTCCCGGAAGGAATCCCGGCACATCTACCAGTGTCAGTAAAGGGATATTGAAAGCATCGCAGAAGCGGACAAAACGGGCAGCTTTGACAGATGCGTTAATATCCAGCGTGCCTGCAAGTACCAATGGCTGATTAGCCACCACTCCCACTGTTTTTCCATTCAGCCGGATATAGCCGGTCACAATATTCGCAGCATACTCTGCCTGAAGTTCGAAGAAACTATTATCATCAGCCACTGCTTCAATCATTTCTTTTATATTATACGGCTGATTCGGATTGGTTGGAATCAAATTAGCCAGTTCCGGAGTCAGACGGGTCGGCGAATCGTTTGTAGCTACAAACGGAGGCTCTTCCATATTATTTCCCGGCAGATAGGAAATCAATTCACGAATATAATTAATACACTCAATATCATTCTCCGCAGAAAGATGAGCTACACCGGACTTTGTCATGTGTACGCCTACTCCGCCGAGTTCCTCTTTAGTGACTTCTTCCTGTGTCACACTTCTCACCACATCCGGTCCTGTAATAAACATATAACCGGAATTTTTCACCATCAGGATAAAATCTGTCAATGCAGGAGAATAAACCGCACCTCCGGCACATGGGCCCATGATCGCACTAATCTGCGGAATCACTCCGGATGCCATAGAGTTGCGCAGGAATATCTCGGCATATCCGGCCAAAGAACGTACCCCTTCCTGAATTCGTGCACCGCCAGAGTCGTTCAGTCCGATGATGGGTGCTCCCATTTGCATAGCCATGTCCATCACTTTACAAATTTTCTTAGCGTGCGTTTCCGAAAGAGCTCCACCAAATACGGTGAAATCCTGTGCAAAGACATAAACCAGGCGCTTGCCAATCATACCGTATCCCGTCACTACCCCGTCTCCGGCAAATTTCTGCTTTTCCATACCGAAATCGGTACACCGATGGGTTACCAACTTATCCAGTTCGATAAACGAACCTTTCTCCAATAATAAATCGATGCGTTCACGGGCGGTCAGTTTTCCCACAGAATGTTGTTTTTCAATGCGAGCGTCTCCGCCGCCTTTTTCTGCTTTCCTGTTCAGTTCTTCCAGGTTGTTAATAAGCTCTTTCATAGGCTGTAGTTATTAAAGTTGTATGTGTGTGTAAAAATAAACAGTAATATATGAAATCATTGTCATATTGATTACACAAAGTACTTTTATATAATGAACGCCTCATGTGTGGAAAATGTTAGCATTTATGCCTTAAAACATCTTTATCCATTTATTTAGGGAGCTTTTTTGCAAGTTGCGACAACAAACTTCCCCGCTTTTCTGTTTATCGCTTATCATTTTTAATAAAACCTATACCGTTGTCAACTTCGATGTTGAACAAGGCCGCATCATTATCCGGGAAAATCCGAAATACCTTAGTCTGAACGAAATGTATCAGGTAGCCAACAACTATCCGAAAGGCAGCAAAGACTTCGTTAATGTATTCGATATCGCCGTGCGGATGTATCCGACTGATGCCGTAGCCAACCTGAATGCAGGAGCTGTCGCTTTATCACAAAAAGACTTGAATGCAGCAGTGAAGTTTATGGAGAAAGCCGACCACAATACTGCCGAGTTCATCAACAATACCGGAGTCTACAATTTCCTTAACGGGGATATTAACCGTGCCATGGTTGCATTCGAGCAGGCAGCAAAGCTAGGTAACGAAGCTGCGCTGGCCAACTTAAAACAATTACAACAAATTCTTAGCGTGAAGATGAAATAAACAGAAAAAAATTTTTATTCAACCGACCAAAGTGGGACGTTTGTTTGTTATATCAATAATAAACGACGTTCCACTTTTTAAATCTGATAATTATGACCTTGATCCTTGCTATTATTCCGGTGTTACTGTTGATTATATTAATGGCATTCTTTAAAATGCCGGGTGACAAAAGTAGTATCATTTCTCTGATCGTGACGATGCTGATTGCTATTTTCGGCTTCGCTTTTTCAGTAGACAATCTGTTTTACTCCTTTTTATATGGGGCGTTAAAAGCCGTCTCTCCTATCTTAATCATTATCCTGATGGCTATTTTCAGTTATAACGTATTGTTGAAAACAGAAAAGATGGAGATTATCAAACAGCAATTCGCTTCTATTTCTACCGATAAAAGTATTCAGGTGTTATTACTGACTTGGGGATTCGGCGGACTACTGGAAGCGATGGCCGGCTTCGGGACAGCAGTTGCCATTCCGGCAGCCATTCTTATCAGTCTGGGATTTAAGCCTATCTTTTCGGCAACCGTAAGTTTGATAGCCAATAGTGTAGCCACCGCTTTCGGAGCGATCGGAACTCCGGTATTGGTGCTGGCCAAAGAAACGAATTTGGATGTATTGCATCTTAGCACGAATGTCGTATTGCAGTTATCCGTTTTGATGTTCCTGATTCCGCTGGTTTTGCTTTTCCTTACTGACTCCAAACTTAAATCGCTTCCCAAAAATATATTTCTTGCCTTATTAGTAGGCGGAGTCTCTTTAGTCAGCCAATATCTGGCTGCCAAGTATATGGGTGCTGAATCTCCGGCCATTATCGGCAGTATTCTTTCGATTATCGTGATTGTTCTTTATGGAAAACTGACTGCCTCTAAAGAAGAGAAAGCACGGAAAAGCCATCTGAAAACAAAAGATATACTGAATGCATGGAGCATCTATTTACTGATTCTATTTTTAATCATCCTGACCAGTCCCCTCTTCCCGGGATTGCGTCATACATTAGAGAATAACTGGATAACCCGAATCAGTTTGCCCATCAATGCTTCCACCGTCAATTATACTATTTCCTGGCTGACTCATGCCGGAGTATTGCTTTTCATCGGAACTTTTATCGGTGGATTGATTCAAGGGGCTAAAGTAAAAGACCTGTTCATCGTTCTTTGGAATACAGTGAAGCAATTAAAGAAAACCTTTATTACCGTGATCTGTCTCGTGGGGTTATCCACCATTATGGATACTTCGGGAATGATTGCTGTCATCGCTACGGCACTGGCTACTGCTACCGGAAGCTTGTATCCGCTGTTTGCTCCGGTCATCGGCTGCCTGGGGACATTTATTACAGGAAGTGATACCTCCTCCAACATCCTTTTCGGAAAGTTACAGGCAAGTGTGGCAGGACAGATTCATGTCAGTCCGGACTGGCTGTCAGCAGCAAATACGGTAGGTGCGACAGGCGGTAAGATTATTTCTCCGCAAAGTATCGCCATTGCGACTTCTGCCGGAAACCAGCAGGGAAAGGAAGGGGAAATACTGAAAGCTGCTATCCCGTATGCACTGGCATATGTGGTGATTACAGGAATTATCGTTTATATTTTCAGTTAACCACCCGAAAGAATAATAACAGGATAATGACACTATCGCCTTGATATAGTGA